>Ga0163155_10001157_pt1 | contig 32315 bp, 23 predicted proteins | sample OliLakLV19SP4G1_FD_148611 | JGI IMG/M metagenome (GOLD analysis project Ga0163155, IMG submission 148611) | Freshwater microbial mat bacterial communities from Lake Vanda, McMurdo Dry Valleys, Antarctica - Oligotrophic Lake LV.19.SP4.G1 | ecosystem: Environmental > Aquatic > Freshwater > Lake >... | reverse complement strand
GGATGTTCCTAATCCGGTTCATCCGAGTCAAAGTTCTGTCGGCATTGATGTTGGAATAGTGAAATTTGCCACCATATCTGATGGCACGTGGATTAATCCAGTGAATAGTTTTAGAAAGTGGGAAGAGAAACTAGCTATCGCACAACAGAGAATTTCCCGACGAATCAAGTATTCTAAAAATTGGACAAAGCAAAAAGTGAAAATAGCCAAAGTGCATGCCAAGATTGCGAATATACGCAAGGATTTTCTGCATAAATCAACCACGACGATAAGCAAAAACCACGCCATTATCGTGATGGAAGATTTGAAAGTCAGCAACATGAGCGCGTCGGCGAAGGGGACGATTGCCGTCCCTGGACGCAATGTGAGAGCCAAAAGCGGATTGAACAAATCGATTGTGGATCAGGGCTGGTACGAATTTCGGCGTCAATTGAGCTACAAACAGGAATGGAATGGCGGCTCAGTAATTTTAATCAATCCGGTAAATACAAGTAGGACATGCTCAAGATGCCGTCACGTAGCACCAGAAAACAGACAAACGCAGGCGATATTTGCCTGTGTCAAATGCCGACACCTCGAAAACGCGGACGTAAATGCCGCGAAGAATATTCTAGCGGCGGGACACGTCGTGATCGCCTGTGGTGAGCTGAGACAGGTTGCTGTCTAAACCCAGGAATCTCCCGTTCTTTAGGACGGAGAGGACGTCAAGAATCTCAGCACCGGACATTCGCATTCATTTGGCGGAAAGTATCTCGATTTGACGCCTGGTGAGCTGATTCGGCACACCGACAAATTCGATGATGCTGGGCTTCCTGGTGAGATGCAGACGACGATTGTGTTCAAAAAAGTCTCTGTTGGCACCGATGTTGATATCACGCAGGAAGGAATTCCTGAGATGATTCCGGCGGAGGCGTGCTATCTGGGCTGGCAGGAGTCGCTCACACTTCTCACGTTGCTTGTTGAAGCCGAAATTCCAGAATAGAATTTAGTAGAGCTTCCGGATCTGGCAGTGGTGGTCTGATCCTTGAGCGAGGATAACTGCCGGCTCGCTTGTTCAATTATGCGTTTTCGATAGCAAAGTTGCGACTAACAATGACAAAATGCCATTATGGCCAAGTTAGCAATTTGCGTCCCGTTGTGACGTGGCTTGGCGCGTTGATGCGATCTAAAAAGACGTCTAGGCACAATCCATTAACATGATGAGCTGACGGTGCAACCAGTCCGTCGACGTCTCCACGTTTATGGAGATGTTCGCCAATGCCGCTCGCCGTCCAATGATTTCCACGCTCGGTGATTTGAGCTTTTGAAATTTGCAGTTCGTTTTGAATTGACTGACTATCAAGACGCACGATGGCACTCAAATATACAGAATAGTCCCACGCGGTAAATGCGCCCTTCTTAAAAGGGACACCAGCTGCGATGCCATCGCTAACTTCGGCCTGACAAGTTTCATGGTCAAAGCCCAAGTAGAGCGCGCCGAATAAGCCAGCTACATTGTAACGACCGCCGTTCAGTAAGGACCCTATTACCGCCAAAGGTTCGTCACCGTATTTGGTGCGAATATATCGGAAGAAAGTTCCATTAATCGGCTTCGTTGCGATTGTGTAAAGCGCGCCGGTGTTCATGTTCATCTACCTAAATTGCCGAGCAAATGAGCCATTATAAGAACGCCGCCAGGTTTTTTTGCAAAGTCTTTGGGTCGCTCGCCTTGTAGTGCTGGGTTTTCTCTTTCTGCCCAAACCTTGATCATGTCGGGGTCGAATAAGTCATCAAGGCTTTCCGCGATGGTCCGAAGTGCTGCAATTAGTTGTTTGTGATTGTCCTGCGGATTCACCATCTCTGCTTCGTTTTCCCAACGGCGAATCGTCTTTTCGTTGACTCCAAGTGCTTCTGCAAATTCAGTTTTGTTAAATCCAAATAGTTGCCTCAACGTCGACACTTGCGTTGCAAAGCTCGCTGACGCCAAGTTGTCTAAATTCAGAGCGGTATCCGGCATGGTGCTCGTAAACTCCATATTCTAGATCTATGAATTATAGCACAAAAGTGGACAATTGTCCGTCGGGATGGACATGTGTCCGGTAATTTCTAAGGCGCTGCTGGAATTTTAATCCTATACGGGCAGCAGGCTAAAGCATCTTGGAGTTAATCACAGTACTATTGCATCGTCTAATGCGTGCACAAGCAGAGCGAATTTTTTTGCATTTTGTGGACGCCGAGACCGGACTAAGGCTAATAGCACAAACGTGTTTTTGCCCTCAGCTTATGGTGAATCTGGAAGTGAGACTATCATCATGCTGCAAGCACAAATCGACAAGCATGCAATCCCCGGAGTTCTGAGCTTCGCGGCCAATGAACATGGCCTGGTTTACGCATCAATTACGAGCGTCGCATGTAGTGCTGTCGTTTATCTTCAAGGCGCGCATGTAGCCGATTGGTGTCCGTCTGGTCATGAGCCGGTGCTATTTCTGAGCGAGCGTTCAATGTTCGCTCCTGGCAAAGCTATTCGTGGTGGCATACCAATTATTTTTCCGTGGTTTGGTGCGCGCACTGCAAATGAATATTGCTCGCGAAGCGATGGTCCGTCGCATGGATTTGCGAGGACGACAGTTTGGCAAATCGAAGAATCGAAGGTTCAAGGAGAAGACGTCATATTGACGTTGACGCTAAACCCTGACGACAACACACGCTCGCAGAGTTACGATGCCTTCTATGTGACATTCCAGATGGTGTTTGGTGAGAGTCTAGAGCTGAACTTTACGGTCGAAAATAAATCGAACGAGAAAATGTTTTTTGAGGAAGCATTTCACTCTTATTTTATGGTCGGCGATGCACGACAAATCAGCATTCAAGGTTTGCAAGACACCGACTATTTAGACAAAACAGATGAGTTTAAACGGAAGAAGCAAACCGAATCTACGCTGACTTTAACTGGTGAAACCGATCGCCCGTATGTCGGAACCGAAGCGACCGTGACGGTCACCGACCCTGTTCTCAAACGTAAAATCATTGTCTCTAAGGCGCATTCCAGAACAACGGTGGTCTGGAATCCATGGATTGAGTTGACTGCCAAACTAGCTGACATGAGCCCGGATGGCTGGATGCGCATGGTTTGCATTGAGACTGCCAATGCACTCGAAAACGCAGTTACTCTGGGTCCAGGAGAGAAACACACTATGAGCGCTCGAATTGTTGTCGAGAAATAAAATAAAAAACCACCTTCGCCTGGTGAGGAACTGAGGGCAGTATAAGAAACCAATTTCAGGATTGCGTGACAGTCGAAGCAATCGGAACAACCGACCGAAACCCACCGCTGTAGATACAATGCTGGTGCGTGGTTCAATATGTAACAGTCGCAGCGGAGTTTGGAACCTCCTTGTGCTGTCGATAAACTAAAAGACCAGTAGGAGGATTTTGCAATTAGTATCCCAAGCGCAAAAGTTATGGAGCCGTGTGTCAGCTGTAGAACCTGCCGACGCGGTGGTCCCCAAAATAAATTGACACTGCGTCCTATTCATCTAGGAAATTTTCCACTGAATGAACAAGGTGAGCCGATTGAATTGGCTGAATCTCAAGAGATGTTCTTTGCAAAAAAAATAAAATGGAACGTCGATGACATCTGGAAAACGACTACATACAAAGGAGTGCAAATCACATGTCGCGTCGCAACAGCTGCGGATGTTGATGAACTTACTAAAACGCCGAACGTTTTTCCATTGCCTGATTCCAACGGTGAGAGTTTTTGGCCACAGCAGTTAGTCGAATATACAGACTTTCGCGGTTTGAGTTTTCCATACATTTGCATAGCGGTCCTTGATGGAAAAATCGTTGGTAGATTGTATTTAGATCCAAACTCGAATAACGCGATAAGGAGAAACTTGGATGCCGCGGTTATTGATAGCATCGTTGTCGACGCCCAGCATGAGGGCAGAGGCATCGCAGATAAGCTGATCGAATTCGCTGAATCGATCGCTCAAAAGAATGGTGTCAGCTGGCTTGAAATTGGAGTCGTTAGAGATACAAGTGATACCGATCCAAGTCATCGACGTAAGGGCACCGATTCCGCGAGATCATACATACGACGGGGATTCTATAAGTATCCGCTGTATCTGAAAAATAAATTCGAACTCCATTATCAGGCTAGAGGATTACCAAAGGGAATTGCGACTTTTGTTTCGCGTCGTTATGGAAAAGCGTTGGTCATGTATAAGGATCTTGAACAAACCACTGAACTTGACGATGACAGGCGTGTGCGTTTGTTCAATAAACTAGTTGCAGGAATTCCCGCGGTTCCGTTGAAGAATACGAAAAAATTTCTCAAAGTCCGTTGATTTTAGCGCGCTTCCTCATCATGTTTATGAAGTGGAGGTCAAAAGTGATTGAACGGAAAGTGAAATTTGATGATCTTGATGGTGTCGTATCTGGTGCGACCGAAAGAGGCACTGCGATCCTTACGCACGGTGCCGGGTGTGGCACCAAAACAGGGTCATTTGTGTTCGACAAGCTACATTGAAATTATGGTGAAAGTCGCCAAGTCAGGCCCCGATTCCACCAAAAGCTTTTGATATTGAGTTTGAGAAGCCTTCATCTAAGGTACTTTATATGTAAAGACCTCTCCGTTCCAGGGAGGGGCGAGTGTCCCTGTGGGTACATTTACTTTAGGCGGACAAATCAGGCATTCTGGATTCAAGCAAAGACGCAGCAATGACGGCATCCTCGAAATTCATAAACGACTCCGAAAACGACGCCGACAGCATTGCCGACCAGAAGTCACCTGGATTGATAAGCAAGTTACTGGGCTTGCTTTTCAGCGGCTGGGTGATCCGATACTTGTTGGCGTCTATGGTGACGATTCTGGTCCTCGTGCCGGTTTTGGACAATTTCAATGGTGCCCTGCTGAAAGGGCGATATGACGCATTGGCGAAACATGTGTCAACCACAGAAAATCTGGAAAACCCGTCCAGGGCGCAAATTTTAGACAATTTCCGGAATTATGGACTGGCCTGGTACTACGTCATAGGCGCCAACGGTCAGCTGGTCAAATCGACAGCGCCATTCACGCCGGAAAAAATCAGACAAAAAGCTGCTGGTTCAGACTTTGTCGAAATCAATGGCTCCGAGTACTACGATGCTGTAGCCAAGACTCCAAGAGGCGAAACTGTTCACCTCGGATTTTTTATGGGGTCTCTCAGTCTCGGACAAAATTTTTCAGAGGTGACGCTCGCTCGGTCAGTGCCTCTGGTTTATGGACTGGTTCTGTTCTTGGGGACGCTGGCGGTAATCGGGATTCTCGAAGCGATGTTCATCACTGCGCCGCTCGAACGGATCGCCCGGGCATCGCGCCATCTGATTGCTGCCGAAGAGCAGGATGTAAACGGAGCGCTTTCTGTTGGCATGGTCGCTCCTGTCATCGGACTTCTGGCGTCCAATTTAAAACGCGCGCGCGACGATTACAACAAAAATTCCTACTCACGAGTCAAAGTCGAGCACGAGCTGCGGAAGAAAATCCAGGACGTAGAGCGCGAACGCGATCGTTTGAGTGCCGAGTACAAAGATCACCAATTTGCAACCAATCGAAACTTCTCGGAACTGGCTTCCAAAGAAGCTGAAGATGAATTCCTCAACGCGCTGACCAAGGACCTTTATCGATCGGACAGCATGAGCGACATCTGCCAGATCATTCTTGACCGACTGTCGAACAAATATCCACGCTCTCTGAAGTCCGGTGTTTTTGCCATTCTCGATAAGCAAAATCGCCTGACGATTCCTGCGTTCCTGGGCTTTGACGAAGGCTCACTTCAGTCGCTGCGTACAGTCGATTTCACCAACGTTACTGAAATAATTTTCTCGCGTCGAAATCAATTGGTTTTGTCCAACAATAATTTCTCGCAATACGGATTGGCGACGGTGCCGCTTTTCCAGAATGTCGACAGCCTCGCATTTTTGCCGATTATGTTCGATCAGCACAAATTGGGTTTCATTATTTTGCCGACCAATGAAGCTGCAGCCAGTCTCCATGAGAAGACTCGTGTGTTGAAAAACGTTTGTGAATTGGCCGCGCGGTCGCTTCATCGCGTCTCAACTCTTCAGGAAGAATTGGAATCGGCGAGAACCGATCCTCTCACTGGTTTGTACAACAAGAAATTTTTGTACGAACTTATGCCTCAATTAAAGGATCGCGCCGGCGTCATGCCTGAAGATCATCCGGTCTCGGTATTGATGGTCGACGGCGACCATTTCAAGGACATCAACGATACGTATGGACACGTTGTTGGCGACCAGATGTTGAAGATGATCGCAGAGATCATTCGAGTCAATACTCGGATGCAGGAAGGCTATATCGGCTCGGGACGATACAAAGATTATGTCATCAGATATGGTGGCGAGGAAATGCTGATCGTTTTGGAAAACACCGACGCCGCTGGTGCAGAAGTCGTAGCTGGTCGGATCAAGCGTGCAATTGAAGATGAACAAAATTGGCCAAGCGGTATTGTCGGATTCTCGGTTTCCATTGGTTTAGCATCTTGCCCTGAAGACTCTAGAGACATGGATGACTTGCTGAGAAAAGCCGACTCTGCACTTTATTACGTCAAGCAAGAGATGGGTCGCAACAACATTTGCAAGTGGGTAAATGTTCCAAATTCCTTCCGATCGAAAATGAGTTCCTCCACCATCGGCGGTGAACTCGGTGTCTTCGATCCGCCGGGATTACTTCAGTCGATTGCATCAACGCAGAAGACCGGTGTGCTCACGGTTAAGTCTCTTGATGAAAAACAGTTTTGGATTCTTTTTGATACCGGCAAACCTTTGCAAGCTCGTCTTGGAAAGCATCGAGGCATCAACGCGATTATCGAATTTGTCGGAACATTCACCGACGGAAATTTCCAGTTTCAAGAACGCAGCAGTTCCGGCACGGGGCGTTTGCCGCGCCTGAATGACTCGTTCAACTTGACCCGATCGCTTGAGCGCATGCTGATGGAATCAGTGTTGTCGGTGGACAATATGATCAGTGCAAAGAAGATAATAAAAGACACTGACATCATATTGATACCAAAACGAATTGAAGAAATCGCTGTTGGGCTGGATGCGCTCGAACGCTCGAAAGATGCTCCGAGTAAAAATGAGATGGATTTGATCAGGCAAATGATCGATTTCGCCAATGAGGAGACCACGCTCACCCAGCTGTTCGAGATGTTGGATGAGACGCCTACCACTCATTTGTGGCACTGCGCCGGATTAATGGTGACTGGTAATCTCGTCGATATAAAGCAGCCTGATGAAGAAAAGTGGCTTGGTAAGCTAGGTGCCCAACGACGAAGTTGAAATCTTGGTTTTGATTATTGCGCCTCGCATGGTACAAAGAGTAGGTCTTTTGGTTTCCCGTTAAAGCACGTATCAAGATTTGAACACCGTTACTATCTCAGCACCAAAACCTGTGGAACAAGCAACTGGCAGAAAGCCATTTTTCACTGTCGGCTTCTTGCTAATCATCGCCATCTTTGGGATCTACCTACGATTCACAACTAAAACCGAAAACATCTTCTGGTATGACGAAAGTTACATCATGATGCACGCGTCTGGATACAAAGTGCAGGACGTGGTTGAGAAGATTGAAAACAAAGTTATGACTGCTGATGCTGTCAAAAAGCAATTTCTCCAACCTGATGCGAATGTGAAATATAAGGATATTGCCGCAGCGATCACCTATGACAACCCGGGGCAGGTGCCACTTCTCAATGTGGCGGCTCAGCAATTTTCCAGTCGGTTTGGTCCAGAGAATTTGCGTTTGCTTCCATTTGCATTCGGGATGCTCACCATTCTGTTTGCGTTCTGGTTCGGTTTTGAAATAAGTGGTTCGCTGCTCGGTGGATTGATCGCCGCTGCACTGACATCGATCTCGCCGTTCTTGATCAGTCAATCTCAGTCGCTGACGCAGGCCGCGCTGCTACCGGCGCTTGTGTGCGCAACCAGCGCCGCGCTTTTGAGAGCAACAAAATCGAGCACGATTGTATGTTGGATTCTCTATTTTTGTTTAGCAGCTGTATCGCTGATGTCTTCGACATTGATCATTTGCACCTTAATTGCTCATGTACTTTTCGTGATTAGCTCGAGCAGAAGCCGCTTTCGCAAAGGTTTTCTTCTGGTACCAAAAAATCTGGGTTATTGCGTTCTTTCATTTCTCTGCATATTAGCTATCTATTTTCCAGTGGTGGCAGTGCAAGTAACTCACAACGTCTACACGTTGATGCTAACCCCATACGTCGGCGACAAAGTGACCATGGATGTTCTACTAAACTCCTGGCTCACCAATCCACTCAGCGTCTTTTTAATGAATCCCGACAACTCACCGTTGGCTAATTTTTTACTGATAACTTTGTTGTCGATTGCGATTTCATGTTTTGTCTTAGACTGGGCGTTCGGCAAACGCAAATCTGTTCTTCTGCTATTGATGGTGTGCTTGCTCAGCGTCATCTACTTCTGGGTGCCTGATGCCGTGTTTGGAGGGCAGCGCACGCTCACTACCAAGTTCTGGGTGGCGATACCAATCTGTGTTCTGATGGCTGTAAGCTACGCGATTACTCTGGCGTACAGAACGAATAAAATTGGACTGAAACTCATTGGTCCATTGTTTTTGGTTTTCGCTGTCGGCTGCCAAATTTTTTCAGTGTATAAAAATTCTGGAGTTCGAGAACCGAACATGGTTGACGAACAGTCGCTTACGAAAGTTACGGAAGCAGTCTCAAAGAGCAGTTCTTTGACAAGCAGCTCCGTCACGGTCAGCAGTCCTGCTACGCTCGTTTTTTCGCGAAACATTGATTCAACCAACGTTGGACAAATGCTGGCGTTGAGCGAAGCGGTCGATCCTCAAACGAAGTTTGTGTGGCTGAGCGCGTCGAAACCGATGAAGCTGGATCCCGCTGCCAACCTCTTTGTTTTTAATCCGGACGATCAAACATTTAAGAACCTCAGGGCGATGGGATTGCGTTTGGCTCCGGTCGATAAATTGAATTTCTTTTTCCGCGCCACAAAAGATGAATTGCTTTAGCCGATCCGCACTTGATCAACAAGTAATCGTCGCAGTTTAACAGGAGTCACTGAATTGGTATCATCGGCAACACAACAACAAGAACCGCATATAGTGGCACGAAAAAACTTGGGTTGGATTTTCTATGTTGTGTGCGCGCTCATCGTTGCAACTGGACTCTATATAAGATGTTCGACCGTCGCGGTACCGATGCTCTGGCATGATGAAGCCACCACTCTTGCGCACGCGACTGGCAACAGTTCAGGAACTATGCTGAAAGACATCACCGATAAGGAAATTACTTTCGGGACGATGAAAGATAAGTATCTCACGGCGAAAAAGGATGCGACACTTCCTAAGGTATGGGATGTATTAGCGAAGGACGATCCTCACCATGCGCCTTTGTTTCCGATTTTACTCAATCTCTGGGAAAGGTACGTGAGCGCGGATCTGGCAATGGTTCGATGGGTAACCATTGCCATTAGCCTCTTTCAAGTGCCTGCCATGTTTTGGCTTGGTCGCGAAATTAGTGGCAATAACAATAGAGTCGCTGCGCTCGCGACGGCACTACTAGCGGTATCACCAGTCAATCTCTGGTACGCACAGGAACTTCGGGAATATTCGTTGCTAGTTCTGTTGATTCTCGTCAGCACAGCAGCTTTTATTCGTTCCATGAGGACAGACAAAATTCAGGACTGGTTGATTTACTTCATCAGCCTATCTGTCGGATTCTACGCCAGTGCGTTTACTGTATTTACGATGGCGAGCCATGCGTTGTATCTGTTGATAATGCAATCTCCCAAAGTCGGCAAAACCTATTTCGCATTTTCCAAACGCTTTTTATTCTTCGTCGGAATGCTGATTGCCACTTTGCTCGTTTGCCTGCCTCGTTTTGCTGTGCAGATATCCAGGGCGTCGCAGACAATGGAGATGTCTGATTGGCTATCGATGAAACGTCCATTTATCGAGATGCTCAACCACGCTCTCTTTAATACTTTTTTGACTCAGTTTGATATGTACCAGGATATCGGCAGTGGTTACTTAAACATCCTTGGACTTCTAATAATTTTGGTGGTTACCGCGGTTGTAATAGCAAGGAGTTCTCGAAGGTCTGCGTTGCTTTTTCTCGGCTGTTGGGCTGGAGTTAGCATGATTGTTTTTTGGCTCCCCGACTTTATCTTCGGCGGATGGCGAACGTCGACCGTGCGATATTGGTTGCCTATTCCGATCTCGTTTGTGCTCACGTACTCCCTGGGATTAGTATTGATGATGGACGCGAAAAATATCTTCCTGAAAGTTCTCGCGCCGTTGATGCTTCTGTTCATACTGCTTTGCGATGTATTTTCTTGCAATGTGCTCGTATCGACAGCCGAGAGAATTGAGATGCAACCGATGTCGCTTGTCCGGATTGTTCGAGTAATAAAATGGGACGGACCGAAACTGATCGTCACCAGTCACGCAGAGACAAACTTCGTAAACACAATGCAGGTAGCGGCTCTGTCTAACCTTGTCGATCCGAATCTAAGACTGCTTTGGCTTTCAGGAGACAGAGCCGTCGAGATAAAGGACGATTACTTTCTTGTGTTGAATCCCAGCAACAAAGTGAAAGCGATGCTTTCAAAAATGGGCTATCGTTTGGAACCGGTGGTCGAAGTGCACAGTACGCTGAACTATCTGTTCAGCGCAAAGAGGAAATCCGCATCCGGCGAAGTGGAGCCTGGCTAGCCTGCATTGCATAACCAACCTGAATTGCAGCATCGCAAATTTAAGGTCAGATGTTGTCGCTCTTTGATTGTATGAGCTTGAGCTTTTTGATTTCTGCTAGCGCTTTATCGTAGCGACCTATTGATTTGAAGTTGCGAGCGCTGTCGAGGGCGACGACCGGATCTTCAGGATAAAGACTTCGTGCCTTCTTCAAATATGATTCTGCTTTGAAGTAATCTTGATTGGAAGCGTAAACGTCTGCCAGTGCCAGGAGTGCTCGTTTATTCTCGGGGTCGGACTGCAGTATTTTGTGGATGTGAGCAATCGCAATTTTTTCTTTTCCTGAACGCGACAAAAGGCTGGCATGCGATATTCTCAGGTCTGTATCGGTTGGCGCATCGCTGGCTAATTGAGCGAAAATTGCCAACGCTTCCTTTCTACGATTGGACCAACTGAGCGATTCGGCAAGCGATCGTTTCGCGTCTCGATCGTTCGGTTTGATTTGCAGGTATTCACGCAAGTGTTGGATACCGGTTTCTCTTGTGGTGCTCACTTCGAGTTCTGTGCGCGCAAGTACAAGCAAGAGCCGCGCATCGTCAGGCTTTTGTTTTCTCAAAGCGTATAGCATCTGCAGCGCTTCGCCTCTTTTCCCGGCGTTGGTCATGGCGAAAACCATCAACACTTTTGCGGACATATCATCCGGTTTTAGCGCAAAATAGCGCTGAAAATTACTGATGCTATTTTTCACTTCGCTTCGTACATTCATTTGAGCGGATGCCAGACCGAGGATGACATCAGGATCGTCGGGCTTGTCCACGCTCAATTCCTTGAACAGTTTCAAAGATTTCTTTGACTGATTAGCGTAGTTGTAGACATTCGCGAGTTCTAATTTCGATTCCAGATCTTCCGGTTTCATCGCTACGTATTTAGCGAGGTGTTCGATGCCCTTGTCGCGTTCGTTTAAATGCCATAGTTCCAGTTCGGCAATCTGCTTGAGATAATAGGTGTTCTCGGGCTCGTTCTTTAAAAGAGTGTATAAAGCTTTGGCTAAAATGGCGCGAGATTTCGCATGATTGAAAAACTGTCCGACTCTATTTTTCAATACCTCAGGTGGTGCCATGCCGGCAGCTTCAATCGCGTAACTCTCTGCTTTTTCGGTCTGATCCAATTTGCTGTATCCATAGGCAAGACCCAGGAGGATAGAGGCTTTCTGCGATGGCGTCAGATTGGGAGTGTTATTGAGCATGTTCTCGTAAATCGAAATTCCATGCTGATATTCGCCGAGATCGATCAGTGAATCGGCAATCAGATGTTGCCGCCCTTCTGCATCAGATATAGCACCATATTTTTTCAATACCTGTTTTGCGTCATTCGGTCTATTTGCTTTCGTCAACACTTCTGCAAGCCGGACCGCAAGCCAGGGATCTACATTTTTTGATTGAGCAAGGAGCTCCTCGTAAAGTTTGATCGATTCTTCAGTCTTACCGATTGTAGCCAGTAGATCCGCTTTCACCTGGTGTAGAACAGGATCGTTTTTCTTGCTTTGCGCAATGTCTATCAATCCAAGTCCTTCGCGCTCTCGACCTTTTTGCCGGCCGACAGATTGCGCCAGTAAGCTCAGCACCACATGATTTTCACTGTCGTTGTAGTTCGGATAGTAGTGTTTGATCACGCCTTCAGCTTGTGCCGGTTCATTAGCAAACAGCAAAATCAATGCCTTGGCCAGGGCAGGCGTCATACGCTCACCTTCGCCCTGGTCCAGATATGGGGCGTGGGGATCGGTTAATAAAAGTTGGTCAATTACGCGATTAGCTTCCTTATGATTGCCTAATTCAGAAAGCAGGATGGCGTGATGAATGGTGGCTTTGCCGGTGACTGTCGGCGAAGCTAGTTGATCGTTCTGGTTTGATAGTTTATGGAAATGACTGAGTGATTCGTTTTTTTCGTCTTTACCGAGGTGACTGAGCAGTTCTGCATATTCGAATCGGGCATGATCATCATCTGGATGTTTAGCCAGATAATCACTAAAAATTGACTTACCTTCGTCAATATTTTTCATACGAAAAAGCGTCTGTGCGATTGCAACTGAAACGTTTACCTTCCGCATCTGGCCGAGCAGATAAAGATCAAGATTAGTTTCCGGTTTCTGCGATTGAACCAAACGCAATTGTTGAAGCGCCGCGTCCAGATCATTGTGACCAAGAAGGTACGAAATTTTTTCGATTCGTTTGTCGATGTCTTGCGGATGTTTCTCCAAATATTGATCCAGAGCAATTGGATCCATCGGCGCGACACCAGGGGTGATGCTCTGCCAGACTTTTGCCAGGCGAGAAATAGTGCCATCACCAGGATGGTTACGCAAATACGTGGCCAAAATTTCATCTGCCTGGTCGTATCGGCCTTGCAAATGAATCATTGTGGCAAGCGCTATGGCAGCTGGTTTCGATTGCCATTTCGAATCGACAAAAACCTCGAGCTTGGCGGACGGATGATGATGCAGAAGCTGACGGATCGCCGACTCAGCTAATTTGAACTGCTGAGCGTACATATAAAGCTTAGCCTTCGTCTCTAACGCTTCCACATTTCCGGGGTCACGCTTCAAAACCTGATCAATTTGATCGATCGCACCACTGCGATCGGCAAGGCGATGAAGCAGCAATTCGGAAAACTTCAGGCGCACGTAAGCATTTGCTTCTTGGGGATGTTCCTTGATAAACGCGAGATATAGCTGTTTTGACAAACCATAATCTTTGAGTTTCCAATTCGAAAATTCTGCCTGTGCCAATCCAATTGGCACCATAATTTCCTTGCCGGCGGAATCGTAGCGCTTCAGTTTCACCGCTGGATCGATGGTCTGCAATGTCTTCAATTCGGTGAAAGCTTCAGCAAACTTGTTGGATGCTTCCAACATGTTTGTCAGTTTTATTCTTGCGTCCAAATTTTTAGGTTTATGCTTCAGAACAATTTTGTATTGTTCGGCAGCTTTGGCAGAATCTTTCTTCTGGAAAGCAAGCAAATCAGCGAACTCTTCGCGCACCTGGAAATCATCAGGTCTCCTTTCCAGATAGATTTGAAAATACTTTTCCGATTCTTTCCAGTGCGGAGTCCAGTTTCGAAGTCGGGCAAGATGGAGTGCAGACTCGAAGTCATTAGGGTCTCGCTCGACGATGTATTTCAGTTGTTCGACCGCAATATCGAAAGTCGCCTTGTCTGCCGAGGTAAGTTTCACCAATTCTCTGCGGGCTTTCATATCAGTCGGATGCTTTTTCGTATAGTTGATAAGCAGCGACACCGACTCTTTTCGGGTTCTTTTGTCCCAACTCAAAACCTCAATCAGCATGGACATCGCCTGCTCATTTTCGGGACTGAGTTTATGAGCGCGGCGTAAATATTGCTCGGCACGGTCCGCCCGCTTGCTGCCTTTCAGAACAGCGGCCATGCCAAGTAGCGAATCCAAATCGTTAGGATTTCGCTGCAGAGATGCCTCAAATTCATTGATGGCAGCATCGATTTTTCCTTGACGCAAGAGCTTGATGCCCTTACTGGCGGACGGATCTGCGTGAGCAGGCGCGCCAAAACTATCGGCGGATAGAAGGACTGAGGCGAGCAGTAAAACTTGAAATCGCGCAAATGATAGCGAAATTGGGCGTCTTGGTCGTATGATCTGTAGTATATTTCTATTCAATTATGCGGAATCCGGAAACCCAACTTACTAAATCGATTCGAGTCTTGTGCCGCTGGAAGTTCTGGCTGGCACTTTTCATTCTTGCGCTTATACAGTCTAGCTCGATTTTGTTGAGTCCGGCAAACGCGCAGGTGCCCGGTACTTTCTTCCCTACGGCGCTCGGTGAAATTCAAGAGGGCTTCACTCCTTTCCCGCAAGCGGCTGCCAAGGATTTGCCCTATTTGGAAACTGCGCCCATTCAGCTCGAGTCAGAATTGTCAGCCGGTCGCCGACCATATCTGAACTTTTTATCTTCATACGCCAATCAATCGCTAGTCGCACCCAACGGGCAGCTCGACACTTTTACTCCAACTCTTGCCGAATTCGGCTTTTATCCCTCGGCACAAACCGAAGTGAAGTTGTCTTACATTCCGACAATTTTTGGTCGCGCGGGTCTGCGCGGGCCAAGGGCGTTTGGCACGGAATATCGGGGAACTGGAAAGTGGCAGCCAACAGAACGCCTGCGATTGGCGGGGCAATTGGGGCTCTACCAGTGGTATCAGTCTAAGGCTGTCAGTAATGGTTTAGATCTGCTGGGTGCCGCCTCCGCGAGCTACGCGGTGCATGACCGTGTGAGATTGACCGGTGGATTTCGGCGAGACATTCTTGGTAACTCGCTGTTATCGGCCTCGGGCTTAAACCTTGTGGACAACGGTTCTCTGGTTGGTAGAGTTAAACAAAATCTCTTCTATCTGATTGCTGATTTCCGACCTGAGAAAAAGACCACCGTCTCGCTTCTTTACGGTGGCGGTTTTGAATCTGGACACAAGATAAAAAACAATGGCTTCCAGCAAGGAAGTTTGTTTGTCACCAGGCCGCTTTATAGTGGGCACGTCAACAATCACATCTCTGTGATCGCACCGTCTTATCAGTTTTTGATATTGGGCTGGAACAGGGATTTTAGTGGCATCGGCAACCTTGCGTTGCAAACGCAACCGCCGACCAACCCTGTCGATCGATTCGCTATGGTTCAGTCCTCGCGGGCGGGGCAAACTTCTGTACCTACCGATAACCCCGGCTCTCAACCGGCGGTCGGAGGATACTTCAGTCCGAAAGCGTTCATGATCAACGGCTTCAACTTGAACATGGCGGGTCGAGCAGCTGGTCCAGTTTATTACCGAGGAGGCGTTGGATTCTCGCTCAACAATGTCAAAGGCTTGTCATCAAAATTTAGTTATACAACTCCCGGATATTTTGCCAACGCTGCGCTGACTTATCGGCTAGGAAAGAAGGCGCTTCAGGAGCACGGCTGGTACTTCATCCAGGGGGACGACGTGTATCGAAGAAACGTCGTTTATTCACAGACAAAATTCTTTTTTTAACGGTGTCAAAGTTTCGGTAACCCTGGAGTAGGAGTTTGTTTAGCCCGGCTGCACGTAACGAAAATTATGAGGAAGACAAAGCCAGCGCTCCTCTGCTGGTTTTGATGTCCATAATTTTTGCCGCCTATTGCTGGTACGACTGGAGCGGTGCAAATCAATTATTCGAGCTTTTCATTACGGTAGCGCTTCTCGCTGTCGGCATCGGAATGTCGAGCTTGAGAGATCGATCCTATGTCCGCCGAGCCTTGCTGCTGCTCAGTGTTTTCGCGGCTCTTCGATTTGTGCTCTGGCGTTTGTTTTTCACTCTAAACCTTACTTCGCCGGCTAATTCACTTGCCAGTGTTTTGTTGTTCTATGCGGAGGGATATGCAGTCTTAGTTTTTCTTTTAGTCTGTCTGCAAAACTGGTATCTGGAACGCAGACCTAAGCTGCCGAAGCCCGATCCGACATTTTTACCTTCTGTCGACGTATATATATGCACGTATAACGAGCCACTGCATATAGTGCGCAGAACCGCATGTGGTGCCAAAGCAATTGATTATCCGAATAAGAACGTCTACATTTTGGATGACGGCAGAAGGGAATCGATCTCGCTGCTTGCGATTGAATTAGACGTTGGGTATATAGTACGACCCGACAACAAGCACGCCAAAGCGGGCAACATCAACAGCGCGTTGAAGGAGACTAACGGCGAGTTTGTTCTTATCCTGGACGCGGACCACATCCCGTGTAGAACGATTTTGAAGAAAATCGTTTCGAACTTCCAGGATCCGGAAGTTGCGATTGTTCAAACACCTCATAGATTTATGAACGCGGCACCGATACAGAGAAATCTCTACGTCGAAGGAATTCTGCCACATGAACAGGAGATGTTTTTTCAAATCTCCATGGTTGGTAAGGACTATTGGAACGCCGCTATTTTTGCCGGTTCTGCCGGGGTGATTCGCAGGAAAGTTCTGGATGAAATTGGTGGCATGTGCACCAAGACCGTAATCGAAGATTGCGAGTTTAGCTTAGAAGTGCATCGTCGGGGCCACAAGTCACTCTATCTCACAGAACCGCTGACCATCGGTCTTTGCCCGGAAACACTGGGCGCTTACTTGACACAGCAGAGTCGTTGGGCGAAGGGCCAAACGCAGATGTTGATGCTTGCCAATCCGTTGGCAGGAAAAGGGCTTTCGATTCCTCAACGGTTGTGTTACATGAGCGGAAACATCCATTACTTGTTTGGCTTAGCTCGGCTGACATTCATTATTATGCCCACACTGTTTATTCTTCTGGGTGTGTGCACGACGACCGTGAGCTGGTTGAAGTACATGCTCTATCTTGCGCCGTTCATCGTGATCTACACGTTAGCGCAGAACTATACGTTTAAAAACTTTCGGCATTCGTTTTGGGCTGACGTATATGAAATGGTTCTGGCGCCATACACTTTGTATTGGACATTTATCACGCTTCTAGATCCAGCCGCCCCGCGCTTCGACGTCACACCGAAGGGACTGCGTCAGGGGCAATATTACTTCGACTTGAAACTGGTGTGGTATCACTTCTTGCTTTTGCTGTGGTGTTTATTCGCCGTCGTTGTCGGCTTGACCAAGATGATGTTGGGCTTCGACCTGTCTGGAAATTTTGCCAATCTTCTTCTTTGTTTCTACAACATTTTTGTTTTGCTCTGTGCAATCTTAGTCGGTTTTGAACGTCCTCAAATGCGTCAGGTGCACCGCGTTAAACGCCGTCTGCCAGTAACTATCGTGCATGAAGACTTCGCTGCGGAAACCGTTGCTGCATTCTCGGAAGATGCTTCAGAATTTGGAATTCGTTTGTTGCTTGAAGAGACGTCTTTGCAATTTAAGCGTGATCAAAATCTCGCACTTACAATTGGCACCGATGATGGTGCTCTGATCGAAGTGACCGGAAAGATCGTTCGGATGACTAAGGAACGCAAGCGGTACGCGCTAGATATCGCATTCGACGAGATTGACGCGGAAACTCGATTCAAATTAATTGTCGCGTTTTACTGTTCGCCGGAAACATGGGCGGTTCTGATTGAGCCACGCGATTCGATTATTTTGTCGTTTACGCAGCTGGTCACTACGCCGCTTCGCGTGCTCACTTATGTGCAGCGGTATCTGCGGTCACAGACGCTTTCTATCCTTGCACCGGAAAAGCTTTATGGCTCCAAGTTTGTGCCTGAGAAGCTTAAGAAGCTCTTTGTTCCACATGGTGCGCATGTCACAGAGGAAGTTTTGGATCCGGAGCATATGGAGCGAGTAGCGATTCTGGCGGTGGCGGAAGAAGACGAACGGCTTATCGATCACTCGTTGGACGAAATTGGTCATAATGGGAACAACGGTAGTAACGGTAATAACGGAAGAGTTTAGTCGTCGACTGGATGATGGCAGAAGCGATGGAACAGTTTAAGCGGCGACAGAAATGATTACTGAAACGATGGACAAGTTAATCGGTGACCCGGATGATCACTGAAAAAATCAAACTGTTTGTTGCCCTTTTCGTCGCCGCCACGGCGATTTCGTCATGTCCCTCAGCCGCGATTTCTGCAGAGCAAACTATGCAACCAACCAATCTGATGGTGCCCTCAGGTAAGAAACCAAATCCTCTGGTCGTTGTAGGTGAAGACTACATCGACGTCGATGCTGAATTTGATAAGAGCGACACTGAAGTGATTGGCGTGAAAATTTTTAAAGTCGCGCCGGACAATGCTTACCCGCAAGTGCTTAGAGAAGTGCCGACATCCTGCGAAGCTGGCGAGTTTTTGCGGATTCGATTTACTGCAAGAAGCAAGGAAAATCTCGCGGTTTTTGTTGTTTTTGGCGAGAAAGAACCGCCATACGAGAGCTTCTTCAGATGTCCCGTGGTGCTCACGCCTGACTGGCAAGACTATGCACTCGTTTTTAAATGTCCCAGAGACATCGCTGCCGGTTTTGCAAACTTGAGTTTTCAAATGCCTCGAAGCGCGGGTCATGTCGAAATTAAACTGGTCGAACTCGAGGACTGGGGCGGCGAGTTAGCGAACAAACCAGAAGAACAAAACCGCTACATCAATCCATTTGCCGGCGAAGAATTGGATCAAGATTTCCTCGCAAAGGCGAGCGCGAACATCGAGAAAATTCGCAAAGGCACCATTCAATTTAAGATAATTGGTCAGAGCGGAAAACCAATTCCCACAGCGGTGGTGAAGGTTCGACAGAAGCGGCATAAGTTCCATTTCGGCTCGTCGCTCAACAGTGGAACTCTTGCCGCTGATAACGATGACACCGCGAAGTACAAGAAATATTTTCTTGAGCTCTTCAACACCGCGACACCTGAAAACGATCTGAAATGGAAAGCTCCGGACTGGAATCTTCCGATGACGCCGGAGCAGATTGTAACCTGGTGCCAAAAGAACAATTTGAGTGTTCGTGGACACAATTTGTTGGCACCGCAGAAGGCGGCACTTCCGAATAAATTCGCGAGCCTGCCGCAGGCGGATCTTGCGAAGGCAATGGAAGTGCATATAAAAGAATACGCTTCCAAGTTCAAAGGTCAGGTTTATACCTGGGATGTTCTCAATGAAGCCGTTGACGATAGTTCTGCTGTTGGCGGATTGAATGCGCCAATACTTTCCGACGCGTTTCGCTGGGTGCACGAGATCGATCCGGTTCCATTATTGACATACAACGACTTTGATATCTTGAATTGCGGTAGCACCATCGGCAGTGGCAAGTCAGACAGAGTTTATTCTTTCATCTCGGAACTTCTTGCGAACAATGTTCCCATTACTGCTATCGGTATGCAGTCGCACATGAATTTGCCATTGACTCGCGGTGCGAAGTTATGGCAACAACTCGATCGGTTTGGGAAGCTCGGATTACCGATTGAAATCACCGAGTATGATTTGCCGATGCCTGATGATGCGTTGCAAGCTGCCTATCTGGAAGAGTTTATGACTGCCGTGTTTAGTCATCCGTCAGTGACGTCATTCGTGATGTGGGGCTTTTGGCAAGGTGATCAGTTTCAGGGCGATCACAGTGGCGAACTAATTAAATCAAATTGGACTGAAAGACCGGCTCTCAGCGCATACAAAAAGCTCGTATTCGAAAAATGGTGGTCGAACATGGAAGTTTCGCCGGACGTAAATGGTGAAGGCAACGCGCGTGTTTTTCTAGGTGACTATGAGATTGAAGTTCAGGCTGATCAAAAGACAATTAAGCAGTCGATCAGTGTAGATCGCAGTACTCAAGCCACAAACATGCTTATCTGCGTGCCAGGATTATAGTTGACGAATTACTTAAGATAAACCGCGGTGAGGAAGTTTCGGCGAGCAATCGCCACGGTTGGTAGAATAAACTCTTTTCTTGCACCTACGGTTTCTTATCAACACATCGATTCCCTCGTCAGGGTCATCGTTCAGCTTTTAGATCGGCGATTCCTGTAATACCTGCGCCTGTTATTTCCATAGTGTTTCTATTTTGGCGCAGAGCAATAACTTTTATTGATGCCAAGTTTGCATTAGTTGGAATCGGCAGTGAGAAGTTTTGTACTGGTACAGTGTCAAATGGTTTTGCTGCTCTAGCTACTCCTGTGTGATTTAACAACCGACCAGAGTTCTCACCGGCTCCCACTTTCACAGACAAATTGTCTTGGGTTAAAAAAACAATCAAATACTCATCTTTCGATAGTTTCAAATCTTTATTCTCGAGCCTCACATTCAGGAATTTCTTTTGGGCGTCCGGCATCGCAATAAGCTTAATTCTCAATTTCGATATCTGCGCTCTTTTGCTGATTGCAGCGGTGGCCGCGCGTTCATCTCTGCCCACAAAACCTGTTACTCCATCAACGATCATCTCAGGCGTATACACTTCACTTTGCTTGAGCGCTCTGGCGTAGCGGCGCTGCCTTTCACTAAAGAGCGCAGCAGAGAACGGATCTTTCCAGCCCAACCAATTCCAATAATCAACATGCTCACTGAGCACGATCGCTTCAGGATAGTTCTTCGACAATGTGGCAAGGAGCTTGTCCGCCGGAGGGCAACTGCTACATCCTTGCGATGTAAACAACTCGATTACCACCGGACCTCGATTGGCCTCAACCGATAACGCCTTAGAACCGACTAAAGAGCATGAGACTGAAAGAACGGCTGCAAACAATTTTTTCTTCACGTGGACACTACCATTTTGTATTTCTGTATGCGCTGATGTTACGACGATCGTTTCGCGGTCCGAAGCTTGAGATAGCATAAAAACTAGTGGCGGATTGTCACTGAGTTTTAGTTGTTCTGTGATTGAGCTACAGCAAGACGTTGCGGGTATGCGTGTGTCATCAGGTGGAAGGCTGTTTTGAAATCGTTGCTTACCAACATTGACAGTTAAGTGTAAGCGATTCTAAGCTTGATATAGATATTTGAGTAGCAGGCAGCCCGCGAAAAGTTCACGCATCGCAGTAACACTGCGATAGTTTCGGTTCTTGATTTTTGTCAGCAGGTGATCCTGATGATCAACTTTTTCAACTTTGATAACTTCAAAGGTCGAACGAGTCTAGCTGTTCGCGAGCGAGCGCGGAAGCGGACTGACGCGGAGCTACGACTTCCGGTCTGCAAAGATCTGTTTACCTTTGTTTGCGCCGATAAAATTGATTTAGATACGTTTGCGGTTACTTCGAATAAAGATATTCTTTTGCGCAGTGTTGAAAATTCGGAGTTCAGACAACTGGCATCAACGCTGGCTTCTTTGAATGATTGGTTTCAGCTATTGCCCGCGGAGTGGGTGGTAAATGAGTTCGCGCCGTTGCTTGAACGATTACCGGTGCAGGAGTCCATCAAGCAGTCAATCTATAGAGCCAAGACGTTGGTAAAAATCCAGGTGACAGAGAATTTTGATTCGTCATTGAGCGGTTTTCAACTGCTCAACTTCGTAACCGCACAGTTCGCGAAAAAAGTAAGAGGGCTGGTGTTTGAGCCTTGCTCATTCAAGTTGTACCGTTTTGATGATCCGATTCTCAAGCAGTTTGATTTCAGTGAAAGCGAATTACCATCGTTGTTTCCATTTCTCAGCGTTTTGTCCTCTACTCAGTTTGGGCAATGTCGACTGACCACTCATGGGTTGCATCGTTTTGGTTTGCCGGAATTCCAATTTGAAAATGTCAGTCAGTCGATGTGCAGTTCAAGTGCTTATTTGATGAATGCGTTGGCTCAGAGTTTAATCGGAAAAGTTGAACAATCGAAAGCACGCAACGTGACGACGCTATCGCTTGATGAACCATATACGGTATCGACGAATGACGTAATCAGAGGCAATAAGGGAAATCTGCCGTTTGATGCCTGCATTCCTGGAAGTGCGGAGCTTGGACTAAAACTGCGCGAACAGGGCGAAGATTGCGTCAGGCTAGTTTCTAATTGGGACTCGGATGGGGACAAGACACTTGCCGATATTCTGTCGAAGCTGAGCTTGATTTGACGTCAATGGAGCCAATTTAAGGGTAAATATCGGTTGGTCAAGATTTAGCCAAACAGTTTCCACTAGTAGCCGAATTCTCGTCGGTGAACCAAGCTTGTTTCCCAAACTTTGTGGTCTCCGTATGAGCCATTCAACATTGATCGCAAAGCCAAGGATGGTAAAGATGATGGTGTTTTCCGGATGAGTCTGGCACAGTTTCAAAAGAACTTCGTGCGAATCACTCACCTCAAGTGCTGGAATAAGCGAGTCTTAACTCGCATCAATGAGTCTGATCTTGCACCACATTTTGTCGGGGCCGATACCGTCAATGGTGCTACCATGCGTATTCGGTGACTTCCTCTCGCACTTGCAAATCCGGGTTGTCGTCCAAGTCGCAGTCTTCATAAATTTCGTCAAGGGCAATTCTAATGCTACGGTTTGAGCAATTTGCAACCAGCAGCTCTCCGCTGTTTACAAACTCACTTGAACACCAGTTGTTTTTCTCGTCTCTCAGGTAGGCGGTGATTCGTTTGCGCGATTGCTGAACAATAAAGTACGCTTTTAACGACTCAAGTCGCTTGTAAGCAAAAAGTTTTTCGCGTCTGTCTATCGTTGCCGTTGATTTCGACAATACTTCAAAAATAGCCACCGGAGTCTTCGTGTACAGGCTGTCTTTGTCGTAGTCTCCGCATTCAACGAAAACATCTGGGTAGTAAAAGCTGTTGGTGGCATCAACCATCACTTTCAAATCGCTGATGTGAACTCTACACCCACTTCCTTTGAGCTGAGCCTTCAACGCGAGTCCGATGTTCGATGCGATCACGGAGTGGGCCATCGTGCCGCCGGACATCACGTAGATTTCGCCGTCAAAGTATTCGTGTTTCTCGCTCGACGTCTGCTCCATCCGGAGGTATTCTTCCACGTTAATCGGATTGATTGGATTTTCCATTTCTGCTCTCCGCTTTTAAAAAGAACTAAATTGGCTCCGGACTTGGTGGCATCTTACAGACTGATATGCTGGGTGCTAATAAGTTCTCAGTGATTTTCAATGGTTTTGCCTGAACGAATGGCTTTCCGCACTTCTATTTTTTGAATTATGCCACGGTTTCCTTGCCATGTTCAAAAATTCGCAGCGTTCCTTGAATCCGTTCTAGTATTGTCGCTGGCTTCGCGTTTCCGTTCTGCAGGTTGCGATTTTTCATGCTCGTTTGACATGAGCCATCCCCCAAGGCGGACCTGTAACGTTCTATACCTTGAGACGATGTCTTTAAATCAGGATTATATGGAAATCGGTTGTGCGCCGTCACTGGAGGGCTTATTGGCCGAGCTCACGTGTACGCGTACTACTTGCGCTTGCTGGTTTTCGGCTTCCAATATTTCAATAACCAATCAAGAGCGCCATCAGTGTCGCCCCAGTCGCCCATTGCGAAGAGCAAGTAGTCAACGGCTTCTTCCGGGCTACCAATCGCCATCGCATGCGGAGCTTGGGCGGGCAACTTTCGAAAATCACCCATGTACTCAGGAACACACGGATTGCTCTTTAGCGATCTTTCAAGCGCTTCGGTAGAGGCTTCGCACGGGCCGAATCGCTTGAACAAAAGAAGCGCTTTTGAATAAGAAAAGTGTGTGGTGGGATCATCTGAATATTGCTTAAGCAGCTCGTCAGCGTCATCTAACCGATTGCGTTTAATCAGCACAGGTAGAAGAATGTAACGCACTCCTTGGTTGTCATTTGGATTTAACCGAACAAGTTCTTTCCAAAGATCTATTGCGCCTTCGATGTCTCCAGCTACATATTTTTCGTGAGCCAATCCGTCGACCGCGCGCATAAATGGTCGCGTTTCCATCATTGCCCAAAACGGAACGTCAGACTTTTCAAAAAACTCTTCGCCAAGGGCTCTGCGACCGGCAGCAACACCTTTCTCTAAATACTCAATTTTTTCTTTCGAGGTTTTCGCTTTTGTTTCCGCTAGCAGCAGAAACGCATCGGCGCAGTCTGCGTATACTTCAATGGCTTGCTCCGCCAGTGCAATTTTCTGTTTATTTGATGATGCATCAAATGCTTTGTACATAATGTCTTGCGCACGGTCGCGCGCAGACACCGACAACGACTCGAGCTTGCCCGAGTTGATGCTGTCAATGTTTTCCATGAGAAACTTGTTGAGGTCGTCTGCCGATTGGAAGTTTTGTCCTGACAAAAGCTGCGTCAGTTTTGCAGTCGTTGCTTCGAGCGCCCGGCGGTCAGGAATGTTCGCTGAAGGTGTGGCGCGATTTTTGTCTGTTCTGCGTTTTTTTGACATTGTTTTGCCCTTGTTCTTGAGCCCGCATCAACGCTCAGAATGATATCAGATGGCCTTAAAGACGCTTCAGAAATCTCGCAGTATTCGCTGGTAAGCAGGTGAGTTGTAAGTATGCTTATTAAAGCTCACTTTAATTAGCGATCGGCTTATTAAAGGGAAGTGCGGTATCCTTTAATAACGGGTTTGGTTATTAAAGGAAGCTTTAATAAGCGTGGAATTTGATTTCAACGACAGATTGGCAGAGAGAATTCGCTGCTGTGGGAGCGAAGAAATTACTGGGCGCTCGTCACACGCGTGCTACTCCGCTTGACCTGCATGGATGTTCTTAAGAGTCTCCTTGAGAAGGTCCACCAGCGCGTCTTGATGGACTGCCACCGTGTAGCTGGCGAATAACGCGAGCGTCATTTGTCGCTTGAAGCGCAATTGGACGTGAAATAAGCAACATGAATTTTCCTTTGCCTTCGAAGGTGTATAGCAGTCTCGGTTTTCAGCGAAAAGACACGAGAGTTGTTGTGCTCGCGTTGTGGAAATCTATTGTCGATGATGAAATTTTGACGCGAGCAGCAGCCATCTCTTTTTATGCGATGCTGGCGTTTGTTCCCTTTATCGGCGTTCTATTTTCCATCGCAATTGAAATATTTGCGCAAGGAAATTTTCTTAATTTGCAGGTTGAGGGCGTTCAGCAGCAAGCATTCGGAGCACTTGAAAAAAACTTGCAAGTGGTCATTCCGAAAGCTGGTTATCTGGTCGTGCTTGAGCAGATCCACCGAATGCAGGCATCAAATCCGGTGGCATTATTATCACTGGGCTCAGTGTTTTCTCTGTGGGCGTCATCTTCCCTTTTTATGGCAGTAATGGATGCGTTGAATCGCATATACAGCATAAAAGAAACGAGCAGATACTGGCAAAGACGTGCGATAGCGATGTCTATGACGATCATTCAGTCAGTGATTTTGATGACTTCGCTTATTACAATTGTTTGCTGGCCCCAGATTTTAAACTTGCTTGGTTTGAGAGATGTCGCCGCAGTGATGGTAAGTGTCATACACTTTATTTTTGCTTTTGGCACCACTGTTATCGCTTTCGCTTTGACATTCCAGATTAGGGCTCATTGCACTCAGCGCACCGCATGGGTGACACCAGGGAGTTTCTTGGGCTCAATCGTTTTTCTTGCTGGGTCTTATTGCTTCCGCTTATATGTGCAAAGCTTCGGTACTTACAGTGAAGTCTATGGCTCGCTTGGTGGCATTATTGTGTTGATGCTATGGTTCTATGTTTCCGGAGTCGTGCTGCTCTCGGCGGCGGCCTTAAACAAAGTGCTGGATGAAGCGCCTTGACTTGTTTCTCCCTTGTAATTGACTAAAGGATTTGGATATGTCAAAAGCGATTGATGATAATGAAAATAAAGCATACGAAAGGCTAATCAAGCGCTTTCCACTTCGTCCAATTCGCGACGATGAGCAAAACAATTCGGCTGCTGAAATTTGCGACATGCTTCTCGATAGACACGATGTACTCCTGCAAGCCGAGCGTGATTATCTTGAAATTCTTTCTGATTTGGTGACTAAGTATGAATCGCGGTGGGACAGTGATGTTCCAGAAATGTCCCCTAGAGAATTAGTACAGTATTTGATGGAGCAAAACGGACTTGCCCAAAAGGATCTCGTACCAGAGTTTGGATCTGCCAGCAGAATTTCGGAATTTCTAAAGGGCGAGAGGCGCCTCAGTCTTGAACAAGCGAAAAGAGTTGCAGAACGTTTTAGTTTGAATATTGCATCGTTGATCGAAAAAACGAGATGAGTAAATCAGTCAAACGAAGGGCAACCAGCATTTAAACGCTTCGCCATCGATCATTACGAATGACTCAGTGAGACGGTTCGCGTCTGTCACAATAATATTGTACCTGCGTCTCGGGTTTGCGCTGTGCGAATTTCTTTTCGACAAACCAGAAGCGATTGCTTGAAAAAGCAACCGCAAGTGGTGCAAGAAATTTCTACAATCTTTTCGAAAGTTCCGTCGTTCTTTTTCTGCGATCAGTAGGTCGTAGCGGACGTCGGCAGAGGCTCAGTGGATGTGGTGCCTGTGGGGGCGGAGGTTTGCGTTACTGTCGGCTTCTGTCCTTTCTGCCAATCAACTTGATAGTCACCCTTGTTTTGAGTGTCTATTGTCGTTGCGCCACCCTGCCCTCTTGTAAAATCGGTGTTTTGATCGTACCCATACTGTTGACCGGTTTGTGCGTTGGTGTATGATTTGCCACTGTTGTAAGCACCCTGTCCTGTTTGTGCATCGTATGCACCTTTCTTGTAGCCAGCGTATTGGTTGCCACTGGCGGTGGTGCCACTGACACCGGTCTGTGCTACACCGCCCACGCCTCTTTTCCAGGCTGCACCTCCGGCGCCTTGATACGAACCGCCCGCGGCGCTGGTACCTGCGTAAGCACCGCCGACGGCACCAGCATTAGGGGTGACGAACCCTCCACGCGCACCACGAAAAGTGCCACCATTGGGACCAGCAAAAGATCCAGCCGACGCGCCGGCGGCACCTCTGCCATAACGCACGCCGCCAATCCCTGCGGACTTGCCATACGCCCCTGTACGGGAGAAGCCTCCGGCAGCGCCGTTGGCACCTCTGGCTCCGAACCTTCTTGCTTCTGCTTCTGACTGACAAAGTAACGACAGCATAAGTATTGATAATGCTGTGGCAGTAATCTTGTGCATAATTAAACTCTCCAGGAAATCTGTCTGCTGATGTCCAATACACACGCGACCAAATAAAGTTGCGCTCACTTTTCCCGATCAACATTTGAGGATCGAAATCTGCTAACCGCTGTGGTCATCTGGAGATATAGTGATAGTGTCAATTGTGGACGCCGATCGTGCTAAATACACACTTCCCACTGTGACACTGGATCCGGTTGCTTTCATCGCTGTAAAGAGGCATTGCCAAGAAATGACTGCGAAGCTCAAAGCCAAGTAGCCTGATCGGCGATACACGGAAAGTGGCGGCTCGACAAGAGCATACCGAAGTCGAAAGCATGTCGTCGTCAGTAGACGCACTGCATGCAGTCACCTCCAGCAAGTTCGTGAAACTGGTGATTGGGAAAATTGGGCTGAAATTCTTTCTTGTCGGCGTTCACGATGGTTTAGCGCTTACTTCTTGCGGATCTGCCAACAATATTACGTCCAATTTTCACTCAGTTTTAACTTAGTCTCCTCATACTTGATTCAGTCGAGTTTCGACCTACGGGGACCCAACAAGTCAGACATTTGAAAACGGTCTCAAACGGTATCGTGCAGAGGGCTGTGTCTGTGAACTCCGGCAAGATCCTATCGATCAGCAACAACCGTTGCGTTCAGCATGAGCTGAACAAAGTAGTCCGGGCAATTGATGAATTTGATTTGGCGCCGTGAAATTGCCGCCTGTGAGGTGATCGTGGACACATTCAACACCAGTATCCCTCGGCAAATAAAGCGTATTTTGTTGATCGAAAACAATCCTGATGATGCGGAGATGCTTGAATTTCAACTCCAGCCACTTAAACAAGACGGATTGGAATTGGAGCACTGTGATTGCCTTGCAGCTGGTTTAATCCGATTGGCTAAAGACGACATCGATCTCGTTTTTCTCGATCTGTCGTTGCCGGACAGTTCCGGCATTGCTTCGGTCAGCCAAGTGCACAGAGCGGCGCTCGAAACCCCACTGATTGTTTTGACAGGGACTGACGATAAGGCTGTTGCACTGGAAGCAATTCGAAGTGGTGCTCAAGACTGCCTTATTAAAAGTGAAATGGATTTACCTACCCTGTGTCGTGCAATTAGTTATGCCACTTATCGACAAGAATCAGCTGGCATAACTGCAAGACTGGCGGGTATTGTAGAAGCTTCTGATGATTCAATTATTGGAAAAACGGTCAGGGGAACAATCACAAGTTGGAATGGTGGAGCTGAGCGCCTATATGGATACTCGCAAGGCGAGGCAATCGGAAAGTCCGTTGAAATGCTAATTCCGGACCCTTTGCCTGGGGATCTTCAGCGTTTGCTAGCACCTCTCATCAGAGGCGAGACAATTCGCAATCCTGACGTTTTTCGCATAAAGAAAGATGGGGAAGCTGTTGAAGTCTCAGAAACAATCGCACCGATTAAGCAGGTGGATGGTACCGTAACTGGTGCAGCGTCAATTGCTCGCGATATTACCGATCGCAAACTTTCGGAGTCTGCATTGGTAGATCTTAAGCAGCGACTCACTCTTGCATTGGAAGCTGGGGATGTTGGCGTTTGGGACGTAAATCTAGAGGATGGTTCGATCTGGCACTCCTTGCGCCATGATGAGATTTTTGGGCACAAGTCGGCCAGATTGGATTGGAATTTCGATACGTTTTTTAGTTATGTTCATCCAGGAGATCGGCCTCACGTAACTGAAATCGTTAAACAAGGAATTAAAACTGGTAGCTTCAATTTGGAATGCCGAATCATTAGAGCCGATGGAGTTATGCGCTGGATAGCCGCGCATGGCAAGACTGTGAAATCTGTGGGCAACAGACGAGCGCACATGATGGGAACAATTACCGATATCACTGAACGTATGCAACAAGAAGAACAGCGTCACTTGATGTCCGTAATGGAACAGCGCGAAGACGTTATGGCGACTCTTGCTCATGACTTGAAGAACCCATTGATCGGCGCAAATCGCGTACTGGAACATTTAATCGGAGGACGAGTTGGACCAGTCAGCGACGAGCAAGTAAGTATGCTTACGTGCGTGGTTCAAAGCAATTGTGGTGCCTTAAAACTTATTCGAGATCTGATCGATGTTTACAAATGGGAAAAGGAAGCAAATGCGCTAAGCCTAGAGAGTATTGATTATTCACGGCTGATCAAGGAATGCGTGGATCGTGCCAGTCTGGTGTCTAAACAACGCGGCATCCATATAACCATAGAACTCCTGGAAATCACGGGTGTTGTTCGGGCCGATTACTACGCTATTGAACGAGTGTTAACGAATCTCCTAGACAACGCAATAAAGTTTTCACCAGGCGGCGGAAATGTAGTTGTGCGTTTCTTTCAATCAGGAAACATGGAAAACATACTGGAGGTTGAGGACCACGGAGCGGGCATCAAGCCAGAAGATCAATGTCGATTGTTTAAGCGGTTCTCGCAAGGCGTGGATGGTAAGCGATACTCCGGCGGAAGTGGCCTCGGTCTCTATCTATGCAAACAGATTGTAGAGTGTCATGGCGGAACAATTGAATGCGTTAGTCAATTAAACACATCAACGATTTTTCGAGTGCGGTTGCCTGCCGCTAATATGATGACTCAATACGACGTCAAGACTCTGCGAGGAATCCATTCCAGAACATGACACAACAGATACGCCAGACGTCCCAATAGTTCAAGATGACCTCCGTTTATTCACCGCTAATTTTTGCAGAATTCGCTTCATCTTTTTTCGCCAGGTCGATCTTGTTTGCCTTGCGATACGCGTTTGCTCTCGCTCGATATAGCGATGCATTCGCTTCAGGTGCAAACTCAATTGCACTGGTGTAATCTGCTATGGCTTTATCAGTTTCACCGAGTTTCATGTAAACATCGCCACGTTTTTGAAAAGCCATTTCGTCTTTTTTATTGAATGCAATTATGCGACTGTAATCAGCGAGTGCCGATTTGAAATCACCGAGCGATTCGTGACATTGCGCTTTCAAAAGATATGCTTCGTCGTCACGTTTGTTGTCGCCAGCAACGTGTGCAAGATCGTCGATGGCGCCTTTGAAATCTTTCAAATTCATTTTGATTCGCGCGCGCACCACATAGCTCGCGCGGTCGGGAGCGAGCTTGATTAGCTGATCTGCGTTGTTCAACGCGAGTTTGTTTTCGCCTAAATCACAATATGCCCGTGTCATTGCGGAGTACGTTTCTGGATCGTTCGGTTGATTTTTTAGTGCCTGAGTGAAGTCTGCTAACGCGTTTTTATACTGCTTTAACTCAATGTAGACAACACCGCGTTTTTTGATTGCGGAATTATAGCGAGGTTCAATTTTTATGGCTTTTGTGAATTGCTCGAGAGCGTCTTCGTATTTTTCTAATTTGTTGAAGATGCGTCCGCGATTGTAGTAAATTGTTCGATTTCCGGAGTTCAATTTCTGAGCGCAGTCAATGTAGTACAGTGCTCTCGTGAATTGGCTCTTATCAATGCATTCCCGCGCTTGTTCGACGAGTTTTTGATCATCAGTGACTGCAAAGCACGGTCCCTGTATCAGAACTAATGCCACTAAAAGTAGTGGCAGTGAAGATAGGCGATTTTGCGGCGTTTTCATGTATATCACTGGTAACGTTTTTGAGCCGGTCATCAGATTATCATCATAGCAATCAGTTGCGGAAAGGACAGGCAATACATGAGAAAAATGGTTACCACAAGCACCGTAAAGCTCCGTCCTTTAGGGCGGTGATATAAGGTGCGACCGCCGTGGCGGTCAAAGGGGTGTTTGTTGTTGCTGAATATATTGCTTGATTATCGAAATCGGAGCGCCACCGCACGAAGCGGCGAAATAACTTGGTGACCACAAAACGCCTTTAAAGAAGTTATTGGCCAAACCAGGGAATTCTTTTCTTAAAAGCCGCGAAGAGACGACTTTAAGGCTATTGACCAGTTTCGAAATTGAAACTTTTGGTGGATAATTGATCAAAACGTGGACATGATCTTTCTCGCCGTCAAACTCGACAATCACCGCTTCAAAGTCCGCGCATACGTCGTTAAAAATCTCGCGCATGCGAAGCAGTATCTGCTTTGTAAAAACGTGGCGACGATATTTTGCGACAAAGACCAAGTGTACATGCATATTAAAAACACAGTGACGGCCTGCTCTTAATTCATTTGTCTTCGGCATAGACCAAATGTAGCATAACAATATGATTATCCGAAAAGCCTACCGATACCAGCTTAAAGTGACCGCCGAACAGGCGGGCGCATTGAGCCGGTTTGCCGGCTGCAACAGGCTAGTTTGGAACAGCGCGCTAGCAGTGCAGAAAAAGTGTTTGGATGAGAAGAAACGCGTAAACAATTATTCCGAACTTTGCTCAATGCTAGTCGAATGGAAGAAGGAACTCCCATTTCTTGCTGAGGTTCATTCTCAGCCATTGCAGCAAGTCCTCAAGGATTTGACGAGAGGATTAAATGACAGCTTTAGCGGAGCGAAGGGTTTCCCGAAATTTAAGAAGAAAGGAAAACAGGACAGTTTCCGCTTTCCACAAGGTTTTAAGATTGAAGGGCATAGAATATATCTGCCGAAGCTGGGTTGGTTTAAGTTTCGGAAGAGCCAGGATATTCAAGGTCAACCAAAAAATGTGACAGTTTCGAGAGTCGCCGACAAATGGTACATATCTGTGCAAACCGAAATGGATGTTCCGAATCCGGTTCATCCGAGTCAAAGTTCTGTCGGCATTGATGTTGGCATAGTCAAATTTGCCACCATATCTGATGGCACGTGGATTAATCCAGTAAATAGTTTTAGAAAGTGGGAAGAGAAGTTAGCTATCGTACAACAGAGAATTTCCCGACGAGTCAAGTATTCTAAAAATTGGACAAAGCAAAAAGTGAAAATAGCCAAAGTCCACGCCAAGATTGCGAATATACGCAAGGATTTTCTGCATAAATCAACCACGACGATAAGCAAAAACCACGCCATTATCGTGATGGAAGATTTGAAAGTCCGCAACATGAGCGCGTCGGCGAAGGGGACGATTGCCGTCCCTGGACGCAATGTCAGAGCCAAAAGCGGATTGAACAAATCGATTTTGGATCAAGGCTGGTACGAATTTC
>Ga0163155_10001156_pt1 | contig 32324 bp, 26 predicted proteins | sample OliLakLV19SP4G1_FD_148611 | JGI IMG/M metagenome (GOLD analysis project Ga0163155, IMG submission 148611) | Freshwater microbial mat bacterial communities from Lake Vanda, McMurdo Dry Valleys, Antarctica - Oligotrophic Lake LV.19.SP4.G1 | ecosystem: Environmental > Aquatic > Freshwater > Lake >... | reverse complement strand
TCGAGTTCGAAGGCGTTTTTGTAATCGAGTTTCAGCGCCGGGTCCTGCGCGCTTTTGCGCAGGTAGCAGTTGCCCACCGCCAGCACCTCGATTTCACTGCCCATGAAACAGCGAAAGGCATCCTCGGGCGTGCCGACAATCGGCTCGCCGCGCACATTGAAGCTGGTATTCACCACCACCGGACATCCGGTGAGCGCATCGAAGGCCGAAATCAACCGGTGGTAGCGCGGGTTGGTCTCTTCGTGCACGGTCTGGATGCGCGCCGAATAATCGATGTGCGTCACCGCCGGGATTTCCGAGCGCGCGACATTGAGTTTTTCTATGCCGAACAGTTTTTGCTGCTCATCGGTCATGGCAATGCGCCGCGCTGTGCTCACATCGGCCACCAGCAACATGTAGGGGCTGTCCCCGCCGATCCCGAACCAGTCGGCGACCTTCTCACGCAGCACCGAGGGCGCAAACGGCCGGAAAGACTCGCGGTACTTGACCTTGAGGTTGAGCTGCGACTGCATCGCCGGCGAACGCGCATCACCCAGAATGGAACGCCCGCCAAGGGCGCGCGGCCCGAACTCCATGCGGCCCTGGAACCAGCCAAGGGCACAACCATCGGCGAGGTCTTTGGCGCAGGCGGCAAAGAGCGCCTCATCGTCCAGCGTCTCGAACACCGCGCCGGCGGCCTTGAGCCGTGCCGCGATGTCATCCTGCGCGAACTCGGGGCCAAGATAGCTGCCGCGCATGCGGTCGCGCCCGTCGGACGGACTGCGCGGCCTGCCCAGAAATCCGTGATACGCCGCCAGCGCCGCACCGAGCGCACCGCCGGCATCACCCGCCGCCGGCTGGATCCAGATGCGCTCAAAGCTCTTGTCGCGCAGCAGCTTGCCGTTGGCGACGCAATTGAGCGCCACGCCGCCGGCGAGGCACAGGTTCTTCATGCCAGTCTCTTTGGCCGCCGCGCGTGCGAGCTTGAGCATCACCTCTTCGGTCACCGCCTGCACCGAGGCGGCGAGGTCCATGTGCTGTTGCGTCAGCAACTCTTCGGGCTTGCGCACCGGCGCGCCAAAAAGCGCGTCAAAGCGCGCATTGGTCATGGTGAGACCGGTGCAGTAATTGAAGTAATCGAGATCGAGACGAAAGGAGCCGTCTTCCTTGATGTCGATGAGGTGGTCACGGATCAGCTGCGCGTACCTGGGTACGCCATAGGGCGCGAGGCCCATCAGCTTGTATTCGCCCGAATTGACCTTGAAGCCGCAGTAATAGGTAAAGGCCGAGTAGAGCAGCCCGATCGAATGCGGGAAATGAATTTCCTTGTGGATTTCGAGCTTGCCGCCCGAGCCGATGGCAAGCGACGAGGTCGCCCACTCGCCGACGCCATCGAGGGTCAGCACCGCCGCCTCGTCAAAGGGCGAGGGATAGAAGGCGCTCGCCGCGTGCGACAGGTGGTGTTCGCCAAAGAGCAGCTTTTCCGCCCAGTCGATATCCGGTGACAAGGCCTTGAGGCGCTTGGCCAGCAGGTCCTTCAAAAAGAGCTTTTCGCGCAGCCACACCGGCAGCGCCATGCGAAACGACGCAAAGCCGCGTGGCGCGAACGCGAGATAGGTCTCCATCAGGCGCTCGAACTTGAGAAAGGGCTTGTCGTAAAACGCCACATGATCGACCTCGGCCGCGCTCACGCCGGCCTGCGCCAGACAAAAGCGCAGCGCGTTGAGCGGAAAATCCGGGTCGTGCTTCTTGCGCGTGAAGCGCTCTTCCTGCGCCGCGGCGACGATCTCGCCCTCGCGCACCAGCGCCGCCGCGCTGTCGTGATAAAAAGCCGAAATGCCGACGACGATCATGCTGCCTGCCAGGCCCGCGCGGGAAAGACGGTCAAAACAGCGTGTAGATGAAGGGCGCGATGGCCGAGCCCTGGGCAAGCACGATCAGCGCGCCGAGCAGGGCCATCATCAAGAGCAGCGGCGCCAGCCAGAACTTCTTGCGCACGCGAAGGAATTTCCACAGCTCTTTGATGAAGGACATCGTCGTCTTTGCGCCGGTCAGAATTGGTCGGTCATGGATTGTGGATCGGGCCCGGGCCCGGGGGCTGTAGTGCTATCCAGTGGCTCGCGCCATCGGGCTAGTACTTGAGTTTGAGCGGCAGCTTGCCGAAGAAAATTCCATCATCGTGACCGATTTTACCACTGCAATCATCAGCTTAATTTCGCAGCGAATTCTTGAGTATGCAAACAGGCGAGGTACAGTAACAAAGTCGGCAAGTACCAATAAATCCGCCGTACTTGCCGAATTCGTCTTCAAATCGGCTTTTGAACAGACGCAGCTCGTTGCTCCGGTGCATGCAAGAATTTGCAGACGGAAGGCCTACCGGGCAGCAAACCCCATTATGTTTGGATTCTTGAGAAAACAAGACTGCAGCTTGAGATATCCGTTTCGGGTCGGGTGACCGCCGCCTGCGCCCCAATCGGTCGGGGCCATCTCACAACTTTCCGAGATGTCTGCAAATTGAAGTGGCGAGTCAAATTCGCCTTGAAACGTTTGAGGCAGTACGACTTGCGGTTGAATAACTTTGAACGAATGTCCGCCTCCCGGAATCATTACAAAGAGGACGTTCCGCGCCCCATATGTATTCAACATTTTTCGTATCGCGGAAATAGTTATATCGGGGATGGGGGAAATGTTTGAATTGCTCGCGGGAACGGGTGAAATAGCTGCCCCCTTGGTTGATGTGATATTGCTGACTGGGGCATTGTCGTTTGTTTTTTGAGTGAGGGGTCTCGAAGCGTCACACTCACTGTTGATACGAACGGCAAGGGCGGAGGTTGAATTGATTCGCAAACCGAATTGGCAAAGAACTTTGACCCCTCGCTTTGCCATATCGAGGGCAGGTCGTTTCATTGTAGGCAGCAAGCCAAACAGTGCTTTCCCCTCTGCAAACGTTGCCAGTTCGTTGTCGGACAGTTTGCTTTCGTAATGATGCCAAGTCGGTCGCCCGGAGTTGCAGTTGACCGTGGTCGAAGTGTATTCCTTGTAAGTGCTGCAATCGCGGTTTGCGACCATCACGTCCCCGTATCGGTACATATCGTCAGGGATGAATATGACCATAAGTTTCCGGGCATCAAGCTGGGTTTTGGCAAATGTCGCAGCCTTTTCAAATTCTACGAACCCGTTTCCTGCTATTCCGGCATTTTGGGTCGTTACCCCTTTTTGATTGAATAGTTGACGCTGAATGACATCTAACCAGGGGCCTGCTTCCTGACCTTCTGTCATGGAGTCCCCTACAATCAGCAAGCCAAGGCGTTGACCTTCCACATAGTCGTACTCCGATACGAATCCCAAATTATTTGTCTGGTATTGGTAACGGTACGCAATCTTCGAGCCGATGTATCCGGCCTGCTCAACCTTCTTGTTGGATTCGTACCGACGCACCCCGAATTGATCGGTGCTAAGCGTGCTGCCAGACAAAAGCATTAGCCTTGTGCTTTCCTTTGGGAGGCGGAGGATTTTGAGAGCCAGGTCCGCCAATACAAGCCCGACCATCAGGCTTATTACGACGAGTGCGGCATTTAGGAGGCGTTGCAATGTTTACCCGGTTCAAAAAAGCTTTTTTGCATAGCGTGGTCAAAGCGCATCCAGAGTTTCAAGGTACCTGGGATCGGTCGCCGCGAGGAAGTGATCAATATGATTTCAGGGCTCTTTGCGCAATCGAGGTTGCCGACCGAATGTAGTGGCGGCAAATGCCTGACGGTGCCGACCACACAAATAAATAGCGCAAGCATCTGCTTGCGCTATTTGTTTATGGGGCGCCCCCCGCAGATGCCGTCAGACCTATCTCCCGAACCTTGCGGTTCAAGATGGCCGCGTTCCGGTCACATCAGGCACATCCGGCTATGGGACGCGCACAACAGCGACACTTTGGTCGGCGGCCAGTGGAGAAATTGGTTCAAGAAGATGCTGGCCTTAACGCACAACGCAGGGGACATTCGTGGGGCAACCGGCTCGGCGCTTTATCGCGGCAGCTGTGGCTGCGGTAGCGACGACTTCGATGTCGTTTTCCGCGGTCACCGCCTGCAACAGTTAAAACAACTTATCTTGTTTTGACAGCGCTTCGTCCAGCATCGCCTGCATCGAATTCATTCTACGCCGTAATTCACCCGCGTCAAATCCGCCGACTTTCTGCGACAGCATTTCATGTGTGATGTTGAGCGCAGCCATGACGGCGATGCGCTCGAGGCTGGCGACCTTTCCGGCAACCTTGATTTCATTCATTTTGCGGTCAAGATACGAAACGGCCTGCAGCAAGGCCTCACGTTCTTCCTCGGCGCAGGCGACTTTGTAACTACGGCCCATGATGCTGACATCGAGGGCTTTGGCTTTACCGGTCATTCGGGAATTTGCTGCAGGATGGATTCGAGCCGGACACGCGCGTGTTCGACCTTATCCGCCAGTTTCTTGTTGTCGCTTTGGACGATGGCAAGTTGCTGTCTGAGATCAACGTTCTCTCCGCGCAATTTCTGGCAAAGGGCCACGGTCTGGCCGATTTTTTCTTCAAGGCTGGCGAATTCGCTGTCCATCTGAGCACTATAGTTTTAAAAAACCTGATAAGTCAAGGCGTAACGGTCAATTCTCAATGTAGATTCGTGGTGAAGGGTCGGACCCACTCAGGCTATCGACGGCAGTCGAGGTGGCGCGCACGATTTGTCGTCGCGGCAGGCCGGACGTGAACATCACTACATGCGACGGGCCGGTTCAGTCCCGGCAATGCATATAACTGTAAGCACCCGCTGACCCCGTATGCGCTGACATCGCATACAAGGAACGATCAGACGCTTTTCTGCTATCTTGCCGGGCATGTTAAGAGACGCCATAGATTTGGGCGGCGTCGGGCGGGTTCTGGTTATCAAGTTGCGCCATCACGGCGATGTGCTGCTGACTTCGCCCGTTTTCACCACGCTCAAGGCCCGTATTCCCGCAGCCCAAATCGACGCCTTGGTCTATGCCGACACGCGTGACATGCTCACGCTGCATCCTGCCATAGACAGGATTCATCTGGTCGATCGAAACTGGAAGCAGCAACCGTTTTTCTCACGACTGGGGTCGGAGTGGCGATTGTTACGTGCGTTACGCGAGCGACGCTACGATCTGATCGTCCATTTGTCCGAGCACCCGCGCGGCGCCATGCTGGCGCGGTTTCTCGGTGCGCGGTATGCGGTTGCCCCGGATTACTCAAGCCGCCGCAAATGGTGGAAAAGCAGTTTCACCCACCGTTTCGCCATGGCCAAGAACCCGCGCCGCCACATGGTTGAGTGGAATCTCGACGCGTTGCGTCGCCTCGGCATTCAGCCGCAAGTCGAAGGCAAGGCGCTGGCGCTGGTTGCCGGTGCCGAGGCCGAGGCGGACGTGGCGGAACTTCTGAGCGTCCACGGACTCTCGCAGAGTGACTTTATCCATATTCACCCGGCGTCACGATGGCAGTTCAAATGCTGGCCGGCCGAGCGAACGGCGCAATTGATCGATGCATTGCAACAGGCGGGCGAGCGCGTTGTATTGACTGCGGCACCGACGGCCGACGAGTCGGCGCTGATTGCCGCAGTTCTTTCAAAAACCAGGTCGGCCCCGCTCAATCTTGCCGGCAAGCTATCGCTCAAGTCGCTGGCGGCGCTTTCGCGGCGTGCGCGGCTTTTCATCGGCGTCGATTCGGCGCCGATGCATATTGCAGCGGCCATGGGTACGCCGGTCGTCGCATTGTTTGGTCCGAGCGGCGAACTGGAGTGGGGACCCTGGGGCGTGCCGCACCGTATTGTGAGTTCCAGCCTGCATCCATGCCGGCCGTGCGGAAACGACGGGTGCGGGGGCAGCAAAGTGAGCGACTGCCTGAACAGCCTTCCGGTCGAGGCCGTGCTTGACGCGGTGCGGGAACTGCGTCCGCAGTGAATTGCCGGCGGCAGGCGTGCGTCCTCAGGCGGGATGCGGCGACAGCCTTGTCCTTGTATTTGCGGCCACTACGAAATGCCTGACAATAGACGCAGAATGAACATCGCCATCGTCCGCCAGCGCTACAACCCCTTCGGCGGAGCCGAACGTTTCGTTTCCCGCGCGGTGGCGGCGTTGGGCCGCGAGGGCGTCAATGTCACGGTATTTGCGCGTGACTGGGGCGAAGGCGCGGTGCAGGACGGGGTCGGGAAACTGGTGCGATGCGATCCTTTTTACATTGGCCGGACCTGGCGTGACTGGGGTTTTGGACGAGCGGTGTGCGCGGCCCTGGCGAGGCGGGAATTTGACCTGGTGCAGGCCCATGAGCGCATTGCCTGCTGTGACGTTTATCGCGCCGGAGACGGGGTCCACGCCCAATGGCTGGTGAACCGCCGGCGCGTGCTCGGGCTGGCCGGTCATATCGGGCTTGCACTCAATCCGTACCACGCTTTTTTGCTTGCCGCCGAGCGGCGGCTGTTTGCCAGCGTCCGGTTGCGGGCCGTGATCTGTAATTCGCGCATGGTTCGTGAAGAAATCCGCAGACATTTCGGGCTGCCTGAAGATAGGCTGCATGTCGTGTACAACGGTGTCGACCTTGAACTGTTCAACCCGGGCCTGAAGTCTGCCCGCGCCGCGATGCGTTCGCGACTGGGGATTGCCGAAGAAGCCATGGTGTATCTGTTTGTCGGGTCCGGATTCGAGCGCAAGGGTCTGCCCCAGTTGCTGGCAGCGATGCGGGCTGCAGAAAAGGCGCACCTGATCGTGGTGGGTGAGGACAAGCGGCGCCGGCAGATGCAGGCACTCGGCGTTCAGCTGGGCATCGCAGGCCGGGTGCATTTTGCCGGCGGGCAGTCCGACGTGAAGCCCTGGTATGGGGCCGCCGACTGTTTTGTGTTGCCGACCTTGTACGATCCGTTTCCCAACGCCGCCCTGGAGGCGATGGCAAGCGGGTTGCCGCTGATCACGACCACGCAGTGCGGGGCTGCGGAGTTCATACAGCCCGGTGTAAGCGGGCTTGTGCATGAGGCCGGTGACGTAGCGGCACTGGCCGCGGCGCTCCTCGCCATCGGCGATGTCGGCAAAGCGGGGGACATGGGGCGCGCAGCACGCGTGGCGGTATCCGGGCTGGGCCTGGATGCCATGGCGGCGCAATTGACCTCCTTGTATCGAAGTCTGCTGTCTGCCGGGGAACGACATGCCGCTCAAACTTAGGCGATTTCTGCTTTGCTGCCTGCTGTCGCTGTCGCTGCCGATGGCGGGCGCGGCCTTCGCCGCCATGCCGGAGAGCGAGTTGCGACAGCTTGCACGCGCCGTGGCCGCTGACGGCAATCCGGTGGCGTTGAAACAACTTCAGGATGCGGCTACCGCTGGAGAGGCGCTTGCCCAGTACTACATGGGCGAAACGTTTCTGTCCGGCCAGGGTGTCGGGCAGGACACCGACAAGGCGATCGAATGGTTGACCAGGGCGGACGGACAGGGCCTCGCCATGGCCGGGTACCGTCTGGGCACCATTTACGAGCTGTCGAACGAGGGGCACAGGGACTACGCCCGGGCCGCACGCTGGTATCGCAAATGGGCGGAACAGGGCTACGCGCCGTCACAGAACAATCTCGGCGTGCTCTATCGCGAAGGACGTGGCGTCGAGCGCAACGCGGCCAGCGCGGTCGATTGGTTTCGAAAGGCGGCCGAGCAGGGAGAATCATTCGGCCAGTACAACCTCGCCATTGCCTACCTCGAGTCAAACGGTGTCCAGCGCGACGAAGCTGCTGCGGTGGATTGGTTGCGCCGATCGGCGCAAAAAGAGCATGCCGCAAGCCTTTACCAGCTCGGTCTGATGGTCGGGGCCGGACGTGGGACAAAACAGGACGTAGAAGAAGCGGCCAAGCTCATTCGCAGCGCCGCCGAGCGCGGGTTCGCCCCGGCGCAGTATTTTGTGGCGATGACCTACGCACGGGGGCAGGGCGTGCCCAGGGACGAAGCGACGGCATTGCGCTGGCTGCGCCGTGCGGCGGGGCAGGGGATGGCCGACGCGCAGTATGCCCTCGGTGTCATGGTCGGTGAAGGTCGCGGGATCAGGAAGAACCTCGAAGAGTCGGTAGGCTGGATTCAGAAAGCGGCCGCCCTCGAAGAGTCGGTAGGCTGGATTCAGAAAGCGGCCGCCCAGGGGCATGGCGAAGCGATGGCTTTGCTGCGCCGGGCCGAGCGCGCACAGCCGTCGCGGCCGGTGACGCAATAGGCGAAACGCAGGCCAAACGCAGGCCAAACGCAGGCCAAACGCGGTTCGAATGCAGGCCGTATGCGGGCCGGCGGCCTGACTGCCGCGCATGGGGCAGCGGTTATAATTCAAGTTTTACGAGTGCCTACTTCCTTGGCGTCGTCCCCGACCAGTTCCCGCGCGCTGTATTTCCGTCTGCTCCAGTACGTGCGTCCGTATTGGAAAGTGTTTTCGCTTTCCGTCCTGGCGATGGTGTTGACGGCGGCGACCGAACCCTTGTTCCCGGCATTGATGAAGCCTTTGCTCGATGGCAGTTTCGTCAACAGGGACGCGTCCAATCCTTACCTGATTCCCGCCGCACTGATCGGCATTTTTCTCATTCGCGGCGTGCTGTCCTACATCGGCTCCTACACGCTCGCCTGGGTGTCCAATCACATCGTGCTCGATCTCAGGAACGCGATGTTCCGCCGCATGTTGCAATTGCCGGTGCGTTACTACGACAACCAGTCCACCGGCGCGCTGATTTCCAAGATCGCCTACGATGTCAACGGCGTAACCAGCGCGGCAACCAGCGTGCTCACGGTGCTGGTGCGCGATTCGATTACCGTCATCGGCTTGCTCGGATGGATGTTCTGGCTCAACTGGAAACTGACCCTGATCACCTTTCTGATCGCCCCCGGGATTGCCATCGCCATCAAGATATTTTCGAAGCGCTTGCGCAGCATGAGTGTCGGATCGATGAAGGCGATGGGGGATATCACCCACTCTTTGGAGGAATCCATAGGCGGCCACCGGGTGGTGAAGATTTTTGGCGGACAGTCTGCCGAGGCGGAGCGCTTCAACAAGGCCAGTCAGGCCTTGCGTGGTTTCAACATGCGCCAGACCATAGCGGCGTCGGCGACGGTTCCGATCACGCAGTTGTTCGCCGCGCTGGCGCTGGCCATCATCATCAGCCTGGCCATCCAGGACTCGGCCAGCGGTCAGTTCACGGTGGGCAGTTTCGTTTCCTTCATCACGGCGATGCTGATGTTGTTGACGCCCTTGAAGCATCTGGCTGATGTCAATGCCCCGATTCAGCGCGGACTCGCCTCTGCCGAAAGTGTGTTTGAACTGATCGATGAGGCACCAGAGACCGACACCGGCACTGAAAAAATTGTCCGCGCGCGCGGCGAGCTGCGCTTTGAGGCGGTGGGGTTGACGTACCAAGGGGCGACGCGGGCGGCTCTGGACGGTATATCGCTTGAAATCGCCCCTGGAGAAACGGTGGCCCTTGTCGGCACGTCGGGCGGGGGCAAGACCTCGCTGGTGAATCTGGTGCCAAGGTTTTATCAGCCGACCTCCGGACGCATCCTGCTCGATGATCACGATTTGCAGGCCCTCGAGCTGGCAAGCCTGCGGTCCAATATCGCCCTGGTCAGCCAGGACGTGGTGCTGTTCAATGACACGGTGGCGGGCAATATCGCCTACGGTGCCATGCGCAACGCCTCAAAGGCCGCGATCGAAGAGGCGGCGCGGGCCGCCCACGCGCTCGATTTCATCCGCGAAATGCCGCAGGGTCTGGATACGCTTGTCGGTGAGAACGGGGTGCGGCTGTCCGGGGGGCAACGCCAGCGCATCGCCATTGCGCGGGCATTGCTCAAGGATGCGCCGGTATTGATCCTCGACGAGGCGACCTCGGCGCTGGACAGCGAGTCCGAGCGTCACGTGCAGGCGGCGCTCACCACGCTGATGCAGGGCCGGACGACCATCGTCATTGCACACCGCCTGTCCACCATTGAACACGCTGATCGCATCGTGGTGCTCTCGCGCGGACGTATCGCCGAGATGGGCAGCCACGCCGAACTGCTGGCGCGCGACGGTTTGTACTCGCGTTTGCACCGCATCCAGTTTGCGGAGCTGCCCGAGGACACCGACGCGTGAGTGTCGGCGATTCATTCGGGCGTCGCCGGGTAACCGGTTTCACTGCCGCGTGAAAATTCTTCATACCGAGGCCTCGTGCGGCTGGGGTGGGCAGGAGCTGCGCATTCTCAACGAGGCGGCGGGCATGGCGCGCCGCGGGCATGAGATGCTTATCGCGGCGCCACCGGAGTCGAGGATTTACACCGAGGCAAAAAAACTCGGAATGACCGTCCACGCGCTGCCGATTGCCTGCAAATCGTTTGCCGGATTGTTTGCGCTGCGCTCTTTGCTGAAGACGGAGGCAGTGCAGCTTGTCAACACGCACAGCTCCACCGACAGCTGGCTGGTGTCACTGGCGCGCCTTGGCATGTCCAATCCTCCGGCGATTGTGCGCACGCGCCATATTTCCGCACCGATTCCCCGCAACGCGGGAACGCGCTGGCTTTATACGCAGGCGGCTGCGTTCGTCGTGACGACGGGCGAGGCGCTGCGCCGCCAGGTGGTGGACGAGACGGGTGCAGATCCCGCGCGCGTGGTTTCCGTCCCAAGCGGTGTGGACCTGCAACGGTTTCGCCCTGGCAATCGCGCCGCGGCGCGGGCGTCGCTTGGTCTTCCACCGGATATTTTTCTGGTCGGTATCGTGGCAACGCTGCGAAGCTGGAAGGGACACCGTTTTCTGCTCGATGCGATGGCCGCAATCGCCGATACGCAGATACGCGCAGTGATTGTCGGAGCCGGACCAGGTGAGGAAAATTTGCGGCGGCAGATCGTCGGGCTCGGCCTTGCAGATCGCGTGACAATGGCCGGGCAACAGGAGGACGTGGTGCCGTGGCTGCAGAGCCTGAACGTATTCGCCCTGCCTTCTTATGCGAATGAGGGTGTGCCGCAGGCGATCATGCAGGCGATGGCTTGCGGATTGCCGGTGATCACCACTGCGGTCGGGGCGATCAGCGAAGTGGCGCGTGATGGTGTGACTGCCCTCATGGTGCCGCCGCAGGATGCGGGCGCGCTGGCGGCGGCCATCGTCCGCCTGCACGCAGACCCGGAACTATGCGCGCGCATGGGCGAGGCCGCGCTGGCCGAGGCAGGCGTGCGCTTTGCCAATCCGGTGATGCTTGACGCAATGGAACGGGTTTTCGCCGCTGCCGTGCCGGGCCGGGGCGCATGACGCTCGCCGGAGCCAGCGTGCTGGCCGTGGTGGTGGCGCGCATTGGAGACACCCTGTTGGCGACACCGGCGCTACGTGCGATGCGCGAGGGAACGCGCAGATTGACGGTGCTCGCGCATCCGAAGCGCCTCGACGTCCTGCAGCATCTGGAATTTATCGATGAACTGGGCGCCATTACCAAAGACGGTGCGTGGTTCAAGGGACGGTTGCGGCCGGTGCGGCATGATGTGGCGCTTTGCTACGGTCGGGACGCAGCCTTGCTGCGTTATTGCACCCGCGTCGCGCGTGCCACCGTCTGCTTCGACTATGCGGAGCTGCCGCGGGTCGAGGGCGCTTCGGTGATCCGTGTGCCGGTACCGCCTGATAAATCGCTGCACGCGGTCGATGAGCGAATGCTGCTGGCCCTGGCTGCCGGCGCGTCATTGCGCAGCCGTCGCCTCGCTTACGTCGTGTCCGAGCAGGAGCGCGCGTTCGCGCTCGATTGGATTTCACGCCATGTTCCCGGCGGAGCCCGGCCGCTGATCGGACTGCAACCGTTCAGTTTTCCGACCAAGGCCCACCGTGACTGGCCGGTCGGGCATTTTGCCGCGCTGGCCGGGCTCGCGCTGCAACAGGATTCGCGTTCGTTCTTTGTACTGCTTGGCGACGCGAGCGCAGCCTCCTGCGCCGGAGTGTTCGAGCAGGCTATCGCCGGGAGGTACGCGGTCGCCGCCGGCCGGCTCACACTGCGTCAGAGCGCCGCGCTCATGCAGCAATTGTCCCTTTATATTGGCGTCGATACCGGCCCGACCCATATTGCCGGTGCGCTCGATATCCCGATGGTGGCGCTTTATCATCCGTCCTATCCGGGGCGCAATCTGATGCCGCTCGAGCGTCCGCGTTGTGCTGTGATCGAACATCCGGGTGCCGGAGCCGCCGATGCCGCTGGCGCCAGAATGGGTGAAATTCCGGTAGAGCAGGTCTGGGCCGCAGCGCGCGAACTGCTGGTCACTCCGGCATGAAACCGCGCGTTCTTTTTCTGGCCCAGGAAGTGCATCCCATTCCACCGTTGAAGGGCGCGGCGGTGGAGCAATGGATAGACGCGGTTGCGCATTTGCTCACGCGCTATGAAGCGCATGTAATCAGCGTGCCTCACCCGGCGCGGCCGGATGAGGAGTTCGACGGACGGGTCAGATACCATCGCATCCGGGTGGGGCGTGTTTACAATCGGCTGTTCCGGTCCGGAAAATCACCCGCCTTGATCCTTTCTCGTACGCCGAGCGCATCCTGCGCTATGCGCGCGCCATCAATCCGGCCTTGATTCACATTCACAACGCACCGCAGTTTGTCGACGGTCTCGCCGGGAAAATCCCCGGCGCACGCGTCATGTTGCACATGCACAACGAAAAGGATTACCCGCTTGCGGGCCGCCTCGATGCGCTGGTCGCTTGCAGCGATTACATCAACCGGTGGTTCCGGGAGAAGGGGGTTGCCGCAGGCGTATTTGCGACGCTGCCCAACGGTGTTGACACGGTATTATTTTCAGCCGGGCGGACGCCGCAACTGGCATCTGAATCAAGAGCGCGAAGAGGCATTCCGGCCGGACGCTTTGTCGTCTTGTTCGTTGGCCGGATTTCACCGGAAAAAGGCCCCGACCTGCTGGTGCGTGCAGCCAGGCATCTCGATCGGTCTGCATTTCACTTTGTCTTCGTGGGCGAATGGCCCAAAGGCGATCCGGAGAAAAGTGAGCGCGTGCGTTTCGCCGATGTGCTCAGGCATGACTTGCAGGGGATTCCATGCACTCTCGTTGACACCGTCAACCCGGCTGATATGCACCTTATTTATTCCCTCGGTGACCTCGTTGTCATCCCGTCGCGCTTCGAAGAACCTTTTTCCATGGTGGCCATCGAGGCCATGTCGAGCGGGGTTCCTGTCATGGCCTTGCGCAAGGGCGGCATGACCGAGTACATGGTGGACGGACAAAACGCCACGCTGATTGATGCCGACGCATCCGACGTGCAGCTTGCTGGCGCCATTCAGGCCGCGGCGGGCAATAGCGTAGAACTGCACCGTATGGCGCGTGCAGCGCGGGCGATGGTGGAGGCGCGCTTCACCTGGAACAGCGTTGCGGCTCAGACCGAAGCGCTGTACGACCGGATTCGCGAGCGGGCTGCCGGCGCATGAAACAGTACTTTGCGCTGCTGCCCTTTTGCGTCTTGTTGTTCGTCCTGCCATTCCCCGGGACAGTTGCGCTGCGCTTGCTCTGTCTTTCGGCGGCATTTGCAATCGCTGTTATGAACTGGAAGCGGCTCGCCCCGCCGCCGGCGGGGATGAAGGGCGTGTTTTTGTTGTGGGCGGTTATCGCGCTTGCATCTCTCGCCTACTCCGTCGATGCCAGTTACAGCCTTGGGGAAATCAAAAACGAACTGGGCTACACGGCGATGGCTTTTGTCGCATTCTTTGTTTTCAGTGACGATCAGAAGAAGCTCAAGTGGATGTTACTGGCCCTTGCCGGGGGCGCGTTGGTGATCAGTGCCGGGGCGCTTCTGGCGCTTGTTCGATCGGGCACCTGGGAGCAGACGGGCTGGCACGGCGGAACGGCCGCCTATGCTTCGTATTTCATCATGGCATTGCCGGCGATGGTGATGCTCGGTTATATGCATCCGGGATTCAAATGGCGGTGCATGGTGGCGCTGATTGTGCTGGTGCTGGTGGCGGCGGCTTATTTCTGTGACCAGAGAATCGTCTGGCCTGTGCTGTTTTTACAGGGGTGCGTTGCACTGCTGTTTTTACGGAAAGTTTTTCGGCTGAATGCGGCCATGACTGCGGCCATTTTCATCATCCTGGCGCTGTCCTTGTCGGTGGCTTTGATGTCGGCCCATGCCAAACGGTTTGTCGCCTATGACTGGAGAAGCAATATCAGCGGTGAGATCATGCGTGATGACAGGGCCAGCTTCTGGCCGAGAATTGTCGAGCGCATCGCCGAGCGTCCGCTGGCCGGCGCGGGTTTCATCCTGGCGCTGTCCTTGTCAGTGGCTTTGATGTCGGCCCATGCCAAACGGTTTGTCGCCTATGACTGGAGAAGCAATATCAGCGGTGAGATCATGCGTGATGACAGGGCCAGCTTCTGGCCGAGAATTGTCGAGCGCATCGCCGAGCGTCCGCTGGCCGGCGCGGGTTTCGGCCGGGGCATCATGAAAAAGGCCTATCCGGACCTGACGCCGGCCAACAACAGGGATCTCTGGCACGCGCACAATGTTGTGCTCAACTATGGCCTGTCAATGGGTATTCCAGGGATGGTGGTGATGGTGATGATTTTCGCTGCGCTGGCACTGCGGTATAGACAATTCTGGAAGGCATCGGATCGACGCCTGCAAGTACTGGGCGCCTGCGGACTGGCGCTGGTGCTCGGTGTATTTGCCCGCAACATGGTCAACGACATGTTTTTGCGCGAGGGCGCGCTGCTTTTCTGGGCGCTCAACGGTTGCTTTCTGGGTTATGGCTCACGCCTTCTGGCCCGTAGTGCTCACGACGGGGTGCGTACGTGAAAATCTGCATCTTCAACGTGACCGCCAGTTTCATTCCCGGCGGACTTGAGACCTATTGCTGGGAAGCCGGGCGTGCGCTGGCACGACGCGGCCACGATGTCAGCATTTTTGCCGGTGATCGGGGCAGGGCCTGGCACGACGAGGTCAAACTGGTGCAGTTTCCCTTTCGCGTGGAGCAGGACTGGCCGGACTTCGGCGTGCGTTTTCGCCGTTTGATGGAGCGCCTGTCCTTCGCGCGGCACGCACTCGACGCACTGGTGGACGGGGGCTTTGACGCGGTGATATTCAACAAGCCCTTTGATTTACCGGTTCTGTGGCGGGCGCGACAAAAAGGCCTGGCGGCGCAGACGCTTTTTCGCTCCGGCGGGACGGATTTTTTCGCCGGAGACAAATGGTTCGCCGGTGCGGTGACGCACTGGGTGTCCGCGAGCCGGTATAACGCGAGGCAGGTCGAGCAGCGTTACGGGTACCCGGTCCGGGTTATCCATAATGGCGTGGACACGGAAACATTCCGCCCGTATCCGCGTGACGAGAGCCTGCGCGCAAGTTTCGGCGCCGGCCCCGAAGATTGCCTGGTTGTCAGCGTCGGCCGTCTGGTTGGATGGAAGGGCATCGGCATTGTGGTCGAGGCGCTTGCAGGTCTGCCGGACAGCGTGCGATACATGATTGTCGGAGAGGGACCGGAAATGGCAAAACTCAAGGCGCAGGTGGTGCGCCTCGGGCTTGCGCACCGGGTGCATTTTGCCGGTCGTGTGGCGCATGAGGACTTGCCGCAACGATTGTCGCAATGCGATCTATATGTCCAGCCCTCCGTCGGGGAAGAGGCGTTCGGCATCAGTGTGGTTGAGGCGATGGCCTGCAGCCTGCCGGTGCTGGCATCGAACAATGGTGGTTTGCCCGAGATCGTACTGCCCGGGAAGACCGGCCGCCTGCTCGGGCCCGGAGACGTGAATGCCTGGAGAGAGGCGATCGGCGCCGCAGCCGCGGATCTTGCTCAAACCAGGTGCTGGGGAAAAGCGGGGCGCTTGCGCGTGCAGGAGCAGTTTACCTGGGCGGCCAATGCCGCAAAGCTCGAGGCGTTGCTGACTCAAGGTGGTTTGCAGGGAGAAGCACAATGTGCGGCATCGTAGGTGCGATCCTCGCGGCAGGCGGGAAAGTGGACCTTGAACGCGCTGTCGCGAGCCTGCACCACCGCGGGCCCGACGACAACGGCCTCTGGCAGGAAGGGCAGGCCGCGCTCGGTTTTGTGCGGCTGTCCATCATTGATTTGTCCGCATACGGCCATCAGCCCATGCACAGCCCGGATGGCCGCTACGTCATTATCTTTAACGGTGAAATCTACAATTTCCGGGAATTGCGGCAAGAGTTGGAGGCTGCGGGGGAGCGTTTCCACGGACATTCGGATACGGAAATCCTGCTGCGTGTGTTCATGCGCGAGGGCCTGGAGAAATGCCTCGCCAAGCTTCGCGGTATGTTCGCCTTCGCGGTTTGGGACCGGCAGGAACGCACCCTTTCCATCGCGCGCGACCGGCTGGGTGTAAAGCCCCTGGTCTATGCCGAAACGTCCCGCGGCATTCTTTTTGCATCTGAGATTCAGGCCTTGTTCGCGCTGGACCCGGAGCTGCCGCGTAATCCGGATTTTCAGGCGCTGGATCATTTCCTCACTTTTCAATACATACCCGCGCCGATGTCCGGATTTGCCGCGATCAGGAAGCTGCCGCCCGCGCATGCGATGGTGATCAAGGACGGACGCATCGCCCGCATTTTCAAGTATTGGGATCTCGATCTCACCAGGCGCAGCACGCTGTCGTTTGGCGACGCGTGCGACGCTTTGCGCACGCATTTTCTGGAAGCGACGAAGCTGCGCCTGGTGAGCGATGTTCCGCTCGGGGCCTTTTTGTCGGGCGGGATCGATTCCTCGATTACCGTGGCGGCAATGGCCCGGCTTGGCGCCTCGCCACTGAAGACCTTTTCGATCGGTTTCGAAGACGAGCGCTTCAACGAGCTGCCGCAGGCGAAGGAGATTGCGCGCCATCTCGGATCCGATCACAACGAGATGATGGTCAAGGCCGACGCCGTCGGCATCATGCCTTCGATGATCGACCATCTTGGCGAGCCGCTGGCCGACAATTCGGTGATGCCGACCTTTTACGTATCGCAGTTTGCCCGCTCCCAGGTCACGGTTGCACTGACCGGCGATGGCGGTGATGAGGTGTTCGCCGGCTACCGGCGTTTTTACCAGATCCGTCGCGCCGAATGGCTGGCCCGGCGGGGATTGACGCCGTTGTGGCGCGGATTGCGGCGTTCAACAATCGCCATTGAGGGCCGCCTGCGTGCGAGTCGCAGGGGGCGGCGCTTTCCGGCATCGCGTGCCGATGAGATTCTCGGCATGCAGGGACGCGAGGCGTACAAGCACCTGCTGGCTTTTTTCCCCGATGCCGACAAGGACCGCATGATCACGCCGGAGCTGCGCGAGGCGATGGGGGTGGCGAGTACCACCGCCTACCTGGAAGACCATTTCGATTCCTCCGGCGAGGATGTGCTAAACCGTTACCTGAAACTCGACATGACCACGTATCTGCCCGAGGACATTCTGTTCAAGGTGGATGTCACCAGTATGGCCAATTCCCTCGAGTGCCGGTCGCCGTTCCTTGATCACAAGCTCATCGAGTTCGCCGCCGGCCTTCCGGGGCATTACAAATTATCGCCGGCCGGGCGGCACAAGCACATCCTGAAGGAGGCGTTCAAGGATTGGCTGCCGAGGGACTTCATGGATCGCCCGAAAAAAGGTTTTTCCGTACCGCTCTCGCGCTGGCTCAAGGACGACTTGTCGGGCATGTTGCGCGACGTGCTGGTGGACAAGCGGGTGCTTGCGCCCTGGTTTCGGCAGGACCTGGTGGAGCGCACCGTCAACGAGCATTTGTCCGGAGCCGCATCGCACAGCTCGCGCTTGTGGCCCCTGCTGGTGCTCGCCTTGTGGGTGGAGCGGTTTCGCGTTCCGGTCTGAACGATCCGGCCCATGCCTGTTTGCCATCAGATCAACCTGCAGACGAGCTTCGGCGGCGGCGAGGTGTATACGCGGTTTTTCAGTGAAGCGCTGGTGTCGCTGGGTTGGGACGTAGAACTGTTTGTTGCAAGCGGGGGTTGGGACGTAGAACTGTTTGTTGCAAGCGGCGCCGGGTTCTGGTCGTCCATGGGAATGGACGGGGTGCGTCTGCGGGAAGTTGCGAGCGAGGCGGAAATCCTCGACGCGTTGCCAGCGCAGCGAAGCCTTGTCGTTACGCATACCGCAGCCAGTGCGGCTTTTGCCGCGGTTCTGGCAAAACGGCACGTGCTCGCAGGCTTTGTGCACATGCCCTTGTATGAACGAAATCCGGCGGGGTTTGCCTGCTATCACCGGCTGTTTGGCGTATCGCAGCATGTGCTGGACAGTGCCGCCGGCCGGGGGCTGGGCAACATCTATCCTGAACCGATGTATGGCGTCGCTGATCTCGCGTTGCGGCCCGGCGCAGTGCAGGGGGTATTACGGGCGGGGCGCGTCTATGACTGGGACAGGCGCAAGTTACGCGATCGCCTGCTCGGCGCACTGGCACCGCTGGTCGCCCCTTTCATGCCGCAACCGCCGTTCGCCCGGCGCGCCGGACTTACGCTGGGCATTGTTTCGCGCCTGACGCCGATCAAGCAGTTTCCGCGCATGCTGGATATTCTGGCTCCTGTGCTTGCCCGTCATCCTGCAGTCAGTCTCGAAGTATTTGGCAGCGGCGGATTCGCCTCTGTAAGGGATATCAAGACGGCGCTGGGTCCGATGCGGAATCAAGTGCGGTTTTGGGGCCAGCAAGGGGACGTCGCCGCAGTTTACGGGCAACTCGATTATGTTTTGTCAGGACTGCCGGAGAAGGAAGCATTGGGACTCAATCTGATCGAGTCGCAAGCCTGCGGAACCCCGGTGCTCGCAGTGAACGCGCCGCCGTTCACTGAAACCGTAATTGAAGCGGCGAGTGGCTATTTGTTTACCGACCCGCGCCGTGACAACGGACTTGATTTTGCCAGGCTGCTCGAACGCCTGATTGCCGGCGCACCGCGACCCGACCCGCGCAACGGCGCAGCCCACCTCGCGCGCTTTTCGCGCGAGGCGTTCCGCAGTCGTGTCGGTGCCGCCATCGAGGCCCTCTCCGGCGACGGGTGGACGCCGGCGAAGGCCGTGGTCTGAGCATGCGTATTCTGTATTTGCACCCAAAGTCATGGACGGGCGAGTACGCCATGCTGGTGCAGTTGCGTGCAATGGGGCAGGACGTCTGCGTCCTCGAGGAAAAGCGCGGCCTGAATCAGGGGGCGCGCCAGTTGGCTGACCACCACCGCCAGCCCGGAGACGGCATCCGCACGCTTTGGTACGACCCGCGCCGGGGCTGGGAACGCTTGCTGACCTGGCTGCCTGATCGCATATTTCGCCGTGCGTTCGAGGGCCGCAACCTGGTACACCGCATGTGGGTGGTTAGCGCGGCGGTGCGGTATTTCGCGCCGGATGTGGTCGTTTGCAGTGACGGGTTTACCTATGCTATTCCCGCGGCATTCCTGAAGCGGCTGGGTTTGTTGAAAACGCGATTGCTGGCGAGTTATATCGGCGGTGACATCCTCGACTGCCCGGAATGGGGGGTGGGCAAGAGGCGCACACCCATGGTGAGCTGGCTGATACGCAATTCGCTGCCCGGTATCGATGTCATGCGCGCCTTGTGCGAATCGCTGGAGCGTATCCTCATTCGGGAGGGCGCCGATCCCGCGCGCATCGCAAGGCTTCCGATCCAGCTTGTGGCGCCAATGCCTGTGCTGGACGCGATTTTCGAACGTCGCGCGGCGGTTCGTCAGGAAGTGCGCATGCTGTACGGCATCGCGGCTGATGCACCGCTGGTGGTGACGCTCAGCGGCAACCACAAGGGCAAGGGACTGCAGGATCTTGCGGCAGCCTGGCCTGACATCGTCGCGGCGATTCCGGGTTGCCGCTGGCTGATGTGCGGTCAAAAGGATGTCTGGCTTGAACAAGGGGTCTGGCCGCTGCTGCGCTTGGCAGGCTTGCAGGACACAGTCGTTTTCACCGGCCCGTTGCAGGGCGAGGCGGTATTCGAGCACCTCGCAGCAGCCGACCTGCATGTGAACCCCACCCGTTGCGAGGGGCTCAACATGGTTACCGTGGAAGCCGCCGCCGTCGGCACGCCTACGGTTACCAGCGATGGTGCCGGCATTGCCGATTGGGTTGATAAGCATGCGGCCGGTGTGGTGGTGCCCGCAGGCGATGTACCCGCATTGCGCGACGCGGTTATCGCAGCCTTGCGCAACCCGGCGCTTTGCTTGACGTGGCAGGGGCGTTCCCGCATCATGGCCGACGAATTTTCCCTCGACAGGATCGCTGCCGACCTGTTTGAATTGATGCGCACTCCCGCCGTCGCAGCGCCTTTCCCTTCATCCAGATGAGGTTTTCCCGTTGTCCCTGATACTCGGCCTGCATACCGGGCATGAATCCTCTGCGGTCTTGTTTGACGACGACCGCCTGGTCGCCGCAGTTTCAAACGAGCGCCTGTCCCGTATCAAGAACGACGGCGGCAAGCTGTCCGACCTCGCGATTGATGAAGTGTTGCGGCTCGCCGGGCGGGAGCGCAGCGACATCGGCAGTCTGGCCCTGCTCTATACTTTTTTCCCCGAGGAATATTTTGTCCGGGAAACCTGGTTCAAGGAAATCGAGCGGCGGCTGCACCGGTCACGGCGCAAGAAGGCACACGGCGAGCGTCCGCAAATGCTGCTGTCCAATTTTGTTGAACGCCTGCAGGCCCACGGTAAAGTGTTTGCAGATCATTTTCTTGCGCGAAGATTTTTGCGCGCAGAGCGGTTCAACGGCGCATCGACGGCATTTTTTGATCATCATGCGTCCCACGCACTGGCCGCCGCGTATTACTCCGGATTCGCCGACTGCGCCGTCATCACCATGGACGGCAATGGCGACTGGAACATCAGCCATACCTCGGGTCTGTGGCGTGACGGCCGCTACGAGCGCCAGCATGTGACCGATGCGTTTGGCGCCTCGGCCGGGGTGTTTTACGGCCACATCACCGAATTGCTCGGATTTCGCGTAATGCGTCACGAAGGCAAGGTGGTCGGGCTGGCGGCGATGGGCGATCCGAAGCCCCTGCATGACGCATTCTCACAGGCATTCCGGGTAAGCGCGGACGGTACGCGTTTTGATTCGGCCTTTGTCGGCCAGCCCCAGGCCGAAGGCCGGCGCTACGCGTTTCTGAAAGAGGCAATAAAAGGGCATAGTCGCGAAAACGTATCGGCGGCGGCGCAGCGGGTGCTGGAGGAAGTCACCGTGGATATGGTGCAAAAATACCTGGCAAAGACCGGCATGCGTCGCGTCGCGCTGAATGGCGGCGTGTTCGCCAACGTCAAACTCAACCAACGCATTGCCGCACTGCCTGAAGTTGACAGCATTTTTGTTTTTCCGGCAATGAGTGATACGGGCAACAGCGTGGGCGCCGCCTTGCTCGAGCTGGCGAAAAGCCGCCCCGAGTCCATGCGTAATACGCGACCCCTGCATGATGTGTACTGGGGGCCATCGTATGGCGACACAGAAATACTTGCCGCTCTTGGCGCTGCGCAGCTTGTCGCCTCGAAGTTTGACGAAGCTGACCTCGTTGCGCGCGCAGCCAAGGCAATTCACGACGGCCGCATCGTCGGCTGGTTTCAGGGGCGCATGGAGTTCGGGCCGCGCGCACTGGGCAATCGATCGATGCTGGCGCGCCCCACCGAATCGGCCATCAACAACTGGCTTAACGACAGACTCGACCGTTCCGAATTCATGCCTTTTGCACCCAGCGTACTGGCCGAGCATGCGGATGCGATATTCAAGAATGTCGACAAGGCGAGGCATAGCGCAGAGTTCATGACCGTGACCTTTGACGTGCGCGACGAGTGGTTGTCCCGCATCCCTGCAGTCGTACATGTTGACGGCACGGCGCGGCCGCAGCTGGTCCGCCCCGAAGTCAACCCGCTGTATCACCGACTCATATCGGCCTATCATGCCCTGTCCGGAATTCCCCTGGTCCTCAATACCAGTTTCAACGTGCACGAAGAACCCATCGTTTGCGCACCTGCCGAAGCAGTTCGCGCGTTTGTCGAAAAGCGCGTTGATTGCCTTGCCGTCGGCCCTTACTGGCTTGCCCATCCATGAGCAACGACGCCGACCAGAAAATCCGTGCACTGGCGACCGACGACCACTATCCGGCGGTGCTGAAGCTGTTTGAAGGCGCGCCGCGCGGGAGAATTCTGGATGTTCCCGCCGGACACGGCGCGTTTGCGCAGGAACTGCTGAAACTCGGCTATGACGATATCCATTGCCTCGACATCAATGCCGAGGCGTTTGCGTTAAAGGACAACCGGGTGCGTTTTCAACGGCATGACGTGATGGATCCGCTGCCCTACCCGGACGGGTATTTCGATCATGTGTTCAGCATTGAAGGCATCGAGCATTTCCACAACCCGTGGACGTTTACCAGCGAGTTGTGCCGGGTACTCAAGCCCGGCGGCAGGCTCTACATCAGCACGCCAAACACCTTTTCCGTTGATGCCCGTATCAAGTACCTGGTGTCGGGCTATTTTCCGCGCTTCAAGCCGCTGATGCAGCAACCTTCCAGGGTGATGGACCAGCCGGTGGACGACGCGCACATCAGCCCGATTTATTTCTGGCAGTTGCACTACTTCATGATGCTGGGCGGGGTAAGCATAGCGCGCGTCAATACCAACGCCTATTTCTACAAGCCGCAATGGATCAAGCGGGTCATGGAAAACTGTATTGCGCGCATCATCCGCAACAACGTCAAAAAGCGCAAATTCCCCGATCACGGCGTGACATCCGAAGAAATGCTGTTCGGAGACTGCATCATCATCGAGGGCAAGAAGGGTGACGCTGCTCTACGCGTTCCCTGAACCGCTGCCCCTGGATCGGGCGCGGGGCGTGCAGGTTGCCCATGTCGTCACCGGTCTGGCTGAATCGGGTATGGCGGTGGAGCTGGCTTATGTTCCGAATGGGTCTTTGCATCCGATTACGTCTTATGGCCTCGACGTGCCGTCCGGCCTCACGCTCACGCCCTTGTCGCGTTCGCTCCCCTGGCCGCTTGATCGCGTGCATTCCAACCGGTTGTTCACGGCAAGACTGGCCCGGCGCGTGGCGATGTGTCCTGAGGCGATTCTCTTCGTACGCCACCTCAAGCTTGCGGCGTTGCTGTTGCGGCGTTTTCCGCAGCGAAGGCTGGTCTACGAAGCACACGAGGTGTTCAGCGACACCGGCGCCGGAGCAAAGCGGGCAACCAACATGGCGTTGGAGGCCTTGGTGATGCGCCACGCCGCGCTGGTGCTCGCCAGCCAATTCCGCCGCTACCGCGGCAAGACTGGCCGAACTGCACGGCCGGCGCGAAATCGAGGTCCTTTTGAATGGCGTTGACTGGCCGGAAGTGTTGCCGGCGAAGGACTGGGCTGCGGCGGGGCGCCATATCGTCTACGCGGGCAGCCTGTTTCGCTGGAAGGGTGTTGAGGATCTGGTGCAGGCGGCCGCACATCTTCGCGGTTGCCTCGTCAGCATCGTCGGCGGCAGCGCGGAGCAGGTTGCGCGCCTCCGCTCCGGGCATGGGTCGGGTAGCGCTGTTGCCGGCACGGATCTGCAGTTCAGCGGGCAACTGCCCCATGCGCAGGTGGCGCTCGCCTTGCAATCGGCTTGCATAGCGGTGTTGCCGAACCGCGATGAGGCAGACAGTCGCTTCACTTCGCCGATCAAGCTCTTCGAGTACATGGCTGCCGGCTGCGCGATTGTGGCGAGCGATCTCCCGGCCTTGCGTGATGTGCTGTCGGAGGACGATGCGGTCTGGTTCCGCGCCGGTGATCCCATTGCGCTTGCGGCGGCCATAGCCGCATTGGTCGCCGACCCGGCACGCGCACGCCGTATCGGCGAACGAGTACGGGAAAAGGCGCGCGCTCACACCTGGCGCGCGCGGGCGGAAAAGCTCTTTGCATTGCTCCATGCGCTGGACGTCAAGTCGCCGGAGGCGGGTGCATAGTGTCCGACACAAGGCAACCGAGCTTTCTGGTGATTCGCCGCGACAATATCGGTGACCTGGTGTGTACGACCCCGCTGATCGCCGCTTTGCGGACGCGCCACCCGCAGGCTTGGATAGGCGCGCTGGTCAATCGCTATGCAGAGCCGGTTCTGGCGGGCAATCCGGATATAGATGCGGTATTCAGTTATCAGAAGGCCAAGCATCGCCTGGCAGGTGAGACCGTGTTTGGTGTTTATGCACAGCGCTTGCATATGCTGCTCGGCCTGCGTCGGCGACGTATCGACTACGTCATCCTTGCCTCACCGGGTTATCAATCCAGTGCCGAGCGTCTGGCGCGGTGGGTACGACCACGCCATGTCATCGGATTTGACAACGGCTCCGGTCTGGCGGACATGGTGGTGCCGGTGCATACGGAGCACATGCTGCATCAGGTCGAGAACACCTTTCGCCTGTTACGAACACTGGGCATAGACGGGACCCCGCCTCCGCTCAAGCTGGTTGCCGGCAAGGCGCTGGCGGACACATGGAGGCAACGCTTACCCCCCGGCGACGGGCCGGTGGTGGGCGTGCACATCAGTGCGCGCGAAGCCGATCGCCGCTGGCCGGACCAGAATTTCATCGACTTGATACGCATCCTGATTGACAGGTATTCGGCGCGCATCGTCCTGAGCTGGGCGCCGGGAAGCCGTGACAATCCGCGCTTTCCCGGTGACGATGAAAGCGCCCGGGAGATTGGCGCCACCTGTGCCAGCGCGCGCTTGATCGCGTTACCCACAGCGGGTCTGGACGAGCTCATCGCCGGCCTCAGCGTTTGCGACCAGGTCATTTGCAGCGATGGCGGCCCCGTGCATCTGGCCGCTGCATTGGGAAAATCGGTGGTCAGCCTGTTCGGTAGCGAGCGTCCGGAGTTATGGCATCCGTGGGCGGTACCCTACCGCTTGTTGCAACCGGAAAGCCGCCATGTCAGTGATATCACCGTGGATGAAATTCTCGCGGCGTGGAAGGCGCTGGCGAAACCTGAATAGTGTTCAGGCACTCCCGCTTATGGAGTGAAAAGGCTGGAAATCCACGCCAGGCGGGCATTTCCAGCCATTTAGGGTAGTCAATTGCTGGCACGACTCGTGGCAGCGCTGTGCTTGTTATGGCCGCGGTATCGGCGTGTCGATGGACATTGCGCCAGGCATGTATTCGGGCAGCAGCGCTTTCAGTCTGGCGCGCACCTCGCTATCCGCGGGCGACGACGGCTGACGCAGCCACAATTCAAGATCTTCGCGCCACGCCGCTCCGGGATTCGCATTATTTTTGGCAATGCGCAACTTTGGATGCGGTGTGGCCAGCGTATGTTCACTGTCGGCGAGCAGTTCCTCGTACAACTTTTCGCCCGGACGCAAACCTGTGAACGCAATGCCGATGTCCTGTTCGCCGAATCCGGACAACCGGATAAGGTCACGCGCAAGATCGACAATCTTCACCGGATCGCCCATTTCCAGGACGAAGATCTCGCCGCCCTTTCCCATCAATCCGGCTTGCAGCACCAGTTGCGCAGCTTCGGGAATGGACATGAAATAGCGCGTTATTTCAGGATGCGTGACGGTGACCGGACCGCCGCGCGCGATTTGCTCGCGGAATTTGGGGATGACGCTGCCAGTGGAGCCCAGCACATTGCCAAATCGCACCACGACGAATCGCGTGCCCCCGGCGTTCAGGCTGTGGCATACCAGTTCTGCAAGCCGTTTGGACGCCCCCATGACGTTGGTCGGATTGACCGCCTTGTCGGTCGAGACAAGGACGAACTTCTCCACACCATATTCGATCGCCGCGGTCGCGACGACGAGTGTTCCGGCAATATTGTTGCGCACCGCCTCCCAGGCGTTGAGTTCCTCCATCAGCGGAACGTGTTTGTACGCAGCGGCATGAAACACGATGGCGGGGCGGTACTCGCGCATCAGTGCGCCGATGCGAATGCCATCCTTGACGTCGCCGATGGCGCACGCGATGCGGCAGCCGGACCGGTTGCGCGTGAATTCCTGCTCCAGCGTGTACAAGGCGAGCTCGTTGGCATCCACGAACAGCAGCAGCGACGGCGCAAAGCGTTCGATCTGGCGGCATAGCTCCGAACCGATGGAGCCGCCGGCGCCGGTCACCATCACGGTGCGGCCACTGACCCATTCACGCAGGCCCGCGCTGTCGAGGATTACCGGGTCGCGGCCGAGCAGATCGTCAAGTTCCACCTTGCGGATTTGCGACACGGTAATCTTGCCGTTCATGATGTCGTCGTAGGACGGCACGGTCATAACGGCGATGCCCGCCCTGGTGCAGATTTCCATCGCCCTGCGCCTCGCGCCGTGCGATTGTCCCGGCAGGGCGATGATTGCCTGGGTAACGGCAAGCCGCGCGGCGATTTCCGGCAGGGCGTCGATCGAGCCCAGTACGGGGCAACCCTGGATTTGTCGCCCGTGCTTCGCGGTGTTGTCATCCAGCAGACCGGCCACGCGCCATTCCCGGCTGCGCGCGAGATGCTTCAGCAGGTCGGCACCGGCATCGCCGGCACCGAGAATGAGCACGGGTTTGAGCGTTTCGCCGCCGGTTGCGGTCGCAGACGATTCCTTCCAGATGCGGAAAGCCAGACGGTTGGCGCTGGTGAAGAACAACAGCAGCGTGCTGTCGAGCGCCAGCAGTGCGCCCAGGCTAGCCGGCCATCCGGCCGCGATCAGCAGCACGCCCCCGATCAGCGCAGACATGGCACAGGCGAGCAAAAGGCGGCGAAAATCCGGTACGCCAAAGTATCGCCATATGATCTGGTGCAGGCGCATGCGCCAGAACACCAGCATTTGCACCGGAAGCAACCACAGCATGCCGCCGGTTGCGCCTTGGTGCGGCGATGCCGGGCCGAAGAGCGAAAGCCAAACCCAGTTGGCCAGCAGCAATGCAAGAATCATCGCCCCGATGTCGTGGGCGAATGCCGCCAGCGCGCGTCGATCAGGCGGCTTCATGTAAGGTCATGCCGATACGACCCGGCGTCAAGTCCGGCCATCGGCGGCCCCGTCGCCGCGCAGGACAATGCAATACACGGCAAGAAATGTAATGAAGGCATAAAACAGCACATAGTCGGGGACGCCGAGCCGCCACGCGCAAATGCCTATCCCGCCTGCCGCAGCGGACATTGCGGTCATGATCAGCACGACGCGGTTGCTGCCATAGCCCCGCCCGATCAACAGATGGTGAAGGTGAATGCGGTCGGCGAGAAACGGGCTCTGGTTGCGCAGGATGCGGGTGAGCATTACGCGCGCCATGTCGGCAAGGGGAAGGGCGATGATCCAGACCGCTACCATCGGCGGAAGCGTGCGCCCCGAGCCCTGGGTGAGATCCACGGCCAGCCATACCAGGGCGAAACCGAGCATCATGCTGCCGGCATCGCCCATGAACACTTTGGCATGCGCTTGCCAGGGCAGGCGCAGGTTAAGCAGCAGAAAGCCGCCGACGGCGCTCAACATCAGCACCGCCACCAGCAGCGGCGCATCCAGTCCGCTGACGCCTGCGGCCACCGCCAGCCAGGCGAGCGCGGTCCAGCATACGCTGCCGGCAAGGCCATCCAGACCATCGAGCATGTTCACGGCATTGATTACGCCGAGCACGCATACCACGCTGAACGGAATGGCCCAGTTTTGCAGTCCGAGCGGACCGAAGCCGAGCAGATTCCCGATCTGCCCGACATAGTTGCCCGCCCATGAAGTCATGAACAACGCCCCGACGATTTGTGCGGCAAATTTATGTCGTGCGCTGAGGTCGTGCAGGTCGTCGAGGGCGCCGACCATGACCATCAGGGCGAGCGCGCACACCAGGCTTAAATTTGCGCTATCGAGCTGGCCAAAGCCGAGCATGGAAAAGGTAAATCCGCAGAACATGGCGATCCCGCCCACGACCGGTGTCTCGCGCGCGTGCTGCTTGCGGCCGCCCGGGATGTCAACGAGCCCCACGCGCAGCGCCGGGCGACGCAGAAAATGCGACAGGAAGGCGGCAATGACGAAGGCGAGCAGCGCATGAAAAATCAGGCGATTCATGGTGTGAGTCGTCAGTTGAACGCCGAAACGACGCGCTGCCAGACATCAGTGAGGGCAATAGCCTCATCCTTAGGTGCGGCACGCCTCGCCCCGGTATCGAGCAGATACCCAATCTGGTTGTGATGGGCGTTCTTTATTGCCTCGAACACGACGTCATCGGCGAAGGATGCAACGGTCTGCCCGGCGAAGCGGGCGCGAAAGCCACGTTCGATCGCGTGTGGGTAGGTCAGGGTTACAAACAAGCTGGTACCGCGATTGTCCACCTCAAACAGCGGTGTGTCCTTGTCGTCCCGACCGGAGTTCAGCAAAGCCTGCCCCGCGCTTGCTTGGGCGGCATTGTCGAAGTTCACTACGAAATCACGTGACATGCGCGGCTCAACGGTGACGAAGTCACAGCCTATCTGGCGCAGGAACGCGGCATGGTCGCGCAGCCTCCAGTAGTACACCGGCGCCGAAACCGGGTCCTGGTGCAGTCCGGTGACAATCAGTACGCGCAATGCCGGATCCAGAGACAGGATGTCGCCGACCAGTTGATCGTAGAGCCGGCACACTTCCAGCACCGGGTCGGCGCCCGGCGGCACATACCAGGCCGGGTTGCGTTGCCCGCCGGCATAGGCGCTGGAATTGAACAGGTAATGGTGTTGCAGATGCGCCGCCCCATTGAGGAATAGCGACGAAAAATCCGGACGGTTCTTTTGCCAGAGTTTGATGAAACAGTCAGACAACAGCCGGTCAAGAAACAAGGCCTTGGCCCAGTGCGCCCTCGGTGCACGCAGTACATCGCCAATGTAGCGGGCGAGATTGCGCCAACGGCCGTAAACCAGAAAACCGACGATCAGATCGAAAGCGGAGCGCGGGCTTATGCGCGCCTGCGCGTTGTCATTCACCGCCTGCGCGATTGCCCGGTAAAGGCGTTGCAGCACTTTCGATCCGCTGACCGGGGCGATAGTCCATGGGTCGGGTACAAAAAAAGCCGGGGCGGCAAGGCTGTTTCCGGCATTCATGGGAGAAATCGCGCCGACCTTCAGGCCGCGTTTTTCCAGCGTCTCCCAGATTTGCTCCAGTCCCGACCCCGGTGCATCGCCGAGGCGAAACACCTTGTGCTCAGCGTAGGACTTTCCGGTATGAACGCTGACCCACTGGATCCACGGTTCAATGTGCTCGTACACTTCTTCGGACAGGGTGCGGGCATAGCCGTGTTGCGCGATCAACTGCCGTAATGCCGGTAGTTCGCCTTGGGCGATGTAGTGCTCAACGTACTCAAAATTCAGTTCGTTGAGTTCCAGCAGAACGATGGGAGTGGGCTTGATGGTTGCACCTGCGGCTTTTCAAATAAATAGCCTGAATATACAATCGATTATCGCATGGAGCGGCCGCTGCAGGGGTTGCCCTTTCTAGGCGCGTGCTGACAGCAGGTCGCGATAGCTCGCGAGCGTCAGGGCGGCAATTTTCCCGACTGAAAATTCCTCTTCGGCGAGTTTTCTGCTGGCGTGTCCCATGCTGGCCCGCAACGCCGGGTCGGCGATCAGCGTGGCGAGCGCTGTTGCCAGCGCACCTGCGTCCTTGTGCGGGACCAGAATGCCGTTGTGACCGGAGCGCACTACTTCCCGACAACCGGGCACATCCGTGGTGACAATCGGCAGGCCGCAGGCGGCGGCCTCCTGCAAGGATTTGGGCAGACCTTCGCGGTAAGAGGGCAGGCAGGCGATATGGGCGCTCTGATAGACCGCCGCCATGTCCTCGCGCCAGCCCCACCATTCAACAGTACCTGCGGCCACCCAATCGCGAAGCGCCTCGACGGTGAGTGAGGCCGGGTTGGAAGGATCCGGATCCCCGACCAGCACGAAACGCACAAGCGCCGAACACCCTCCCAACTGCCGCGCCGCCGCCGCGAACTCGACCACGCCCTTGTCGCGAAGCATGCGCGCCGCGAGCACGATGGTGATCGGACCATCGGGGTCGGGCACCGGATGAAACTGCGCAGTGTCGACGCCGGAGCCCGGGATAAGCCGCACATCCTCGCGCCGCACGATGCCATGCGCGCACAGCAAGGCGAGGTCATCCGGGTTTTGCAGCAAGGTGATGCTTGCGGCGCGGCGCAAGCCGAAGCGCAGCCAGAACTCTGCGATTGGACGGAGCAGGCGCGCGACGGTGTCTTTGGAGGTGAACATATAGCCGAGGCCGCCCAGCGCATTCACCACGCCTGCGACGCCGGTGATGCGCGCCGCGATGGAGCCGTAAATTACCGGCTTCATCGCAACGTGGTGAACGATGTCGGGCCGGATTTCCCGATAGGCGCGAATGCTGCGCCAGAGCACCGCCAGCTCATGCAAGGGATGGCGACCGCCTCGTGTCAGCGCGATCGGGTATAGCCTCAGTCCGGCGTTGCGGATGACCTCGCCATGCGCCATCTCGCGCGTCAGCACCCATACATCGAAACCGGCCTTTTGGGCGGCGAGTGCGAGCGGCAGCCGGTGCGAGCAAAAATACCAGTCCTCGGTGACAAAAAACAGCAATCGTGGCGGCTTAGCGGCCATGGTTCAGTTCGTGCCAGGACTGGAACATCAGCACTGCCCACAAAGGATGGTGCCAGTCGCGCCGGCCCGACAGATGCTCGTTCCAGAGCTGTTGCACCGGCGCCGGGTCGAGCAGGCCTTCACGTCGCAGTCTTGTAGCGTCGAGCAGGTCAGCCGCCCACTCTCGTAGCGGGCCGCGCAGCCAGTTGCCCACCGGTACGGCGAATCCGGCTTTGGGGCGTTCGGTCAGCGCGCGCGGCAGATGCCGGTCCAGCAACTGTCTTAGCGGCAACTTGCCGCCAGCGGGGCCGAGGCGGTACTGCTGCGGCAGGCTCCAGGCAAACTCGAAAATGCGGTGGTCAAGAAAAGGCGCCCGTCCTTCCAGGCCGGACGCCATGGTCGCCCGATCGACCTTGACCAGGATATCGTCCGGCAGATAGCCGCTGCTGTCGCCAAGCATCATGCGTTCGGCGAAAGACAGCGATGAGGGCAGGGCTTCAAAGCCGGCCGGGAGCGCGACTGCGCCGCCGGCCGCGCGGGGAATGGACTGTGGCCATACTGAAATCAGGCGTTCATACAACCCGGCCTCACTCTGTGCGCCCAGCAGCCCGGCCATCTTGTGCAATTTGATTCCGGGTGTGGACGGCACTGCTGCACTGCCGGCGAGCCGCGCCAAGCCGTCCCAGCGTTCGGGGGAGATGGCCGTTATGGCCGAGGCAAGTGCCGCGCGCACTGCAGCCGGAATGCGGCGATTCCAGGTCGCAACGCGCGGAGCCCACTGGTAGCGGTTATAGCCGCCGAACAATTCGTCCCCACCATCCCCCGACAAGCACACGGTGACCTGCTGGCGCGCCAGTTTTGCCACCAGCATCACCGGAAGCTGCGAGGAATCGGCAAATGGTTCGTCGTACACATCACGCAAGCCGGGAATCAGCGCCTGGGCGTCTGCGGCATCGACATACAGCTCGGTGTGCTGGCAGCCCAGGTGTCTGGCGGTTGCCGCGGCGAACTTTGCTTCGTCGTAGCCTTGCTCGCGAAAGCCGATAGTGAAGGTGCGCACCGGATGCGTCGATTGGCTTTGCAGCAAGGCGACCAACAGTGTCGAGTCGATACCGCCGGAGAGAAAGGCCCCGACCGGAACATCGGCAAAACTTTGCAGGCGCAAGGTCTCGCGCAGCAGGGTCTCCAGCCGGTCACAGGCTTCGCTTGCAGAGCCCGCGAAGGGGGTGGCCCTTGCCGTCATGGCCGCCTCTAGCGGCGACCAGAACGTGCGCGGCGGCTCAATGCGCTGTGTCGCGGTGTCGAAAACAACATAACTTCCCGGCGGGAGCTTGCGCACCCCGGCATAGATCGAGGCCGGCGCCGGCACGTAACCGAGCTGCAGGAAACTGCCAAGCGCATCGCGATCAATCGCGGCAGACCAGTCTGGGTGTGCGCGCAAGGCCTTGAGTTCTGAACCGAATAAAAAGCACGGCCCCTGCATGCCGTAATACAAGGGCTTTTCACCAAAGCGGTCGCGCGCCAGAATGAGCTGCTTTTTTTCCCGATCCCACAGCGCGAAGGCAAACATGCCGACAAAGCGCGCCAGTGCCTGGTCGAGGCCCCAACGGCAAATGGCTTCGAGCATCACCTCGGTATCGGAGTGTCCCCGCCATGACAACCCATCCGGGGTGCCCAGGGCCTGGCGCAGCTCGGCATGGTTGTATACCTCGCCGTTAAAGACGATGACGTAACGGCCGCTGGTAGAGGCCATGGGTTGATGGCCTTCCGGACTCAGGTCAAGAATGGACAGCCGGCGATGGGCGAGCGCTACGCCGGACTGCTCATCCAGCCAGGTTCCCGAATCATCGGGACCGCGATAGGCGAGGGCGTCGGCCATGCG
>Ga0163155_10001152_pt1 | contig 32432 bp, 34 predicted proteins | sample OliLakLV19SP4G1_FD_148611 | JGI IMG/M metagenome (GOLD analysis project Ga0163155, IMG submission 148611) | Freshwater microbial mat bacterial communities from Lake Vanda, McMurdo Dry Valleys, Antarctica - Oligotrophic Lake LV.19.SP4.G1 | ecosystem: Environmental > Aquatic > Freshwater > Lake >... | reverse complement strand
CAAGTGGAGTATGTTCTGTGTTATAATATAGTCGTTGCTATTTACTGTCAGGAGTAAGCTATATGAATCAAGACAACGGTTTTACCCCAGAAGAGTTTATTGAATTCTTTATGTCTTGTCAGGATTCAGGCGTAAAAGGATTTCATGCGTTAGAGGACATGCCAGAGGAATGGCTGATGAAAGCGCCAGAGGAATCACTAATTGATGCTTTAGAGAGACTCAACTATAAAATTTCGTCCGACAAAAATGGGTTTAAGGTATACACATTATGGGTAGATTAGGCGGTGCTAAAATGACACCAGAAGAGTTCCTCGAATATTGCACAGAACTTAAAGTGCATCTGGACGCGCTTGGTAGGGGCGAGGCTTATATGCGGGACTTGCTAGAGAAAGTCGCCAATGAGGTTGTATCGCTTGGTGATGCAGTAGAAAATCCCAGTTACGAAATTTCGCCTGACAAAAATATTTCTGAGGTATACACATCATGGGCAGATTAAGCGGTTCTAAAAAGAGACCATCCGAGATTGCCGAATTACTTATCGCGCTTCGAGATAATTACGTGGAAAGAATGGAAGCGTTGGATGAACTTTTAGAAGAAACCACAGAGGAATCGTTTAATGATGCGTTAGAAAAAGCTACGGATGAATATATTGCCAGTGAGAATTTTTTCTTTGGCGAGCCGTTGTCAGATACAGACCTGCCTAAAAATTTAGGCAGATACCACCTACCTTAAAGGGTAGTGGCTTGTAAAAGCCTATTCTGACCAGTCTAAGTCGGGCAGTAATGTCCGACTCTGTTACCATCGAATATATTGCTAGTAAGAATTTTTTCTTTGGAGAATCCGCATGGAAAAATTAGAAGGATACCACTTTTTGCAAGTTAACCCCAATTCGTGGGTTAACTTTGGGACTGGGGCTATTAACAGGGTTTACTATAAGATGAATGGCGATATGCCGCATATATGGAATGTCCGTACATCGGATGGTTCTGAATATGACATTGAACCATTCCGTGTTGAGTCTATCTTTTTGGCACTTGGGATTAATGATGACCGCAAGGGTTGTACACAAGAGGAATTTACACGTGAATGGGAATCGCGCATGAGGGACATAAAATACCGCTTTGCCATGCAATTAAAAGTCCCATAACTGTTATACAACACTAGAAAAAGGAGGCTCTGATGATTATAGTTTTAGCCATTACCGCACTAATATTTATTGCGCTGTGCGCGGCGTTTCGTGAATGGAATACGCGCATTGGACACTGGGACACAAAAGCAAAAGTTCGGCGGACGCTGTATTATTCCGCAGGATTTTTTCACCGATACACGTTCTATCCCAATGGGAATGCGTGGCTTTATTCTGTCAGCGTTTTCGGCTTAGGCAAACTTGCTTTTATTGGCTTCGATGGTGAGATTTATTTTAAATTTTAATTTTTTTAGAGGAGATAACACGATGGATGCAGAAGTGCAAGCCGAAATTGACAAGGGGTCTGTATTTGAGTCGTCTGACAAAACCTGCCGAGTTTGGCGAGTTAATCAAAAAAACTTAGCATTTGAAGATAACAGCGACACTGAATCTCAAATCATGATAATTGTTTGGAGTTTTGCTGAGCTATTCACCTTAATGCAAAACACTGGTAAGGATTTTATACTGGTCTTTAGAGGAGACAGACAACCAATGGAAATAAAAACGGAAACGCTCAGCATTGCAAAGTTTGAAGAACAAGCGCGTTACCTTGATGCAATTGAATTTCTACACAAACGCGAGTGGTTGCCTGTGGATGATTATCATTCGGAAGGCGAGTGGGTAATAATTGAATCTGACGGAAAAGAGTATCGGGTAGAAAACGAAATTACTATTTCATATTTTGTTGACGAACAGGAGTAAAAATGAAAGTGCAAAAGTTGCGAATTTTTAGTTTCGGTGGTGGAGTTCAGTCAATGGCTGTTGCTATTCTCCAGGCATATAATCAGTTAAAAGAGCCATTTGATTATTTCGTGTTTGCCAATGTGGGGGATAATGCTGAAAGCCCCGACACACTCAATTACATGAACAATATCGTAAAGCCCTTTTTTGTAAAACATAACATGTCTCTTGTTGAGGTTAGAAAAACTAACCGTGCGGGGGAATCTGTTGATTTATATGATTTCACAATGGATACAAGTAAGAAGGGTGTCCAGATACCAGTTGTCATGAAAAACAAGGGTTTTGCCCAGAGAAAATGTACCCAAGACTGGAAAATAGCACCTGTTACAAAGTGGATAAAAAATCACATTAGAGATAATCCAGAAAGGTACGAAGATTCCGTCACAGTTGACATCGGTATCGGATTTAGTTCTGATGAAATTCGGCGTAGAAAAAAGCGGATAGAGGGGTTGCATTATGGCAAAGGGGTAACAAAGACTAAGTTTTTGAAGCAATATGTTTATCCCTTGCTAGATGACGCGCTTTATTCTCGTGATGAGTGCCTAGCTCTTTTCTCCCAGCATGATATTGATACCGCCCCACGCTCTGCATGTTTTTTCTGCCCATTTCATAGCCGTGCGGCTTGGGATGATTTGCGCCATCACCACAGAGATTTGTATGATAAGGCGGTTTTGCTGGAAGGTGTAGTGCGCGAAAAGATGGATTATTATAATTTAGACTCATATCTTCATCGTGATACAATACTGTTAAAAGATATTCCTGACCATTTAGGGGTGTATGAAAAATATATGGATACTGATGAGTCAGGTTGTTCTTCTGGTTACTGTGGGCTTTAAGTGAAAATAACAAATTGGAGTATAGGAGCAAAAATGACAGACATTGAATTAAAGGAAATGTTTGATGACATTGATTTCATCGCGTGGTTTCATGAGATTTCACAAGCGTCCAGAAGGGTTGCGACTGAAGATGACATTAAGGATTTTAACCTCCTGTACCAACTCATATCTGAGCATTGCGAATTACTTACAGATGAAAACGAAACTCCCCTTGCAGGCATTGCGAATAGCGTCGCAATTAAAACCGAAAGTGGGCGCTCCATAACGATGGCATACACAATCACTGTCGAGAAGCCTTAGACTATCCCCGTCTGAAAAGTTTTCTATAACAGTTACAGGAAGGCGCAACACATGGATGAACGCTGAAAAATGCGTTGCCACTGGCTTTGCCAATAAAATACTTACGCCCTAAAACAGAGGAGAACTTTATGCTAGATAAAATCACTTTCAAAGCCAGTGGGGATGCAGGTAAATTCATTGAGAAATTCTCAAGATTTGGATTTGCCCGCGAAGAGAATGTTGTTGTGGGGAATTTCAGCAACAGATGCTTAACTTGGGCAGACTTTCGCAATGCGGATTTAAGCAATGTAGACCTGAATGGTTCGACCCTACAAATGGCAGACTTTCGAGGAGCAAACCTATATAATGCGAATCTAAGCAAGGCAAACTTGCTTCATTCAATCTTTTGTAGGGCAAACCTAAGGGATGCGAACATGAGAGAGGCAGACGTAGTTCAGTCAGACCTAAGCAACGCATCCCTAATTAATACCGACTTGCGCGGGGCATACCTAATTGATGTGATTGTGGATAGCGCCTCAATTCCATCCATCAGTATTGAATACAAAGGGTTTCTTGATAACATCTATGCTTCTCCCGTATACAATAATGGGATTCAAACAGATTGGGGTTTCCATTTTAACAACCTTTATGGAAGTTACGCTGAAATGAGAGAATCTATTATAGAAAAATATCGCGTTGGAGATTATTCTTCATGTTTGGATATACTAGAACTGACGTGCAACTTCATATTCAATAGAGACGCAAATACTAAAAACTGAAGAGAGATTGAGGAAAATGAAATGGGACTAAAAAAACCAAATAATAACGAAAGCAAACTTACTGAAGAGGAGGCTTTCCGACTCCTGAATGAAACAGAGTCGCCCAATCAGAGAGAAGAGGGGTTTGATATAGATGAGGTAACAAAGCGGTTGCCCGTAAACAACAACCAAACCTCCCCGTGGGATGCCTTTAAGAAAAGGTGGGTTAAATAATGCTAAAACTGATGAAACACATTCCACGCAAATGGCGCGTTTTTACCTACTACGATAAAGAGAATGACGACCTATACGAGGGCTGGTTTGCCATACGGCGTTTCTGTACTCTATGGACACCTAAAGGTAGGAGTATCACTATACGCGCCGTAGACCCTATCACATACGCGGTGATACGCCGCTTGCAAAAGCTTAAATACTTTAATCACTTTCCGCCAACAGGCGTATAATCTTAAAGAAAGAGAGGTTAAAATTGAATTTTAACGAATTGATTATCCACATTATGGATAGAAAAAAAGTTATGTTCAGTCGAATCCAAAATTCCCTGCACATTGATATTGCCTTTAGCCACATTGATGCTGTAAAATATTATCGCATAGATGTGCATGTTAATGACTATCTCGTTAACCGAAGCCACTTTGAAACAGCGCAAGCGCTACTAGAAGCCTTTAACCAGCACAATGTTGAAGAACTACGTTACGTTATAATCTAAAGCCGTCTACAAGCTGGTCTATAACTGTTATAGGATTAATGCCCATTAGCAATTCATCGTTCAAATAAGTAAGCCTCACACATCGCTGGTCGGTTGCAAAGCTAAAAACAGTTAAAAGCCCCTTCGTTTCAAAAAACCCATGTACCTTAACTTTGTATTCTTCTAGCATACTTTTTACCACTTCATCCGATATTTTATTCGCCATAGTATAAACTCTATTCATGGAAAGTTCTCCTTTTTGAGTTTTTATTATACCATAAAAAAATTAGGATGCGATATTAAATGGCACGAAAACCGCTTAGTAGAGAAGAATATGTAACGAGGGGCAAGCGGTATCGCATGACACTGTTGGGTGATATTGCGCCGACCGTTTCTAGCCCCACGATGTGGAGTTGTGATGTATGTGGGCGAGTCCTAAAGAAAAGCCTTAACGCAATAATCTTTCACAGCCCCTGTGTCTGTAGAACACAAATGACCTTAAAGGCAAGCGATTACGAATCCCTAGCGAATCAACTAGGGATTCAGTGGAGTGGGCAATACCCAATCAATAATAAGGTTCGCATTGAATGGTTTGGCAAGGAGGGAGTTAGCTTCCCTGCGAGCTACAGTGAATTAGCCTACGGCTTTATATCAAGTAGATTGAGAGTTTATATTGATGCCTGACGAAAAGAAATTGCCAGAGATAGTTATAGACCCCATAAAACCAGAAGGTCGAAAGAAACACTCGCGCAAACTATCGGGTCAGACTAAAAAAACCCTAAACGAATTAACCCCATTATTGGGCATGGGACATCGCCCCAATAAGTCAAATGAAATTGGACATAAAGTTCGAGATATTGACCTTGCAACCGCGATGTACAAACTAATGCTTTCTGGCAAAAACGAAAGAGAAATTGCGACTCAGTTTAATTGTACTGTACAAGTTGTCAGAAGCTATTTGCAAATCCAGCTTCAACAATCACAAGACGGACTCATGATGCTTAGAGGTAAGTCGGCGATTTTAGGGTATGAACGATTGGAACAGTATTCAATTGCGCCGATGATTGCCAAAATTACAGCGATGATTGAGGAAGGCACATTTGACCCACGCCCCTACGAAATACTGATGAAGACTATTAAGTTGCAATCGGAATTGGTTGCACCAAAAGCATCGGTGAATATTCAGAACAACGGCAGTGCGAGTTTTGTAAACAGCAACTCGGCTTTGTACCTTACTGCGGTGAACGCCATGCGCGAGGAAGGCTATATTAATTTGGATGAAATTGTCATAGATGCTGAGGATGTTACCTTATCCGAATACAGAATTGAAAAAGTTGAAGAATTGGTGAGCCGTGATTAAAGTTCCTCAAGAGAGATTCGTTCCTCAAGAACTAGCGGAAGCCTATTTGCTTAAGAGGGCGCGTGAGGATTTTGATTGGTTTGTTCGTGTCATGACAGACGAACAAAAGAAACTCATGCCCATTCATAAAGAATGGTTTCATGTCATTAATGACAAAAATATAGAACTTATCAACATTTCAACTTTTCCTGGTTGTGGTAAAACAACTTTGATGCAATTGTGGATAGCGTGGCGTATCGGTCAAGAACCTTATTTAACCTTTCTGATAGTTTGTGCTTCTGAAACTAAGGCAACTGAACGGCTTGATGAGGTCAGGCGTTACATTGAAAATGATGCTACGTACAAACTGATATTTCCTCATGTTGCCATAGATAAAAAGCGCAAAAGTAATGCCACTCGTTTCAATGTGTATTCCACAAAATGGCGCGTAGACTCCAAAAATGAATCCCCATTAAATTACAGTACGTGGCAATCGCGCTTAAGCCAATACGGAGAAGGCAAAGATGCAACCGTGCTGGCTTGCGGACTCGCCTCTCAAAGCATCTTGGGGGCGCGTATTACAGGCGCAATTTTTTTGGATGATATTCACAACGAAGTTAACAGCACTACCGAAGAATTACGCGCCAAGATTTATCGCATCTTTCAAAACAATATCAAAACACGGCTCACCGTTTCAAATGTTTCACCAATCCCCAAAGTAATAAACATGAGCAACAGGTTTCATCCAAACGACCTTTCTGGGAGATTGTCTGAATTGTTGCGTGCTGATGGAACTCCCATTTGGCACAATATTACAACGGCAATTGTTGACGCTGACGGCAACCCAACATTCCCTGAACTATTTGGCTCTAAGCGAATAGAAAAAATAAAAGAGGAAGCTGGTGGCGAGAGTTCTTATGCTTGGCAAATGCTTTACATGGTTAATCCATCGGCGGCATCCAACGGCGAGTTTAAGCTGGACGATTTGCGCAGACCAATCCCTAACCCAATGCCTCAATTACAACAGGTCGTTATATCTGTAGACTTTGCCCATACTTCATCCGCCTTATCTGACTACACAGTTTACACGGCAATTGGCAAAGACGAATTATCGCCCTTTCAGGTGTATGTACTTGACTGTCTGCGCTTTAAGTCTGAAAGGGTTGCCGATAAAATTGATAGGTTGGTAGAGTTCTACAACGACATACAATCTGTTTATGGGAATGTCAAGCAAATTGTGTTTGAAGATGCAGATTCGCAACATGAACGGCAATATTTAGGCGACTTGAGACCTGAAATAAAGACTACATCGGTTAAGCTAAGGCACAAAAGCAAAGCCGATAGACTTGATTCGTTTGCGGGTTATGTCCAATCAGGTAAAGTTTACTTCAATACATCAATGCCCCTTTACAACACAATGGTCGGGGAACTCTTAGACTTTCCATCGGGCAAGCATGATGATATTTGCGATACGTTATCGCTTGTTTGGGAATTGCCCGATTGGGTTAATATGTTTGGGCAAAGTGGAATTGTATATATTCGAGAAAAAATTGGAGTCAGACTATGAGACCTAGTGGAAGCCTATACGAGCAGAATCCATTGTTGCACGCACCTGGATGGAAATCTGCGCGTCAAAACCAAAGACAAGTTATTGAAGTTGGTCGTCAGTTTCGAGATGAGGATTACCCGCGCTATCCCCTACTACCAGAAGCTATTGGTGTGGCACAACAACTTGCATCTTCAAGAGAATGGCGCATCATAACAACCAAAGCCAATTCGAGGGGTGCTGGACGCGCTATAGATTATATCAATAATGCCGTAACGCTGAATTACTATGACGGTCGTGTAGAGTTAGGATTCCCTCAATTCTTAAGACGGCGTTACTTGGATTATGTAACCATTGGGCGGACACTTGCTTATTGGGATGCGGGCAAACCACTTGAATATCTTGACCCTGCGTGGTGTCATTTCTATTTAAGCCCAAACCGCGAGTGGCACTACTTTAATGAGCAAAAGTATCCTGAATCGCAAGTGTATGTGCATCATCCCGTACCCAAAGGTGGGCATGGTTACTTTAGTGCGCCCCTAGCATCTATTATCCCAACAGCCATGTTAGCTTGGCTTATCCGTGAACACGACCTTGCATCTGCTGATGGTCGTAAGATACGCGATATTGTCGCAGTCGGTAGCAAGCAAGCCGCCAAAGACATGGCACAGGTAGTAGAAGAGATGATGGCTATTTGGGATAAGCCCGTAACAGATAGCAATCAAATCCCCGTTCTTTATGTTGACACTTACGGTCAAATGCCTGTAAAGGATATGTTCCATCGTTTGGGGATAGCCAATATCCCTGATGATTTTAATCGTGAGCGATTCGATTTCTATTATGCCAATCAAATTTCAGCTGGCTTAGGTTTGGCGTTGCGCCACTTCTGGTCTAAGGATGAATTCACAAACCGCTCACTAGAAGAGATTAACGAACAGCGTCAAGCGGTTAAAGGTCCGAACATCTTCATTCGTACAGAACAGGAAATGATTAACCGTAGCGGAATGTTAAAGCAATTCGGACCTAACTTGCGCTTTGAGTTTATCGAAGAGGTAGATGTTGCCACACGGAAGGCACGCGCAGAGGTACTGTTGTCTTTCAGCGAAGCGGTTAAAAACCTTTTGGAAATTGGCGACCCCAACTTCACAATGGAAACTGCGCTTGCTTGGGGTAGACACGAAGGCATTATGCCACCTGACTTGCAAACCCTTCAAGGACAGGTCATTGTTGAAAGCGAAGGATTCAAATCGCACGAACTTGATTATGGCGAAGTTGCTTATAATCAAGACGGCTTAGTTGTTGACCAACGCAATAAAGTGTTTCAAATAACCGATTTGATTAAGCGTGAAATCGAAGCAGAGAAAAAATCTGCACCAAAGGTGATTGATGTTGTGGGGGAATCACGGCGCTTTAATGCAGAGAAGTTTTTGGAAAAGTCGGCGGGCGACTCAAATGTATTTGGCATTGCGGATAAAGTCCGTAACAGTTATGAGGGTTTAACAAACGAAGAACATTATGCTATTTTTAATTATGTTTTCAGTCAGGAATAGCGATGTCGCATAAAAAATACAGTTTCACAACCTTACAGCCGCGTGAACAGTTTATAGTAGGACAGATGGCGCTAGATAAAATACCCATTCACATTCAAGAGTTTTTTCTAAACGTGATGGACTATCTGGGTAGCGAGTTTGCCACCACAAAGGCACTTTCTCAAAGAGAGTGCTATGCCGAGCGGACTGTCAGTAATTATATGAGACAGTTGCAGGCAAAGGGTTATGTAATGCGCTACAACTACCGCGCATGGGTACTCGGTAACGCGGAAACAGAAGATGGTTATGTTTTACGCAACGACAATGTATTTGGAAAGTGCGCTTTGCGCGAAGGATGTAGAGTATGACCGAAAAGGCAAACTTTATTGCAACTCAAAAGGGATATGTAAAGTCAATTAGCGTGGATGAGGATTATATTACCATCCCCGTTATTGGCATACCCTTTGGCAATAACGACCAGCTGGATTTACACAACCAATACTTCGATAAATCAACTGACAACGGCATGTTAAATGAGGTCTTGGTTTATTACAACCATAACCAATTTTACCCCGCCAATGATGATGTCGAAGAATTAGAAAAGTCGGCTTACCTCGCACGCGCCTTTAAGGGACGTATCTTGGGCGTTGCGCGTAAGGCTGAAACAACCGAAGAGGGCGTTATCTACAACATTATCTTAGACAAGCGCGAAAAGTACATTAACGCGATTAAGGAAATGGTAGAGGACGGACTACTTGACATTTCAAGTGGCGCAAAATACCGCGAACTTGACTCACAACAATTAGGTAGAATCAGCAAATGGCACACGGTAGAACTGTCTTTCACACCATCACCTGCCAACCCAAATGCTGGGGTACTCACCAAATCTATTTTAGAGAAAGCATTACAGGAGACAATAATGATTGACGAACACGCCACTCAATTGGATGTGGATGCGCCCAATGACGAATCACTTATCCCAGATAACGTGAAATCCGCCATTGCCAGCATTACACCAGTTAAGACAGAAGAAACCATCGTGCCAGAGTTGCTTGCAGAACTTAACGCTTTGAAATCTCAAAATGAGGCTTTGATTAGCCAAATGAGCGATATTGAAACTGCCGTTAAATCCATTCAGGCTACCCTGCCCTACATGATTAAGTCGTTTGGCGAAATTTTCCGCCAAGAAGCCAATAAATCCAGCTTTGAAATCCAAGCTGGAAAGACCACTCACGCAGTTGCCCCAAAACCACCCGCCGAATCTACTCAGCGCCCTGTGTTTGGTGGAACAGCAGGCTTTATTCTGAAAGCGCCAGGTAGACAATAATGGTTACTGAATCAGTAGCAGTTCCAACCTTCCAGAATTATCCAACCCAAAGCTACATGTTCAACTCGCCCAAAACTCTCTTTACGGAGTGTGCAAGCGACCCAATGAGCCTGATGCTGAAAGGCGGAAACGCCCTTAACCGATTCATTCCCACCACCCGCAAAAACACATGGAATGAAAACGTTGCCCATTTGAGCTACGCATTGCCTACAGGGTATGACGGAAGCCAAAGCTACACAGACTTCAACAACGCAAAAGGCGTAATCGAAGCCTGTAACTTTGCAGGCGCTGGGATGAAAATTGATATTTGTGAGTACGACATCCCTTATTCGCGCTTTACTTTTTCGAGCAAAGACGACCCGTTAATGGCTGGTGGCATGGGCGGCATTAGTTATTGCGATAAATTCGACCGATTCCCCGTGCGTGGGTCTGAATTTATGGGCTTGCGCTTTGACAATGACGAAGCATGGGTTATGTCAGGGCTTGCTTATTACTCCGAAAACCACATGAACTGGAACGTCCTTCATGGGAATAGTTTGTTGGGCAATGTTGGTAATGGGCAAAGCGACGGGTTACTTGAGCTTTTTACTCCAGGCTATGTAGCCTCGCGCAAAATTGGCTTGGGTAGTTGCGTGGGTGAAGACCCTCTAATTGTTAACGCATCTTCAAAAGTAACCGCAAACTCTATTTTGTTGTTACTAAACGATGTGGTTCGTCGAATCATTGAACGCCACATCAATGCAGGGCATACTCCTGCTCAGGGTGACATTGGCATTGCCATGCACCCTGAAATGTGGGTGTTCTTAGCGGAAACCCTAGCATCTGGCGAACCTTATACTCGCGTTACTGGCAACACTCAAATTGCATATAACACTTCGGACGATGCGTGGCAACGCAGATATCAAGAATATACAACTGGTGGCTTTGGTATTGGCTCGTACCAATACGGGGCTTATCAACTACCTATTATTCCTGAAGACCGTCTTGGTGTTCAAGCAACTGTTCTTAACGCGAGTGATGTTGAAATTGCGGCTGTCACTGGTAATATTCTCGTTATTTCACGTCGCTTTGGGTCAATGAATATTCTCGAAAATCAATATGTTGATTTCCGCCAAGTTCCATTGCCCACATTTATGGATTCTGCTGTGTTGATGGACGGTCTGTTCCTTCAAACATACGAAACAGTTGGAAGTTGCTGGCACATGAACATGGAAGCAAAATGCCGTCTTGTGACAAAAATGCAACGTCTACAAGGACGAATCAATAACGTTACCGTGCCGATTCGTGGGGATATTATTTACGAAAGCCCCAGCCTGTTATCTAAAGAATTCTGGGCTTACGAAGGCGCACTTGCTCATGCTGGCGTACCTATTCTTTCACCTGCCTTCCCATAAAGGAAACATAAATGACTGACGACCGCAACATTGAGTTGTACTACATTGGGGGTGATGGGCGGGAAAACCGCCCTCATCCGATTATGTACGGTGAAAGCATTGTTTTCACACCACCATTGGGGGATAAATTCCCTGTTCTGTTTACCGAGATAGAAGCTAAGCGGTTAATTAACAACTCGGCTTTTTCGAGTAAGAACCACATTTATTATTCGGCAACTAGTGACAAGCGCGTAGCGCTTGCCCTCAAACAAGGTCGTACTATGGATGAGGTATTTAACAATCTTGGCGCTATCACTTTAAGTGATGCCGAGTTGGTACGCGAAATGGAAAAACGCAATTTGGCAACCGCAAGTGTTCCTGTTAAAAAGCAACCAGTCAAAAAACAGAAAGTTGAGGCGAAAGTAAATGCCTAATATAACCAATGCACAAGTAAACGCCGCAAGTGCCGCGATTCCAGTTTTGGCTTTTGGACCTGCGACACGCATAACTAATGTTGAAAGTCCTCAGCTTGACAACACTCAAAACTTTGTCGTAACCGTACCTTTTGGTTACGACAATATCAGTTCTGTCACACTGAACTACGACCAATTGACAAATGCCACCAATTCCAAGCGAATCATTTTTGCGGCAGTGATTGATGATTTTGCGGCGGCAATTGTTGCGCCTTACGGTCCTCTAACCCGTGTGACCCCAGTTGCTAGTTTGGGCATAAACGCTTCAAATGCACGGGATGTTCCGATTGAATTTACCCTCACATCGCCGTACAACACGGAAACAGTTTCTTTAACCTACAATGAGTTAAGAAACGCCCCGTTGGTAAATGGGCGCTTGCAAGGCGCGGTTGGTAGCCAGTTCTTGGTTAATCGGCTTAAGACTCAAATTGGCGCATTGAATACACTCGCCGCCGCAATGACCGCTCCACACACCGAAGCAGATTATGTGGCTCTTATTGAGAGCCTCCGCGATTTGAATTACCTTGTCGGCGGATTCAGGTTAAATTAAGAAGGTTGTCATGGCTTGCAAATGTAAGGCAAATCAGCAAGCGCCTGTAACAGTTATGAGTGGGGGATTAGTATCCCCCACTACATACATTGTAGCTCCTTCAAGTGATGAAATGGAACAAAAACAAACTATCACTTCGTCAGGCGTTTCACTTATTATTCAGCGAGGCGGCAATAAGCAAACCTTAACGCCTAATTCGTTTTTCCGCTTAAGAATATCGGAAGTAACTCAATTGTTAGAACAGGAAGCCCCAATTTATGCCTATAGTTGACATCATTATCGCATCTGTGCTTTTGGGCATTCCCACAGCATACGTGGTTCGATTGCTTTGGCTAGATGATGTGGCAAAGGGCTTTGAAGGATTCTTTTTTCACCAACGCAAGTTTGTGGAAATAGATATTGGTGAGATAGACCCTCATATCCAAAGACTGGCATGGACTGATTACGTGCGCCAACTACTTTTTAGCGTTTATGACGTTGGTCAAAATACTTGGGTGTTAAAAGCCAATCGGCAGGGCTTGGTACGGTGTACGTTCTGTTTATCATTCTGGATTTCGATTGCCCCTGCCGTATTCTTGATGTTGCACTACAACCTACCGATATTCGCCTATCCAATTGTTCATTTCAGCATAGCCTCTGTGTCCGCGCTTCTATCTGATAGGATGTAAAAATGTTTGTTCGTTCATCAGATTTCGACCCATCCCTAACGCAATCCCAAGTGGACGATATTATCAATTCTCTTGGTGTAAACGCTTATGATTTTAGCAATATAGCGTGCCTAGATGGTCGGATTTATGGCGTAACTACAAAATGCCAACAATGCGAGCTAGACATTAATTACTGCATCCGCAATGAGGTAAGTCGAAAACTGTATGCCACTCAACAAATGACAGAGCGCGATTTGGGATATAACATCTCAACTCAATACCACCATGCGCGAATTCCCTTTGGTTATGCGGGGCGAGTCCAACTCCCCCACCGCAACATTCAGGCAATAAATGTTATTCAATCCCACACATTACTTGCGGGGTACGAAAACATTACAGTTAGCCCATACATACAAGAAAATATCAGCATTATTGAAGTTAGTGGTAAATGTGTGGCTGTATTTTCTGCCGCGTTAGTCGAGAATCCCTCCAACGCCATTGTGCGCGATGCAAATGGTAAGATATACCAACATCAGGAATCGGTAGGATTCCCTAGACGAGTGGGAAGCAATTGGCAAGTACCCATTATGGGCATTAGTTCGCCTTGTAACAATGGACTGACTTTTAATGTGCAACACTGTGAGTTCATTCGCGTATCTATCGCAACTCCTACTTGCGTTGGCACTGTAAAGCCCGTATACCCAGATTCGCATCAAGTTATACCCACCTTTAAGATTGAAACATCTGGAGCTAACACGATTTATTGGTTTCATGTGTGGGCGCTCGCACGTCCTGAATTCATGGATGAGGGGATTAACTTTGCTACAGGCGACTTCTATAAGTTGTACGATGCAATTGACTTTATGTGCTTTCGTGATATAGCCAAAAACGCCGTTGTAACTGTTCTAGGTAGCAATGCCTGTGAATGGGTATATACATCGTCTACTACCATCCCCAACGCCACAATTCTTGACGGGGAACTTGGACTTGTCTACATAGACACAAAGCTACTAGGCTGTGCTGGTTGCGCCGTTCCCTATTCCTCTTGTGGTGCAAAGTATCCGCAATATCTTGATATATGGTACAAGGTCAATCCACAGGTAATGCAGAAACCCTTTCAAATTACCGCAATCCGTGATGCGATTGCTTATTACACAGCGGCAGAACTGCCTGTAACCGCCTGTGCCTGTACCATTACCGAAGGATTTATCTTTCAAGCGCAAACAGCCTTTAGCAGAAAAACGCTTAATCCATTTACAGGCGAAACAATCACGAATATGGAATACAGGGATATGTATGGGCGAGTGCGCTACAAGGAAATAATGATGAACGTTCCAACCTACAATAGTTACGGGAGAGTGTAATGGGTAATCAGAAGTATGTAATAACTCCAAAGTACGAGCCTTTTAATGAGCCAGTAGAGAAAATTGTAATGGTGCAGGATGAGGGTCGTGAACCCGCCTCTGTAACTGTTACAGTTATCAATTGGGACTTGGGGGAACTCGCATTAGTACGGTCGGAATCGGGCGAACATCGGCTGTTGCCAAAAGAATTTTTGGCTCACAGCTATGGCGCACAGTTAATACCATTTCAAACCTTTATCACAGGCATCAAGCCTTATGATTGGAATGATGAGATAAACGCCGTAGCATTAACCCCTGACGAAATGCGCGAGATTTTGTACGCGCAAGGATATGTGGTTAAGCAAAACATTAACTTGGCGGAATTAGCAAAAAATACATTGGTCAGGGGTAAAATCCCCGTAACGAGGAGAACATAAAATGGCAACTACTACAGGAAGCGGCTACGCGGGTCCAGTTCTAAACAATAATGATTACAGCTTGTATATGCAAAATGGCACTATTATTGAAGAGACATTGCGCTTAGATAATATGATGATGGGCGATGTGACTAACGACAACCGCGAACCTATTGAGTACGAATACAACGAATACATTTACGGGCAAAATTATCCACGCAAAATTCAATTGCGTTCCGCTCAAAAAATGGGTCAAACCTTTAATATCGGCTATGGCGGTTCGCTTGAAAACAAGTTGAAAGCATACGCACGTCGCAATAACCCAACCTGCTCTAAGGTATTGTATCTACTTGTAAATTGCCCTGCCGATGCAAGCTATAAACACGCTTACATTGAAACAGAGGTTAGACTGTCTCCCCCACAACGTACTGTCTCTGCTTTGACAACCGAACAAGGCGAAGTAATTATGTGGGAATCCGAAGCATACAGCACCGAAGAAATTCTGCTTTGGAACACGGGCAACTACCTTGCAACGACTATTGTCGAACCTGCTTATGGGGTTGCCGTCCGCGAAACAGTTTGTATTGATTGTGACGAAGAAATTTTTCAAGAATTCGCCGTTGTTGCAACTAATGGCGCTTCGTTTAACACCTATGTAACGGATAACCGATTTGCATCCGTTGTTGACAAGACGGCTATCGGCGCTGTCGCTCCATCCGACAGCATCCCAACTAGCGTTTACTACCAAGAAGATGTTTTGCTGGTGGGATTCCGCAATGCCGCAGGGCTTTTAGGTGGGACAGCCATTAGCAATAATAATGGTATTTCTGCCACAGTTGATAGCAATATAACCGTCCCTGTTTATGCAGTTGGTCGCTTTGACGGTCAGTACGTTGCAGTTGGTGGCGCTTTAGCAGGTCAAGCCATGTTCTGGTTCAGTAATAATGGCATTGCTTGGACATCTGTTGTAAGCGCGAGTTTGTCGGCAACCAAAGCCCTTTTTAGCCTTACTATTGATAATGAGGGTCAAGCTATCTACGCTGTTGGCGAAGATGGATTGGCTGTGAAAATCTTTAAGTCGGCAGGCGTATTTAACATTAGCACGATTACGCTTCCTGGTTCTGTTGGAAGCACCGATATGAATGTTGTTCGTTCATTAGCTAGAAATCACGTTGCGGTTGGCGGTGCTAGTGGCTATTATGCCGAATCTTTGAACGCAGGTGTGCTTTGGACACAACCAAGCGTAACAACTACCTCTGCGATTACCGCGTTAGCTGGTAATGTCTACAATTCTGTTTATGGTGCTAGTGCAACTTTGGCAAAACGTAGCTTTCTTGAGAACTACCGTTATACTAACGGCATTTTTCAAAACGGGGCAACCATTAGTGGTAATTTCGTTGGGGCAGACTCTATTCGTAGCGGAAGCGCCGAAGATAAAGCCAACCACTATATTCTGGTTACAAGTTTGGGCGAAGTCGTAATCGGCAGACCACAAACTCAATACTAATTTAACCCTTAGCCCCATGACTATCATGGGGCTAAATTCGCAAAATTTATAAACCAATTAGGAAAGGTTTCAAAAATGACAACGAAGAAACAACTAGCAAAAAAAACTTCTGATATTGCTTCGATGATTTACGAAAAAGAGTATATTTTTGGCGAAAAGACTGTGCGTTTTCGCTTGGATGCAGTAACTTACGAAGACGTGTTAGGTAAATTCAAGATTCGCCTAGAGGCAATTCGTGAAATTAAAGGGGAATCTGACTTTGCGCTTATTCAACATAGTGACCCCGTGTTCGATATTGCTTATAAAAACTTAATTGGCATGAAAAACGAAGATTCAAAAATTGAATCTTCGCGCCGAATTGCAATTCAACATTACTTGGCGTTGTCTCAACAGGCGTATGCCCTTGCAGGATTGCTTGCCTTAACACATGGCAATATTTTCGACAACGAACCGACTCCCTACGATGAGGAACTTGAAGATGTAATTGATGGGCTGGGCGAGCCATTGCCCGTACCACATCCCGACTTAACCAATCCAACCGAATACCGCTTGAAACAATTGTCTGATATTTTAGACCAAAATCCCGCACTTACCCGTACCGTTCTTAAAGAGGTTCAAGACGCTACAACCGTCTTTGAGCAAAGAGTTAAGGCGGGGCAATTAGACGGAACTCGATTTCGATGATTTGGTTGCCGTCTATGTTTTGAAAATGTGTGGCTATGTTAAGAGCCACAGGCACAAAGATGCACCAAGACCAATGACCGAAGTTTACAAAAACGTAATGGCAGAACTTGACTCTTTAGACAAGCAACACAATGGGCAATACAAAGAACGGGTAATTGGTAAGAACCTGTTAGTTTCAGCGCCTAGAGAGTATTGGGATATGTCTATAATAAGAGAGTTGGGCATATCTATTTCGGAATGGTGGTCGTATGACGACGACGACCGCGCTCAATTCGTGGCACACCAGTATTTGAAATCAATGTTGGATGTTATAGAAGCCTATTATAGAGACCGCGATGAACAGCGAAAAAATTTCGGAAAGAAAACAAAATGAAATCAAAAATCCGTGCAAAAAACAAATCAATAGTTATTGACACGGGTTTGATTAGAAAAGAACTTGAATCTAAATTTTCTTTGCCAGGTGTAAAGCGCAAGGTGACTGAAATCGAAAAGATTTCAGAGAAAGTTGCTAATGACGTGATAGGCGAGCTAAACAAACGCTCGTCTATGCGTGAATCACAAGGTTCAGGTTCTCCCTATTTTCAAAGAACTGATATTAACAGAGGTGTTTTTGACCAGCCATTTCAAAACGCCTCTGTAACGGTTATGCAAACGCCAAGCAACGACTTAAAGCTATCCGTATACGCGCCGATAACATCAACAAAGTCAAGTGGCACTCCTGTTGATATTTTTGACATCCTAGAGAACGGCAGACCCAGAAGGGAACTGGGCGGGGATAAAAAGATTGTATTCCCCGCAACAAGGGCTGGGGCAGAGCGCCTCATCAAGAAACGGCTGACTGGGGTTAGGAATGTTAAGCGCATATTTCGCGCACAGAAGGCTAGATACAGAAAAAAGAACGGACGAATCGTTCTTATTTTTATGAGGCACTTGCCAGCAATAGCGCCTAGAGGTATTTTAGGCGTTATTGCACGCGATATAGAGGATAGACTTGCGAAAGAAGAAATAACCCTTAAAACGCTAGGCATTAAAGGTCAACTCGGCAAAGGTAAAGTTAAGGTTAGGGTTAAATAATGGCGAACAACCTAGATGTTAATCTTGACGGATTAACCGACTCTGTGAACAAATTCATCAAGACGCTTGATTTATTGGATAGGCGTTTTGAGGCTTTTGGTTCTTCGGCTACCCTGTCTAATGCGTTTGGCACGCCCAAAGAAATTGATTCTTACATATCCTCAATCAATAGACTTGACACCGTTGCAAGTAGCACCTTCAAGAATCTAATCCGAGAAATAACGCGATTGCAAAAAGTATCGGGGAGTTACAATGCCTCTAATCAGGGCGGCTTGACTGGATTGGTTAATGAGATAATCGAAATTTCTCGCAAATTGGGAGAGATTGGCGACAATACATTTGATGTCAAGCGGGTAACAGGTTTATTCGATTTGGTTGCCGTCATAAACAAAAATCTAATTGGCTTGGGTGGCTTTGACCCTAAAGCCTTTGACGATTTGAACGCATTGGGCGATGTGTATAGCATGATTGGCAAATCAGTCGGCAAAATGCTAAAATCTATTGACGAAGTGCAAACTGTAGACTATAACAAGCTAAAAGCGTTTACCGATGTCCTATCGTTTATACAAGTTGGGGTTGGTCGCGCTATTAATAAGGGCGCTAAGGTTGCGGCTGTTGATGATTTTAGGCGCATAGGCACATCTATTAATAATTTGGCTAAGGCTATACCACTTATATTAGACCCAGTTAAAGCGATGCCTAAAACGGGCATCCTTCAATACTTTACAAAAGCTAGGCGCGACCTTGTTCAGTTCTTTAACACGGTTGGCTTTATCCTTAGTGGTGTCAGTAAGGCAGTTTCTAAGGCAAAGATAAAAGGCGACGAAGGTAAAAATATTCGCCAAATGTCAACTGCTCTTTTGGAGATTTCAAAATCTATTCCGCAATTGATTAGAAATAGTCAACAGTTACCCGCGCTGGGCGGATGGTTTCGCGCATTTACAAAGCAACGCAGAGACTTTAGCGCGTTCCTAAATAGCATAAAGTTTATAGTCAATCAAGTAGGTAAAATAAAAGTCAAGAAAGGCTCAATCTCAGGGCTAGTTGGCATTGCTACCTTTATGGATAAAATGAAGGCTTTTAATTGGCGCGGTATTGACTACGCGGGCATGGATGAGTTTACAAAAAAAACCGAGAAATCGTTTGGGCGTTTGAATCGGTTATCAGGCATGAAAATGCCACCAATGCCAAGACAGTCTCGCCGAGAATCTCGCCAACAAGGTCGCAATAGTTCTGGGCGAAATGACGCAGGGGTTATTCGCGCCGCATCGTCTTTTGCTGGTCAAATGCCAAACGCGTTAACTATTGCTAAGGGCGTTTTGATACGCGATGCTGTACAATTTGCAATTCGTAATTTGGGGCAATTTGCCAGCTATATGCTTAATTATCGCTCTGTGCTACTACGGTCAATTAAAAACATAGGGGATACATTGCGTCAGGGAGGGCAAACGCTAACCAATATTGGTCGAGGGCTTCTGACAGCGTTTAACCCTACAAAGATATTCCGCTCTGCAGGCTTTAACCTAGCGGTAGAATTTCAAGCTATCTCTACTCAAATTAAAGTGTTTGGCGATTTAAGCGACGAACAAACTAAAAAAGCGCAGGATTTGGCAACTGCCATTGGTATCAAGTTCCCCCTTTCGGCAAATGCGGCACTTGCATCCATATTGGATTTAATTAAAGCTGGTCGTAGCCTCGAAGAAGTTGAGTTCCTGTTGCCTGCAACCGCAACTCTCGCGTCTTTATCCGAATCTGGCAACTTGGATATGGTCACAAAGTTTTTGATTAATGCGGGGATGAATGTTCGCAAAGTAACAGAGGACATTGTTGGAGGCTTTGGTAGTATCGAAGCGGTAACTGATGTTATATTTAGAGCCGCTAACGCAACAACGGCAAGCGTAGACGGGCTTATTGAGGGTATGCGCGAAGGTATTCTAGCGGGCAAGGCTTTGGGGTTAACACTTGAAGAAACAGCCGCCGCATTAAGTATATTCGAGGATGCAGAGATTCGAGGAAGTGAGGCTGGAACAGCCTTAAGGACATTTGAATCTGCGCTTAATAAGATGGACGGCGAAAACTTTCAAGAAAAACTTGCAAATGCGCTTGCGTTAACGGATGATAGAACATTTGGCGACACTCGCGCTGTTCAGGCGTTGCGTATCTTTCGGGATGCAGAAGCGCGTGGCGGTATTGACGCGCTTTTAGAAAAGTTCCAAGCGTCAATAACAGCAAGTCAAGCCTTCGCCGAAACGATGAATAACTTAAAAGGCGAAATAATCCAATTACAAGGGTCTTTTGAGACCGCGCAACAAGTTGCGTTTGACCCATTGTTATCTAGGTTCTTTATGCCGATGGTCAAGATAGCTCGGCTGGTAGTTGACGGTTTTATTGGGCTTGATGCCGCCCTGCGCGAAACAATTGTTACAAGCGCACTGCTTGTGGGCGTGCTAGGCGCATTAAGTGGTGCAATATTGCTGGCGATTGGTGGTATAGCAATGTTGTCAGGCGGATTCACATCTCTTGTCGCTAGTATGGGCTTATTCATCATGAAAGCGCCCTTTATGATTTTAAGTATAACCTCTGTCGGCACAGCAAGTATCGTGGCGGTATCAGGTTTGTTTTTAATGGGGGGGGCAATACTTGCTGTTGGTGCAAGTATAACGAAATTCTATCGCTTAATTGAGAATAAGATTGGGGGAGCAGATACCGCGTTTTCTGACTTTAGAGAGTCTGCGTCTTTATTAGGTGATGAGGTTGGCAAAGCCTTTAAGAAATTACAAAACGCCTTTTCTGCTATATTTGGTGGCGAAATAAATGACGATAGAATCAAAGAGGGTGAAAGACTTGCCAGTTTCTTTGATTCTATATCTGTGACTATAAACAACATTACAGAATCGCTATCAGCGTTTGATGCGTTTGCTTTTCTTTCTAGGGCAAAGCCTGCGATTAACCAATTAAGAGAAGGGCTTTCTGATATTGGGGCAGGGATACTCGGCATTGTTACTGGGGATGATGAATTATCTCGACAGGGCGCACGGGGTATTTCTACTTACGGTAGGGTTTTAGCACGCACTCTTAATGGTCTTTTTGGCGTTAACATGGAAGACGCTATTTATTCCTTTGATACGGGCAATGTCATAAAAGGCGTGCGCCAAGTTATATCTAACTTGATTAAGGGATTCCAAAACTTAATAACAAGCAACAAAGACAATATTGTTGCACTTGCGGAGGGATTATTCCAATTCCTAAATCCTTTTGACAAGATTGCGGGATTTACTACTGTTCTTGGTCTTGATGGTATTTCTACTGGGCTAAGAAGCGTAGCGGACACAATCCAAAATACAATTGGGGGGATAGTTGGGTTTATTTTAGACGCAGGTGGCGGAAAGTCTGCGGAATCGGCAATTGAGGATAACTTTGGGGAATTGGGCGAAGTAACAGTCGGGTCAATAAAATCCCTGTCGTCAGGAATATCCATAGCGGCTAAAACTTTTTCAACTAGCATAACATCTATAGCAAAATCCATTGATAGAGAAACGGGAATATCCCAATCATTGGAAGCGGTTTCGAGGACATTTGAAACGCTGGGTGAATCAATTTCTAGGGGCGGACATGGCTTATTGCAAGCCATTCAAAATGTATTCGTAACTGTTATAGGCGAGGCTACTCAGTTTTTAATCAGGTTGCCGATTGCAATTATTAGAGTCGCTGGAGACGTTATTCGTTCAATCATACATGCGATTGGGTTTATTGGAACAGACCAAGAAAGGTTGTTGTTACAAGATGGTGGCGCTTCTTTTGGTAGGCTATTAAGTCGGTTTATTGGGGTAATTGGTAAGCGGCTTTTAGAATTTGGGTTAAATGTAATATCCACAATAAAAGACACGTTTATAAAAATTGTCAATTATATCGCCACAGGTGGGGATTCCAGAGTCTTTACTGATGGCTTTGTAAAAGTGATAAATGTAAGTGATATTATAAGCGGAATAATTAGCATCATGAAAAACGTGGTGTTGGAAGCCATTCGCGCTATTGGTGATGTTTTCTCTGGCTTAGGAGAGGCACTTGGATTAAACTTCCTCTTTGGAATTGGTGACGCAATAAAGCACCTCTCGCCAGCTTTCGTTATTCAGGAAGTTCTGAACGTTCTGGGTCAAGTTATTATATTCCCTCATCGCATATTGCTTGATGTGTTTGGGATTGATACATCTTTCTTGGAACGCGCCACACATATATTCACCGAACTCTTGGGTAATTTTATTATGCCAGCCGTAAACGCAATTGGTGGAGTTATAAAAGGCATCGTTTATTGGTTCAATGCGTTTGCATTCGGAGGCAATGACGCTAAAGTTGTTTCTATTGCGTTAGCCATAGGTCTCTATATGCTTATCAAGAGATTTGGCGGATTACAGCAAGTCTTTAAGCAAGTTATGGTACAAGTAGACACCTTTATTCCTCAATTACGGCGATTATACAATATAATGATTTCGCCGTTCAAATGGTTAAACTCACTTCGCAAAGATTTTCTTGGCTTTATTCGGACAGTAGACAGAGGTATTGAAACACTTGGGCAGTCTGTTGGTATGCCTATGAAGGCTATCAACAAGGCGCTTGGCGAGGTTATGTCCTTTGTGCCTATTTATGGGAGTCGCTTTAATTCGGCTTTCATAAAAATCAAACAATCAATGTTCAACACCGTAGAAAGCGCAATGCGGTTTGCTTTAATGCCAATCATAAACCCCATAAAGTTCTTAAAGGGTGGGTGGTTTTTGGGTATAACCAATATGATGAAACAAGTCACCGTTGGATTGTCAAACTTTCAGGCAAAAGTTAATAAAGTCGGGTTGTGGGACTCTATTGTTTTGGGCGCTAAATCCGCAGTTATTGGAATCAAAAGTTTGGGTAATGCAATTAAAACGATGCAACTTGAGAATTCACTAGTTACCATCTTTCAGCCGATTGGTGCTGGGATTAAAAACATGGGAACTCAATTTGCAACAACCGCAAGGGGAATCGTGTCAAGCATCGTGTCTATCACAAAAGCCTTCCTTGCTTCGCCATTCTTTATAACGGTATTGATTAGCAATGCTTTGACAGGATTTGGCGTGGCAATGAAGCAACTCTCCGAAGGTGGTGGGGGATTAGAATCTATAGCCATATTCTTAAAGGAAATTATTTATGGGTTTGCCGCTATATTTGGACTTGACCGCGAAAACTTCACCATTGTTGAAAGAATCTTTGACGGTATTACGCAAGGAATACGGGATGTCTTTGATTGGATATTAATTCAAATAGACCGCCTCCCCTTTGGGAATCAGGCGTTTTCTGAATTAAACGACATGCTAAATTTAGGGACTGAAATTGAAGTGCAAGTTAGATATACTGCTGACGATGAGGAATTGCAACGAATCCAGGCTGAATTTGACAGGGTTGGAACAACCTATGATTCACAAAAGGATAGTGGTGGTTTTTCAATTGCGCTTGGTGACGGAGTTATATCAACTAGCGAAGAGGAGATTAACGCTTACTTTCTTTCCCTGCGTGCGCTTCGGAAAGAATATATGGATAACGTAGAAGCTGGCAATATAATAGAAACCACTGCGCTTGGGGATTCCGCCTTTGCAATTAGTCAAATCAATGACTATTTTGAAGAAATTGCGAACTTGACCGAATACGGCACACAGCAAACCGAAGTGTTGAGAAATCAGCGCGATGCGATTATGTATTCTTTTAACGAACTAGTTTCGGCAAGCGCAACAGAATACGCAAATGGGCTTGCTGGGTATTTCGAGAGCGCAATAGAATCAGGCGAGGATTGGCGGGTTAGGGCTTTGACTTCCGTAATGGAAGGCACTGGTATGATAGATGCGGTAGCCGATACATTAGGGCGCGATTCAAAAGCCTTTGGTTACATGTTTAATACCATGAGTGAGGTGAACAAAAAGCGATACATTAATGACTATCTTGAAGGTAGCTTCCGCATAGACCTTGCGAACACCGATACCCCAGAGGAAATATTAAGCATCAGTCGTGATTTACAAGGTAGATTGCGCGATGGATTAATTGACGAGGATTTTTATAATGCGCTATCCCAAGATTTAAGCGAACAGCTTGAAAGAGTTTACAGCGAGCCATTCCAACGCGCAAGGGAATTAGCGGCTAACGCAGGTGTAGGCTTTACACAGTCCTCTATTTCTACATCCGATAGTGAAATAGAGGACATTCGCAGGAATATTAGCGCTTACGTTGTTACAAATGTTGATATGTCAGGTCAGGGATTTAGCGAAGATATACGTGAGTATGCGAGAGGCATTGATTGGTCGGGGATAGACCCTAACATTATGATTTACGGGCTTGAAGAAGAGTTTGCAAAAGCCCACAGACTTGGACTCGGAGACCTCTATGTAGATTATTTTTCTCAATTGCGCGATGGTGTTATTTCAGAATCGGAATCTTTTAGACAATTCGCATACCGAAATAATGTAGCAATTCAGGGCGATTTTGCCGAAGCCTTTAATATAATGCCCTTAGATGGCACGCGTCAAGCGGTAGATATATTAAACCTAGTTGACTACAGAAACGCAATTCGAGATGGACTTGAAGCTGAGTACCTTGCGTGGCTTAGTAATATTCAAGAGGGGATTGTTGAAGCAAACACTACATTTGAACAATACCTCGTTGGCATTGACCAAAATAAAACTATATCAGATGCCCATTCTGCAATCATGCCTAAAATCATGGGCGGTGAAACTGACAATCCATTTGCTACTGCAATCAAAGCTGAGAATGATGCACAGCTTGACATATTGCAAGCGATTGCCGCCACACCTATAACCGACCAATCGGGCATTGACACTATTACAAACCTAATCAACACCCTAAAGGCGTTGGGCATATTCAGTGATGAGACCGCAGGCTTTTTGGAATCACTAGCTTACACAAACCGAGAAGTAGTGCAGTCTCTGTACAATGACTCATCTGCAATTCAACAGGCAGAAGAGCAAGCCGTACTCGTTCAAGAATTACAAGAGGATTATGAAAGAATAATTGCGCTTGCCACAGAACTTGAGTCGGGAGCTATTTCATCCGACAACATCGCAGATTTCATTGAACGACTCATGCTCGCAGGCGGTGGCGATGAAGCCAACACGGAAGCCTATGGCGCGATACTTGAACAACTGCGGATGATAGAAGAATCAGGGCTATTGGTGGCAGGGACAGCCAATGCTGTGGATAACTATTTCCGCTTAATCCGTCAGGGGCGAGCGACACTTGACGACATGAACTTGTCGCAATCAGATTACAATCAAAAGTTAAATGAATATCTTCGCTTGATGGGCGCAATAGACACAGAGGGTAACGCGGTACTCCCAACCGCAGTAGCCCCAACTGATGATATTGCTGAGGTAGATACGGCGGCTGAGGAAATGCAAACGCGCCTAGAAGAAATGCAAACTGAATTTGACGCAGAAATTGGCGACTTTGACAAAGAATACATTGAAAAAGAAAAAGAACGTCAAGTAGAGTTGCTTGAACTTGAGTCGGATTATCGAAAAAGCGAATCTGAAAGACTTGAGGATTACAATATAGAGCGCAAGCGTGCGCTCGAAGACCATCTTAATGAAATGAAAGGCATTGGGAATACCGATTTCAAAGATGCGGTTGCCAATCGGAATGTTGCACAAGCCATTGAAGCATTGCAACGCCAAAAAGAAACAAAAGAAAAATTCGACTTGGATGAGCAACGCACACAACAAGACCTTGTGTTAGAGCAACAACGCCGTCTAACCGAATACAATAATAAGGTTTCAAAAATAAGAGAACAAATAGGACTTGACTTTCACCAATATCACGTAGAACGTCAGGCGAGAATTAGCGCCTATCAACAAAAATTGAGAGACGAGGGCTTGTTTGACCTTTACATGAGAAACATTCAACAGCGCCGCGCCCAACAGATGGTTGCACTTGCCGAAAGCCTTGCAAGCCCATTTGTGGTTGCCGCTCAAACGGCGATTAACGCCATCGCGTCTATTTTTAAGGGTAAAAATCCCCCAACAAGTGGGTTGGTTGGCACTACCAAGCCAATCGTCATTCGACCTGGACAGTTGGGAGTTCCCGTTGCGCCACCAAGATTAGGGGGGAATCGGATTGACTCTAACATTGTTGGCAGAAGGCAAAATGGCGGGATTTCACGCGAAGGCAAACGTTATTCGATTGTAGAGGATGGAAAGCCAGAAGTGTTTACTCCTGGTAGAACAGGTCGAATAACAGGTTTTGATGAATTAAAATCTTTGATTGGTGGTCGAGGTGCAACCTCAAGCACTAACGCAAATGGTGGGAACATCAACATTGATTTAAGCAATATGCAGTTTAATGGTATGGGAGCAAACTCAGATGAGATTGTTCGCCGTGTCGAAAGCGAGATAATCCCGAAGATTATCCGTGCGGTTAGGAGATAATAGATGCAAACGCCATACGAATATCACAAAATCGCGCCAGGCGCAAGTAATACAGGCAACCTAAATACATGGATAGGGTTAAGCCCGCCATTGTTTTCTAATTACTTGTACCCAAATTCTGCTTACGAAAGACGGTCGTCTGCGCTTAACGCGAACCAAGTTTACAGAACCAGAGGGCGCGATAAGCTAACCCTCACATTTGGCTTTTGGTCTCCCAAAGAAATGGCGTATTTCATGACAACGTTTTTTTCTGGCGATGCAGAAGATTCAAAGGTAACAATTCGTGCGCCTCAAAAGGATAATCAGGTTTGGGCGAACTATAATGCTGATATGCAAAGACCTCGTTACGGCACAACCATGCGAGACCAAGACGATAATTTTTATGACGTGCAAATCGTTTTTAGAAACCTTAGTGTGATACCATGACCATCGTGAATATAGATAGTTACCGAACTGACAAGCAGTTTGTAAGGCGATACCTTTCGGTTGTCACAAGGCAAGCGGTGTTTTCGGGTCAAGTAAACGCCGCCTCTTTCGATTCTGGAACGGGCGGAATCTATCGCTTCACATACACAGGTTCAGTTGGCAATGTCGCTGATACAGCAACTCACATGATGATGGATATAGGAACGTCCGCAGGCGCAAGGAATCTAGGAACGTTCCGAATCCGCAAACCTGCTGACGGCACTTATGTTTATGTAGAAGAGGTTAGCCGTCAAGAATCGGGTATCGTCAATGGCGTTCACTTTACAATTCGGCGCGATTTTAGACCTGTAAGTGTGAAGCCTCGTGTTGTGCTAACGCAAACAGGCGTATCTTACATCAATGGATTTGTGGCGTATCATGATTACGATTTGGTTTATTCGGTACAGAACTCTAGCATTAAACCCAAAGCCAATATTACACAAAGTGGGGCATACGCTGATGGTACGCTAATCCAAGCTAAGCCTGCGGGGTTTGTGGATGAGGGACAGGTCTTTAGGACAGTGGTGCTGTCGTCCTCAAACTCGATTGCGATTGCGCCAAGCACGTCCATTGCAAGCCGTGTGTGGGATGTTAGGGACGGCACAATTACAGTTGGCACAGCAACATCCACCGACATTACCGCAACCTTCCCCGTTGGCTTTAGATGGATTTCTGTAACAGTTACAGGTTCTAACGGTATTTCCGACATTATGTACTTGCCAATATGGACGCATGACACAAGCAACATGCCAATTGTTTCGTTTAAGCGCGAGTCGGATACATCTGAGGAATGGCGCGATATGTCCTTTAGTTTTTTTGGAGACAATAATGAATTTCCTGAATCAGTTTTACCTGAAGGTTCAATGCTTTGTTATTGGGAATCTGCAGATTTTGGCGATGGGAGTACGCCTGCTGAATATATAGGGCAGGCACTTGTCTTTGTGCGTCAAGAAACAGAGTCCCTAAAGCTATACGAACCTGAAATGAAACTTGATGCTTCGGGAATTGGCTACTGGCTATCGCAAGCGCGTAGCTATGGGTCAAAAATATCCAGTAAGATTACCCCGCTAACATGGTATGAAATTGTAGCCCTTAATGCCCAACGCGCCGTTCATTATTCTTTGCGCGAATACTCGACAGCCCTAACCATTAGCAATTTCTTTCCAAAAATGACGACCAATGGTATTGAATCCGAAAATATCCCTGAAAACAACGTGTGGGAACAAATTAAGTTCCTAGCGCAATCGGATGAGTTCCGCGAGGTTAAGTGCGACAGTTTAGGCGGAATATGGGTTACAAAGCCTACCGACTTAATGAACTCTACAGAGCGAGCAAACTGGATAGTAACCTGCTCGGTGAACGCACAGGATGTATTGGGCGAATCGCCCATATCCTACCCAAATGAATTTGTGCAAAAGGTCAGCGTTACAAAGGGCAGTGGGTTTAGCTTTGATGGTACAACCGACACCATCTATCTAAGCCGAGCGCCTGGAAAGACAGAGGGATATGCGCCCTCAACAGAGGAAACGCCAGTCCTGCGATTGAACACATCCAATCCACAAGCACAACTAAATCAAATGATTGGTGACTATTGGGCGAGGCACAATAACCACCAACCTCAAATAGAGCTACCCATGTTTTATAATGCTGATTTTGTCGAACCAGCTTACGGCGAGGTGATTATCGTATCATTCGCTGTTGACAGCTTAAAAGGAACGACCCTAATTAGCGTTCCTTGCCGTCTAATTCGCGTTTCTAGGGCATCTAATGACGAAATAGGCATTAACGAAATTTCATGGTCTGTAATGCCCATTACAGACGGCGTGGATGGTGATTACATAGAATGGGCATCACCAGTTGAATACAATGAGGATGGTTGGGAATCCCCTGTTGAAAATATATTCCCTGATAGTTACATACCGCCACCATTCATGAGTGAGGTAAGTCCGTTTTTTCCGCCACCGCCTACACCGCCAACGCCGTTTAATCCCGACCCATTATTTAACGTGGCGTTTGTGACTTTTGATAAGAAGCTATTCAAGACGGCGAATTTTACTAACGCATCCCCCACTTGGGCATCGGCAACCCTGACACTTGATGGCAATATTGTGCAGGCGCTAGTTGACCCACATTGCCCATTCTATGTGAATGGCACGGGGTCTATGGATATTATTGTGGTGACTACTGAAAAGATTTATACAGTCGCAAACATATTCAATACGGTTGTAGTTACAGCTAGATTCACATTCTCGGCGGTAAGCCCCTTAAGGTCGCTATCCATTTCCAGTGGGTTTGAAAAGAACGCCACTGTTGTTAGCGGTTATCACGACACAACCCAAGTGACAACATCCTCGAATCTAACTACATGGTCGGCGGAATTGCAAATCGGAACAACGGGTACTGACGTTTGCAATAAATACACAACAACGGTTAACGATGTACTCGCATCAATGACAGGTGTTACGGGCGTAAATTCTGGATTAACAGTAACGGCTGGCGACACCATAGCTGTGTTTGCGCCAGGCACATGGATTCGGAGAGAAGGGGTCGTGAATTGGGTTTATTCGGCAGATGGAGACGGAATAGCGGCTCTCAGCCCATTTAGGGCTGTTGGCGTATCAGGATACAGTTTGGTTGGGCGTATCGGGGCAACATGGTTCTTATTGGGGCAAAGCGCGAATATCGTTGCCCCTGCGACAGGCACTATTTTTATGATGATGAATGAAAACCCAATACTAGCGGGCGACAATATTGGATTCTTAACGGTGTCGTTATCGGCGATACAGCCGTGCGCCGTTAACGATATTCCTTTAGATGAATCAAGTCCAGGTGCTTATAATTCATCAAAATTCAATGGGCGCATCTACACAACCGCAGGCGTAGCTGGATTGGGTTATTTTTCTGACAACAACGGTAGTTCGTTTTCGCTTGCACAAAGCGCCGTCCCAACGCGAAATATAGATGCGAATGGGCAACTTGCAGGCGAAATTGGAATCCCACAAAAGGGCAATACCAGTAATGAAATAGTCGGATTTTATGGGGCGAAGGATGGTAATAGCCGAAAGTTATATCGCTTTAGTGGCGTTAATAGGTTAGACATTAGCCCTGTGTCAAATGCAGTGACTTACGGACCTTACAAGACAGGAAATACTTTGTCTATCCACCCAAAACACGTGGGCAATATTATCTGTTGCGGTATTAATCGCATAAGGACACTTGTTGGCGTTTGGGAATCTTCAAACAATGGTGGCGATTGGCTGACTGTGCAAGCCCCAATAAGTAACGCGGGCGGAACGGGTAGATATGAACGCGCTGTTTATGGGTCTGCATCCGCACAAATCATGTATCTGTGGGGAACTAAAGGTAAACTTGGGGTTGGCGTAAAAGGCACAACGTGGACGATTTCAAGTAAAGTTGGCAATATAAATCAAGCGACTACGGGCGAGATTATTAACATATTTGTGGCAGGCGGTATATCATGACAGTATATGATGATTTAACAAGAGCGTTCCAAGACTTTGGGGATAGCTTTGAGGATAAAAAGGTTCTTATTAGCGGGCAATTGGGATATAAAGACTCTAGCAACCTTTACGCCGTGAAAGAACCAACTGACCAATCGCAATACCGCGTGCGGTTGGAGAATCGCTCGTTTGTTACGGCTTATCACAATGGCGTATGTGCGCCTGAGCCTGACTTAGAAGTATGGCTTGAGGTAGATAGCCTTAATAGGTATATCATAAATAGCGTGAATCTTACAGGCGCACGCACGTCTAACAGAACAAATCCTAGCCAAATATTCACCGCCCCTCATTCTCACGGGCGTGGGAGTGGTATGGAATTCCCAATTGATACGCGCCTATTTAGTCCATTTCAAATGCGCGTAATTACAGGGTTGCAACTGTATATCAATGCGGGCGCGTATGAATATGAAGGCAAATGGAGTTGGTTTGGCGGAGCAACTGTTAATTTGACTAGTAGCGTTCCAGCAACGCCTTCGCGCCACAGGTGGGTTATGCTATCACTTGACCACGCCACAGCTTCCATAACAGTTACGAATGGTGCATTGCAAAGCACTGCATCACCTCTAACAAACGACCAAATAGAATCCATTATATCTGCGGACATACCCATAGGCGCTGTGAAATTAAGAGACGGGCAAACGGGAATATCCGAAATTGATATGGAATCGTTGCATATATTGGTCAAACAGCAACAGCGCCACAATTTCACAGCAACCTCCGACCCGCTAATTACTGATGATGAAACAAAGGGTTACGCTATTGATAGTAGGTGGTTTAATCAAACCACAACTAAGATGTTTACTTGTTTTAATGCGGCGGCGGCATCGGCGGTTTGGATTTCTGGTGGTGGCGGTGGTGGCGACCCAATTTCAACAAGTAGTCTCAGCACTCTGGCAAAAGTACCCATAGAAACAATTACGTTGGGCGCTCCTGGAAGTATTTTGTTTACAGTGCCAGCTGGATACGTAGACTTGGAAATACATGCAGGGGTAAGGTCTACGCGGGCGATAACAGAAGATTTACTTTCGATGCGCGTCAATGGCGACAGCGTGCTTGCTAATTACAGATACCAACGCGGATTTTTTGCGTCGACGGGTGTTGGGGCGCAACAAGGAGATAATGATTTAATCGGAAGTATACCTGGTGCTACATCGCCAGCAGGAGAATTTGGTGAGGTAATAATCGAGGCAAAGAATTATTTGGGGTCTCAGCCTAAGAAATTCTTTGTAAGAGATTTGAACAGGCTTACAGGTGTAATTCAGGTTACTAGTATATCGGCGCTATGGTGGGAGTCAACAAATACAATAACCTCGCTGGAACTAAGAGCGACTACTGGAAACAATTTTGTTACTGGCTCGACTGCCACACTTTACGGTTATAGAACAACAACGGTTATAACTGCCATTACTGGTGGCGGTGGTAGTGAAAAGAGAGTCCCTTTATGGTTAATAAAATGGTAGGTGATATATGCCTTTTGTAGCTACATTTATGCAAAACGGGCGGGTCGCATCAAGCGAGGCTATTTTGTATACCGCGCCAGCCCTTACGACTGCATATATAAAATTGGTTAAGTTTTCCAATACAGCCGTTGGGACGGAATCTTTAATTGTCTATGTAAGAAAGGGCGCAGGCACAAGCCGAATCTTCTACAAATTCGCTTTGGGCGACAATGA
>Ga0163155_10001139_pt1 | contig 32656 bp, 37 predicted proteins | sample OliLakLV19SP4G1_FD_148611 | JGI IMG/M metagenome (GOLD analysis project Ga0163155, IMG submission 148611) | Freshwater microbial mat bacterial communities from Lake Vanda, McMurdo Dry Valleys, Antarctica - Oligotrophic Lake LV.19.SP4.G1 | ecosystem: Environmental > Aquatic > Freshwater > Lake >... | reverse complement strand
CTCCACCCCTCTCTCGGCCTTCACCGTGGTACCGCACAAAATGCGGGCCTGTTCCGCAAGAAACGGGCCTCCACCACTGCGCATGAGATCGCTCGCTGTCCAGGACAACCCCTGGAAGCGAGCGGTTGAGCCCCTCCTAAAGCCGCTGTAAGGGGCGGTTACACCCCCTTTGCGGCCCCCGCACACGTCCCATCCCCAACCGTCGCAGCCCCGTCGCAGCCGCACGAGCCGCTACATTTGGCGTCGCGTGCGACCGCGCCCCAGCGACCCCTCGGGCAGGTTTCGCCTGCCACCGTCGTTTTGCCCGCCGGCTTGAGCAACGTGAGCGCCACCAATCGTCCGTGGCCAGCAGGCGCCTCCGCCACAGCGTGGCGATCGCCACGCTCAACGTGGCCAACCAGGCACCCGCACGTGCGCTCGCCCTTCGGCACATCGGCGGCAAGGCGCTCGACCAGGGCTGGCCCGCACCAGGCAAGCACGACGCCGGTCCGCTTGCCCCGCTCGATGACCAAGGCCGGGCAGCCGGCACAACCGATCTGCACCCGCGACTGGGCGTCAGCCGCAGTGGCGATGTCGCCAGCCATGATCGCGGCCATGTATTTGGCGGCGCCTTTGGCCCCCGTCCAGCCGCGGCTAATCACCGTCGCCATCAAAGCACCTCCCATGTCTCGGTTGCGCCGCCCCCGCAGCCAGGCCCGCAACCGACCAGCAGCGAATCGCCACCGCCTTCGGGTCCGACGGTCTGAGTGGTGACCGTCCTGCACAGCTCGCAGGGGATGATGGTCTGCCGCGAATAGGACGCGGTCACGGTCACACGCTGCGTCAGCTGACCGCTCGAGCGGATCTCGTGGAAGTAGGCAAATGAGCCACTACCCGTGCTGTTTTTGTAGTTCCAACTCGCGCTGACCGAAATTGGGCCGGACACCTCCACGCCGGCGTATGTGCAATCCGTGGACAGGGAGCGGCCGTTGACCGTGAGGTAGTTCCAGCCATAGCTCAGCCAGAAGTGCTGCACCCAAGGAGTCGGCGCGGGCGTAATGAGATTCCCGCCCATGCACGGACAGCCCGAGGGGTGATCGACATACACGCAGTCCCAGCAGCCGAAGGGCACCAGCACCAGCAAATCCTGGGGATCGAGCCAGTTGGCGTAGATGTCGTGGTTGAAGGTGTACGTGTTGAAGGTGTCGATGAAGACACGGTCGAACGAGCCGACGCAGCCCACCTGCATGACCTTGTCGCCGGGGCACGCGGCGTTGACCACCGGCGGGCCAATCACCCAGGTACCCGAGTGGGTGACGGTATCGTCGATCTCGAGGCCTAGCCCGCCGTAGACCTCGTAGCGGTGCTGGTAAAACCAGGTCATGGAGTATCGCGCGCCGCAGCAGACGCCCTGGCGATCTCCAGTCCAGCAGTCTGTGGGTCCGAGGGAGTAGTGCGTGGGGAGCACACGCTCGCTCGACGCGCACTCCTGATCATGGTGCGCCTGAGAGCAGTGGCAGCAGTTGCGGTACGGCTGCGAAATCGACGTGACGATCTGGCAGTCGGTGGTGTCGGGCACGTAGCCCACGAACCCGCTTGGCAGGAGCTGGTAGCACCGGTCGTTGACCTGAAACGTGATGCACTGCACGGCCTGCACCCCGGGCACCTGGGCGGCGGCAAAGATTTCCTGGGCGTCGCAGTACTCGATCAGAACGCAGAGGTTGGGGCCGTGTCGCTCGCAGATCTGCGCCTGGTAGTACCACGGCCCGCCGCACCGGGTGTCCCCGCACGTAGGCCCCGTGCCGATGCACTCCACCTCGTCCACGTCCTCGACCATCATCACCGGCGGCGGTTCGAAGTCGTCGGTGAGCACATAGCAAAGGCCGCGATAGAACACGACCTGACCCGACTCAATCGGGTCCACGGTACCCGCGCACAGCGTGGTCGTGGCGAAGTACAGCGCCGGTGCTGTCGTCCAGTCGCAGGCCGCCGGCGACGTGCCGCACCACACGCCCTTGATGGCGAAAACAGGCTCGCAGCAGCAGGAGACGCGGTGCAGGCTCATACGGCTGGGCACTCCCCGTCGACCGCGTTCTCCGCGCGGAAATACATGAATGGTTTGAGCAGCTCATCGATGGTTTCCAGGTACGGCCCCTCGAGCTCGACGATCGGGGATCCTCGAATGGCCACCGGCTCGAAGCCCACCGGGATCGTGGCGGGGTCGTAGCCCGGCGCGAAAAAAGGTGGAATGGTCGGCCCGTACGCGTGCTCGTTGAAGTTCTTGGCCTGGCCGAGGCCCGGGGTCAGGTAGCTCAGCCCGTCGATCTTGTGCTGCCAACCGCCCTCGGTGTGCTCCACCTCCGACCAGGTGTAGGTCCAGCCGAAGTCCTGGCCTGGAATCAAGGTGCGACCGTTCAAGCGGGCCTTGAGGCCCTTTGGCCCCGCATGTGAGAAAAACCACGTCGAACTACCGAGCGTGCGACGCGGTCCGGTGAGACGCACCACCGTGTTATCGCGCACGGGCAGTTGCACACCCTCCATCTCTGAAAGGTTGCGCGCCTTGCCGTGCGTCGTGGACGTGAGCCCGCCCAAAACTTCGACATACCGGTCCTCGACAAAGTCCCACTTGGCCTCCTTCCAGCGGTAGTCCAGGAATGTCTCTCCTCCAACCAGATCGTGACCCGTGATGAGCACGGTGCGCTCCGAGGCCTCGACGCGGCTAGGCAGCACGCCGTTGGCGTGCGGCATCGACTTCTTCGAGGCCTCGTGCACGATCGCGGCCTCTCGTCCGCGTGAACCACTCACAGCCTCGGGGCTGCGCGTCCCGCCGCCTCCATACACGCCTCCGAAATCGCCGGGGGTCGAGCCGGCCCGCACCTCGGCCAGCGCGGCGGAGGATCCTCCCAGGGTGTAGCGGTCCAAGCCGGCCGCGATCGAGCGGCCCGCCTGGAAGTTCAACTCGTCCCAGAACGAGCCGGGCAGCTCGTGCTGGTTGATGAATAGCGTGGTCGTGTGCCCGCCGTCGTAGCTCCACTCCACCGCGCTCACTGCGCCGCTGGCATAGCCCGGTGGCACGTCGTGCGTGCCGCGCAGAACGATGCGCCCGGACCGGGCGCTCGCGTCCGCTACCTTGGACAGCGCGATTTGCTTGGCGATCTCGTTGAGGTCGGCGTCGTTGATGGGGTCGGGATCGGCGGCCCCCATGTCCCAGACCATCAGCCTGCGAAGAAACGGCGCCTCGAGCTTTAGAACCAGCGGGTCCTCCAGCGCGTCGATAAGGTCCAGGCCCAACAGCTGGGTCACCGAGATTACGCCCATCGAAACCGACGACTCCCACCCCGAGACGTAGTAGTCCACCACATGATCGCCGGTGTGCGCCTCGTGTGAGAATCGCACCACGATGTCTCCATCCTCCAGGGCGATCGCGTCCATGTGCGCGCCGCGGTTGTCATCTTCGGGCATCCGCACGGCCCGGATCGACGTGGGCAGGATGAAAACGCCCTCGCCGACAATCGCCTGGGCGCCCTCGACGGCGAGCAGGTCGTCCTCAACGTCCAGCGGCGCGTTGACGTACTCCCCGCCAGGCTCCAGGACGCAGCCGCGGAGGAACACCATGCATGGAGACAGGGCAAAGCCCGCGTAGGCCGCGGACTCCGCCGCCTCGGGCAGCGTCACAAACTGGCTGTGCGTCGGGATCTCGACCGCGCCTAGGCGCACCGCGGTGAACGATTTGGAGAACAGCCGTGTAGTCTCATCAGCACCCACCGGACCCGCCTTGAAGGCGTCGAGCTGATCGCTCTCGCTGCGCAGCAGCCAGCGACCGGTGACCTCGCTGAGTGACACCCACACAAGCGGGATCTCCCCCAATTGGCCAAAGGTGCGCTCGCTGATGATTGTCGTGCGCGTGCGGCCGCTGGTGACCACGATTTTGCTGGGGCGCACAGCCTGGCTGTCGTCCAAGATGTACGCCTCGGCGTTGTCGACGATGAGCGAGGGAGGTGTGAAGATCTCGCCGGACCGCATCAATCGGATCACAGACACCTTGGACCCGTCGTTGGCGAAAACCGCCGTCCAGCCAAGTTGGGCCAGCAGCGCTTCGAGCTCGGGCAAGGCTCGGGCGTTGCCCCAGTCCAGCGGGCCGGCTGCGATCAGCGTGGTGACGCCGTCGATGGCGGTGTTCAGGCCGGCGGGCGCCGGGTCGTGCGCGAAGTTGAGCGAGTCGAGCAGGTTGTCGACCAGCGTCTGGTTGTTCATGTAGTCGTCATGCGTGTCGTCGACGCGGCCATCGGCGCCCAGCGGGTTGAGCGTGCCGACGATCATTATGCCGCCAGCGCCATCGCGCCAGAGCCCAGGAATCGTCTCGAAGATGCACACGGCTTCAAAGTGCTCGGCGGGCGCCGAAGGCAGGGGTGGTGGAGGAGGAGGCGGTGGTGGGTTGAACGGGTGGCCCCAGTTGGTCGCGCTCGCACGCCGAAGCATGTACCCGCCGAGCGTCATCGTCGTGACGGTGTCGCCAAACACGATGCGGAACGGCTTGGTCCGGTTCCACTCGACCGGGAACGTCCTCGGGCACAACAGCTGAAGGGCGTCGCCTTGGAGGCCGATCGACCGCGAGATCCGGCCAACCGTGCGGGCGTGCAGCCCGACCGCGCTGGGCGTGCCGTCGTCCTTGGTGCCATAGAGCACGCACGTGATGGATGGATAGTCGCTCATAAGAAGGCGTTGATCTCCAGCGGCGCGGGCAGCGGCGTGATCAGCGTTGGCGAGACGAAGGCGAATGACATCGACACGCGGCGCAGGCCGAACTGACCGCCCGAGCGCGACTGCCTCGGGCCGCGGGCGTAAAGGCCGATGTCGAAGGCCGAAGTGATCCCGTGGTCTGCCCAGCCGCCGATGAACTCGATGGTCGAGGTCTGGGTGTACACGAACGGCTGTCGTACACCCATCCTGAGGCTTGGCGCCGCGTCGAAGAACGTCTGCACCATCGCCTCTCGGTCCCCGCCCGCCTCCTCGATCGCCTCGGTGTAGGAGTAGATGACGATGCCAGGGAATCGAGCATCTTGGACGCCCGTGAGCAGCTCAAAGGCGAAGCTCACGCGGTTTTCGGGCACGCTTGGCTGACTGACATCGCGGCGAATCCGGATCACCGTCGCGCTCGACGCCGGCTCCAGCGTGGCCACATACGCGCTGATCGTCGGCCCATCCGGGCCTTGCGCATAGCCCGAGACGGTGCGCACCACGCGGCCTTGGCCCGTGATCGCGGTGCGGTCCTCGATCCGCTCCTCTGACACGCCAATGCCGCCGCCGCCAGTTCGGTCGGACGCGGTGAACTCGTACCCGATCGCGGCCTCGTCCAGCCCCTGGGTGTACCGAATGCTGAAGGCGTGGCCCGCGGTCCCGGCGGCGGCGCGGGCGATGTCGATCACCTCGGTGTCGACCCACTCCCGAGCGCTGGAGCCGTTGACCAGGCGCACGGTGCCGCGCTGGGTCGTGGAGATCAAACCTTGGTCGTTCTCCGTCTCCACGATCGTGTAGTCGTGCTCGGCCACGCCGTTCTGATCGAGCACCGGGATCATCGACTCGGCTTCCACGATGAACGTCATCCACGTTGCGTACGTCTCATCGGCCACCTCGGCGATGTCCACAGTCGGGTAGCCAGCGATCGATCTTTCCTCCGCCCCCGTTGGCGTGCCCGTCTCGGGCAGCACGCGAAGGCCGGTGGTCCATGTCGCGTGCGTGACCCGCTGGCCTCGCTTGCAGAAGTCGGACCGCACCGTCTCCCAGGCACTGGCCACACCGGCCAGGTTGGCCGCGACGTAGTGGCATGTGCCGGTCCACTTTTCGTGGCGGTAGGTCACTGCGCTCGATTGTTCCGGGCCGATGACTGTGACGGTGCGCATGAATCGCGTGCATGGATACGCGGTGCCGGCGGAACCAACCTTGAGGGATGCGACGGCGATGAGGTCCTCGGAGATGGTCATCGACCGGCTCCGATCCGGCTGAGCCGCGCCGCGGTGATGGCATCGAAGTTCCTGTTGCCGCGAGCTTCGCCATAGATCGCACGTGTGAGCGCCAGCTCCGCGCCCTCGATCGTGCTTGAGTCGAAGGCGTCGCCGGTGAGGATGTCGCCCAGACCATCCATGAGGCCCATGCCGACCGTCGATCCGACCTTGCTATTCGCGACCTTCTCCAACCAGTTAGCGATCTTCTCAGCGCGATCCAGAATCTGATCCATGCTGCCAATGATCTCCCCCACTTTGCGTCCAACCTCTTCAGCGAGGGGCACGAGCTTGGTGTTGATCGCCTGCGCAAAGTTCTCGACGCTGCTGGGGTCGCCGATGATCTCCTCGGCCAGGCCCCTCGCGAACGCCGATGCGACCGTCTGCCGTATCCCGGCGATCGCCTGGTTGAGCGAGTCGAGTTGGTCGTCAAGGCGTCCGAGCGTGCCGATCGTCTCCTGGTCCATCACCAGCCCGAGCGCCCTGGCCCGCGCGATCATGTCATCGACGGCCCCGTTCGTGGCGCCGATCACGGCGAGCAACTCCGGCCCGCTGCGTTCGCCGAGGACCTGCATGGCCAGGTTGAGCCGCTGGCTCTCGTCCGTGATCCCAGCCAGTCCGTCGATGACGAGCGCGAGCGCATCACCCGTGTCGGTCACCCCCTCGAGCGATACGCCGAGTCTCTCCAGCGCGAGCGCCCCCTGGCTGCCCGCCTCTCGTGCCTCTTGGATCAGGCCGGCGATCTCCTTCAAGGTCGGCTTCGACGCTTCCCAGGACCGGCCCGTGGCGTCGTATTGGGCTTTGAGCGCCTGGAGGAAGGTCGTGTTGGTGGCGACCTCGGCGCCGAACACGGCCATGCTCTCGGCGTGGTCGATCGCATCGACCACCGCGTCCTTCGTGGCCAGGGCGAAGTCCTTGAACAGCTGAATCGCCCCCAGCAGCGGGTTGCTGACGAACGTGGCAAAGCGCGCGCCGAAGATCTCGGTGACGGCGCTCGCGTTGAGGATGCCGCGCGCGTAGTCCGTCGAGTCCAGGCCGAGCCTGGCGCCGAACGACCCGATTATTGCGCTGACTCCACCGGGCATCAGGCAATCTCCCCGTTCAGGCGCAACCCGCCTTGGCTGGCCTTGTTCATCGCCTCGAAGATTTCGGGGACAAACGGCGTGCCGCGGGCCGCCCCGGGCGCGGGGGCCGCCGGCACGGCGAGGCGCGTGCCGTCCGGCAGCACCAGTGTGCGGCCCGTGGCGACGTTCTGGGACCGCGCGTGCTGGTCCGAGGCCGCCGCGGGCGAGAGGTCGCGCTCGGCCAGCGCGTCGATGCGCCCCATCCACAGCCGCTGTGCCGTTGCGTATTGGCGCACGAACACGGCCAGCTCGCCGTGGGTCAGTCGCCCTACGTGCTGGTGCGACTGGGGAGCGGTGACCGCAAACACCCAGGCACGGAGGAACCGCGTCTCGGAGCTGACGCGGAAGCTCGGTCCGATCAGGAACCGCAGCACCCAGCGCCAGAGGCCCGGCCACTCGCCCTTGAGCAGGACGCCGGGATCGGGAACCTCATCGGTGAGGCGGGGCGGGCGCGTGGCCAAACACAAGCCCCGCCCGACCTCGATCGACAGCTCCCACTTGTGCTCGACGTGCTTGATCCTGCCCTGCATGACATCGCCTCCCTGTGCCGCGTGCCCGCGCCACCGTGCGCGGCGTGATCCTGGTCTTCGCTCAGGCAACGGCCCACTCCCAGACCTTGCCGGTCGCCGCGTCGCGCATGGCCTCACACTCGATCTCGTAGACGTAGTTGCCCTTGCCGCCGAACTTGCCAAGGTTGCACGCGACGAACGCGACGTTGTAGAACTTGATGGTGCGGGTGTTGCCGGCGTCGCCGAAGGGCGTGAGCTTCACGACGTGGCCGGCCAGCTGCGTCCCCACCGCTGGCGGCGAGGTCCCGGTGACGTTGAGGGCATTCAGCAGGCGTGCGGCGGTGGGCTGCTGAGAGCGGATTTTGAACCTTCCGCCCTGACCGACAACGTTGTGCGCGAGCACGGTCGTGCCGGTGGGCCCGCTGGTGATCGGTACGGTCTGAACCAGAGAGGCTGGCATCTCCACCTCGACGGCGACTTCGTCGGCGACGGTGTCGATCTCGATCTTGAAAATATCCACCATGACTGCGGACGGGTCGTTCGCCATGATCAGTCTCCTTACGGTGTGATGCCATCGATCCACTCGATCGGCACGGCGGTGATGATGAGGGTGAGAACGGACAGCGCCTGGCCAGACGGTGTGCGGCCAGGGCTGCCGGAGCTGGGCGGCTGGCGGACCCAGAGCGGGCCACCGGCACGCTCGACAGTGAGGAATCGCCAGAACCCAACGTGCAGCGCGGTGGTCATGGCGGGAAGGCCGACCGCGCCTCGAATGTCAACGCCATCGCGCTCGACGGGCTCGTTGAACCACCAGCGGCCCGCGCCACTGCGATCAAAGAGGCTTTCGACCAGGTTCGCGCCAAGGGCGACGGCGTCACGCGGCGTCCTGGCGTGGCACTCGACAGCCACGGTGAACCGCACCATCGGATCGCCAATCGCCTGCTGCTGGCCTTCGACGCTGATCGACGCGGCCACCTCGCGTCGATTTGGGGCGTCCGGCAAATCGGCGGAGTAGATGTTGGCGGCGGTCCACGCGGTCGGTTCACAGAAGGTGAGCGGCTGGCCCAAGGGCTGGCCCAAGGGCTGGTACGTGGACCGCGATGCCCAGAAGCGCCCAAGCTGCTCGCACAGGGTGAAGTCTGTGGGCGGAGCGCCGGTGAACGTGCCCGGTGGTGCGATGCCCATCAGCGTGCTCCCCTCTCGCGTGTGAGCCGGACGAGCAGTTGCCCCATGACACGCGGGAAATGCTCGACGACATTCCGCGTGAACCACCGCTTCTTGGTTCTGTGCGTCTCGTGCACGGCCAGGGCGTAGGCCGTGTTGACGCCGATCACAATCTCACCGCCCGCTTGATCCGTCTCGTCTTGGAGCACGACGTGGGAGTCGGACAGAAACCCGGTCAGGCGCGGGGCGTGAACCTGCGCCTCGCTCAGCACCGCCTCAGCCGCCTCGGGCAGTGCCTGGCGCCGCAGGTCGTCGGGCAGCGCGGCCAGGCGGCGCAGATACGTCTGCATCTCCTCGAGCGGCAAAAACGTAGAGTCGCCCGATTGAACTTGGTCCGCCATCGCTGGTGCTCCCCTCGCCGCCCATGCCAACGTTCCCCATGCGCACAAGGCCATGACGGCGGACGCGGCCTGGATCACGACGGTGCGGCGCGGGCCGAACTGCGTATCGCCGCCGACTCGCGCCACGCCGGACCGCGCGGGCGAGCCGGCTTCCGCCTCCTCAAGCAGCTCGACGAGCAGCTCAAGTGTCCTGCCGTGGTCCCAGGGCTGCACGGCGGCCACGCGGAACTTCACCCATGTGCTCCACTCGGCGCCGACGCGTCCCACCAGGAAATCGCCCGGCTCGGGCACCCGCTCCCACGACTCACTGCGCCCTGAGACCTTGACCACGCGCACGAGTCCGGAGCCCATGCTTTTCACGCTGGCGTACAGCATTGGCCGGTGTCGATTCTCGACGGCGCCAAGCACGCCGTAGCGGCCGCTGCCCTGATCCGGCACCAGCCGGCGGCGATCGCCGTCGCGCTCCTGATAAAAGAGGATCAAGTTGCGGAGTCCGGTCATTGGCCGTCCCTCCGGATCGCGCACGAGAGTTCGAGCGTGCCGTCGTCCCGCGGCCGCGTGGCCGTGATCTCCAGGTCGAGCTCCTCAGCGATGGGGCGCGTGACGCGAACGTTGACGCGGTCCCCCACGGTCGCGGTGATCGACTGGGCACGCAGGGCCGAGGGTCGAACGAGGACGAGCCTGGCCAGTTCCACATGCTGGGCGTGCGCCTCCTGCACGCGGCGATCGCTGGGCTGGACCGACTCGCACCGGATCGGGTGAGTCAGGCTCCGCAGCGTCAGCACCGGCTCGCCCGCGCCGCTGGTGGCGGTGTGGGCCCGCCAGGTCGTGATCCAGCCGTTGAGGTTCTGAGTGTTCATGCCGAATCGCCTCCCCAGGCGAACAGGAGGCCAAGCAAATCCCACGCTTCGCGGTCAAGGCTCGACCGAGGCGACGCAGCGCGGGCCAAGTCGATCGACGCCGATCCGCCGGGCCCGGAGCGGCCCGTGACGCCACGCTGGGCGTCCGCCGCGATCGCCGCGTCGTCGTCCTGCCCAAGGGCTTGCAGCGCCACACGGGCCGCCTGAATGGCCGTGGCGAGGTAGACCTCGCGTGGGCAGCCCGGGACCGACCATGCCGTAAACGCCGCGCCCGCCGGGATGGCTGCCGCGGTTCCCGACGAGCCGGCCACGGCCGTCCCGTCCGCCATGACGCGGGGAAAAGGAGTCCCCTGCTCGGCGTCGGTCTGCCTTCCCCTCCACGCGCAGGCTGCGATCTGATCAGTGGCGACGCGGCAGCACACCTCCTGATCGGCCTGAGAGGATGCGGCCCAAGCGGTCCGCCGTGGATCCATCGAGTGCAGACGCGTCGCAATGATCGCGTCCGCCTCTTCGACGTTGATGAGCGAGCCTTGCAGGGTCATTACAGGACTCCCATGACGAGCAGCCGAGAGCTGGAGGCTGGACTGGCGACCAGAGAGGGCGCGGTGGGCGCGGTCCAGGTGATGTCCAAGCCAGGCGGGTCTGCCTCGGCGGGCGTGTTCATTTCCAGCGACCTTTCGGGGCTCACACCGGTGTTTCCGACGTAGAGCAAGATGAACGCCTGGTTGATCGCGGCCCCGTACGCCGCGAACCACGCGCTGAAGACCGCGGTGATGTCCACGCTAACCAGACTGGTGCCGACGCCGGTGGCGACCCACGAGACGGACGTGCTCGAAAGGGGTAGTAAGACCGGCTTGCGAGCGCCAGTGTCGAAGTCACCGCCGCTGGACTCGTTTGAATAGTGCAACTTGCAGTCGGGGTCGTCGAGGGCGTTAAAGGAGGCCCTCTGCCAGGCGGTGACCGCGTCGATGGACGAGCCGGGCGGAATGGCGGCGGTGAGCAAGTAGCGCAAACCGCTCATGCGTGCGTTGGCGAGCGCGACTCCGGCTCGCACGTCCAGCGAGGTTCCGCCCACGGAGGTGAACGAGTCGTGGCGCGTCGACCACGCCCAGCGCGCGGTCGATCCAGACGGGATGGCAAGGTTCTGGGTGGGCATGGGGTTCAGTTCACCGCAATGGCGTGCGTGATGGTGGCGTTCGCGCTCTTGGCGTAGACGGCGCGGATGGCCCCCACGCCGCCGAGCACGGCGCCGTGGAACGAAGACGACTCGCCGACCGCCAGCGAGTACCCCTCTTGCGAGGTGGGCGCGCCCTCGCCGTGGATCCCCAGGATGAAGATCTGGCACTCGTTGGCGCTGGTGAGTTTGTTGCGCACGACGTACCCGCGCGGGTAGTTTGGCCCGGTGAAGGCGTGGACGAGCTCCCAGGTTCCATCGTCAACAACCTTGGCGGCTTCGGGTGTGGCCATCGGCGTGCTCCGTCAAAGGGTCTGCAAAGGACGTTTACGAACCACGTAAAGGGCCGTTGGAACAGCGAAGTCCCCACGGCCCGACAAACGCCAGGCGGCAGGTCAGGTGCCCGCGGTTGCGGTTTCAGCGCTCGCCGACGTTGTGTCAACCCAGAAGTCTGTGCCGAACCCGAAGGCGGGGTTGTCCGTCAGAATCTTGAACGTCTCGTCGGTCACCGTCGCGCGTCCGGCTTGGAAGCGGACCAGGTCGCGCACCCCCAGATTGGCGTAGCGGCTGAGAAGTTGCACGGTGGAAACTTCGGCGTCGCGTGCCGCCGATGCCTTCGTGGTGGCGCTTGCCTTGGCGGGAGTGGACGGCGGCGTGTTGGACTTGGTGTCGGCCATGATGCGTTGTCTCCTGTGCTGAATCCTCGGTGCTCCGGCTGGCTCTTTTGCGCCGGCGCCCCACACGGGGCAATCCGCGAGAGCGGCTGTCGCCGCTCCCGTGGGTTGTGTCTGTCAGATGGGATCAGGCCGGGCCGGTGACGCCGGTGATCTTGGCGTGGCGCGTCTCGTCACCCCACTCGAGGCCAAACTCGCCGCACCACATGTCGCGCTTGGCGTCCTCGGCCTTCTCCTGGATGTCGGGGACAAGATGCATCATGCCGCCCTGCTCGCGCTCAAGGTCACGCGCAAAGAGCTGGTCACGATCGAGGAGAAGGCCGTGGCCCGCGTACACCCCCTTGAAGGCGCGGTTGAGCACGATGTTCACCGCGCCGTACGGCGAGTGGTACCGCTTGATGTCCAGGCCAGCCGCCTCGGAGAGGTTGGCGACGTCCATCTTGCCCTTGAACAGCTCGTGCAGCGTGCCCTGGAGCGTCGGTCCCGCCATCAGCCACTTTTCGTCGTGACCGGCGACGAAGCCGTAGTCGCGGAGGAAGTTGTCGAACGCCAGCCATGTCATCGTGCCGCCCTGGGCGAGCACGTTGGTCGAGATCGCCTGGAACAAACCGGCGCTGCTGGTGACGCGCTTGGACTCGCTGCCGGTCGTGTCGTTGTCGCCCGCGCCGAACAGGAACGACCGTTCCGCGCCCTGCACGGCCTCACGCAGTTTGACCTGCCGCTGGCGGAGGCGCTCGTCCTCGGTCTTGGCCGCCACCGCCGCGGCCCGCCCGCTGATGGCCACCGCGTACTTGTACTGCTGCACCCAGTTGGACTTGGTGGAAACGGTCGCGTGCCGCTCGTTGGGCGCCACGCCGCCCTCACCGGCAGCGTGCGCGATCACCTGGAGCGACGCGTTGTTCGCCACCGAACCGGCGGCGCCCGCGATCACCGAGCCGATGCCGCGCACCACGACCATCGTCGTGGCGTCGGTGATGCTCGTCACATGGATGACCTCGCCCGTGGCCTCGCAGAGGACCTGCGCGTCCGGGTAAATGCCGGTGGTGGAATCGACGACCAGGGTGGTGGTGGCGGCGTCGTAAGCAGCTCCGACGTTGTCGATGAGCGTGCGGACGGCCGAGACGCTCGAAACCTGCCACTCGAACTTCTCGGAGAGCGTGCGCTTGCGTCGCTCACCCGCTTCGAGCATGGTGTAGACGGGCGCGAGGTTGGGCATCTCGCTGAGGATCAAGGCCCGGGTCACGTCCCGGTCCAGGATGCCGGTGTAATTTTCGTGCGTAATCGGAGGCATCGTCGTTCTCCTGCTGGCTCCCTGGATGGGGAGGGCGTGGTTTGGTTCACGGCCTTACATGCCGTGCTGGGAATCGGAGCGAAGCGGGCCGGGTGTCTTTTCGGGACTAGTTTTTCTATCGACTCGCGGGCGTAAGTGCCGGATCAGGACTTGATGACCACGTCGGGCGTGGCCTCCCGGATGCGCTTGATCCTGGCCGCTTTCTCGGCGTCGGCGTTGCCGGTGTCGTTTTTGGCCCCCTCGGCCGCGGGGCTCGCGCCAAAGGACTTGAGCACGTCGACGCCAATGGCCGTCATCCTGGCGATCGACCTCTGGGCCGCCAACCTCACGGCGGCCTCGTCCTTGGGCGCCGCGGCCAGAGCCTCGTCGCGCATGAACGCGCGGCGGCCCGCATCCAGGTTTGGATGGTTCTTCGCGATGTAGGCTTCCACAAGCTGCTCGCTCGTCGACCGTTGCTTGTCGGCCTGTCGCTCGGTCGAGATCGACGCCACCGTCTCGATCAGCCCCTTGGCCCATGCCGGCGGCTCATCCTGGGCGGCCTTGGCCTTGGCCTTGGGCACGCCGTTGGCATCGGCCTTGCCTGACTCACCGTCGCCTTGCTCCATCGCCTCGAACTTTTGCTCCAGAGGCTTGATCGCCTCGGTGAGCGCTGACCTGATGCTCTCGCCGATCGTGGCGACCACGGGCGCGACGGCGCCCTCGACGATCTGCGAGATCGCCGACCCCAGGTTGTCTTCGATGTCGAGCGTGACGTCCTGGCCGTCCTTGCCCTTGAACTTGTACGCCATCCCTGACTCCGATCTGGCGCCTTGGTGCGCCTCGTGGTTGCCCGTCTCGATTCACGCCCGCACGGGGGCGAGCAGCCGATCCTGCCTGACGCGCGTCTGAAACTCGATCAGCGACCGCTCATGGCCGCGCACGCGGCCCGCGCTCACCAGGTCGGGGATGTACGCCGCGGTGCCCTTGGTGCAGTTGGGGTGAAACGGCGGGCCGCCGCCTGGCAGGCTGGCCAGGGCGGGGTAGCGGACGCCGTCGCTCACCTGCTCGCCGGTCAGCGACACCACGAGGCCGATGAAGGCTGTGCAGAAGTTCACGCTTGTGCGCCCCGTGATCTGGACCAGGCTGATGCCCGACGCGCCAAGCCGCTCGTGGCGGGCCGCGACCGTGGCCTCGCGCGTCCGGGTGCGCACGACGAGGCTCGCGTAGGAGCGGACAGTCATCTCGGCCCTGCCGACCTGGATGATCTGGTTGCCCAGCTTGCGGTAGGACTCGGCAATCGTCGCGCTCGGGTCACGGAAAATGTCCCTGAGCAGCCCGTTGGCCTCGCGCACGTTGCCGGTGATCAGGCCACGCGCGATGGCCCGGTTGGTCGCGCTCTCACGCAGCGGCGATGAGCCATCCCTTATGACCGACTGGCTCAGCCGGCGGAACAGGTCGCCCGCGGCCCGGCCCTGGCTGTCGAGCGCCGCTCGCATCGAGCCAGCGATGTCGCTGCTTGCCTTGGCAACGGTGTCACGAGCGATGACCTCCACCGCCCGGCGATCGACCAGGCCAAAGCGTGGTCCGGCTATCGGCGAGCCAGGGATGCGGTCCGTGGGTTTGAGCCCGAGCTCTCGGAGCTGGGCCTCGCCCTGGGCGATCGCCGCGGCCACCGCCCGCCTGGTTGGCTCATCCAGCGAGCCGGGCACGCCGCCCACGCCCCGCATGGCCTGGGCGATTTCCTGCTGCATCCGCGCCAGGTGCTGCTGCTGCTGGCTGGCGGTGTACGCCTCGCGCGAGTCTATGGCGGCGCTGGCTAGCCTCGTGATCGCGGCGGACAGCGCGGAGTTGATGGAGTCGGCGGCCTCGCCGTAAAACTGAATCTGCTGGGCGATCGCGGCCCGGTTCACGCCGCGCTCTGGGCGAGTCAACGGATCATCTGGCATCGGGAATCCCCTGGCGGGCGAGGGCGACATCGCGCACAAGCCGAGCGCGAGCAAGGCGGTCCACGTCTTGACCAGCAAGCATGCGCCGCTCATTGGTTGACTCCGTTCCGCGGCGGCTCGCCGCCATCACCACCCTCGCCGGCCTCATCAGGAGCGGCCGGCGCGGCGACATTGGTTTCGGTATCTCCGAACGCGCCGCCCATGAGCGCCTCCTGGGCGAGCCTGGTCGCCCTGGCCTCGTCCGCCCTGATCTCCGTCTGCACGGCCAAAGCCTGGTCGTCGCCGTGAACGGCTGCCAACGAGCGGATCTCCGAAGTGAGCCCCAGCGCCCTCATCTTGCCTTGCTCTTCCGCGCGCGTCACCGTGTCCTTGGGGAGGTCCGCGCGCACGGCTACATGGACCGGACCCACGGGCCATCCGGCGCCACGGCGCGATTCGAGCAGGCTCGCGGTTTCGAACACCCGCTCCAAGGCATCACCGTGCAGCAGCGCGACGCGGCGGGCGTTGGCGAGCGGTATGGTCGCTTCGAGCCGCAGCTTGTCGAAGGAGTCGGGCGCCGAGCCGCCGGCGGGCTTGTACCCCAGCAGGCTCGCCGCCATGTCGAGGGACACGATCAGCCACTGGAGCACGGTGGCCAGCAGGCCGCTCATCGCCTCCCAGTTGAACTGGGCTTGAATGTACTCCACCTGGCGGTCGGGATCGACGAAGAAATCCAGTGCCCACTGCACCGTGCCGTCGCGGACCATCCCCTCGTGCACGCGAGCCTTTGGCTGGCCGTGCCCCTCCATCGTGCGGGCCATGCGCGACAACCCGGCGACCATCATGTCGATAAGGCCAAGGTCCGCGGCATCGATCGAGGGCTGCGGCTCGTCGTCGATCCGGTACGTCACCAGCTGGGTGATAAGCGCACGCGACGCGCCGGTTGCGACGACCGACTCGAGGCCGTGGCCCAGCCCCAACGCAAGGTCGAGCGGGACGGGCTGAAGACCATTTGTCGATTGGAGCACGTCGGAGGACTTGGTGGGCCATGCCTCCTGCTCGATGACGCCCACCGCCGCTGAGCCCACGAGCGGCGCCCGGTGCCGCTCGATGCGTAGGAACGAGATAGACCTTCGCGGGTTGGCGGGGTCAGGCCGCTCCAGGATCCAACGCCGCTCCCACACCGTGGGCTGACCATCGGCACCGGCCGCTCCGACCGGAAACGCAATGTCGTTGGAGTCCAGGCGGACAACCGCGCCATCAGTGGCCGAATCGACGCGCAGCGCCGCCTCGCCGTCGGTGAAGCACCGCATCGCCGCCTCGTGGTAGCGATGGTCGAACAGGCACCGCTTGCGCAGAGCCTTGATCGCCGCCGACTGCGCCTCAAAGCCGGGCTCGACGCTGACCAGGACCGGGTCGGCGTTGAGGATATCGGCGTGCGTCTTCCACGCCCTCTTCACGAGGTTGATGCCGACCACCAGCTGTTTGGGTGCTTCTACGCCAGACTCGGTCGAGGCGAGCATTCGCCTGAACTGGTGGTTGGAGATCCCGGTGTCGATGAGGGCCGCCTTGAACTTGCCGCTGAACAGCAGTCGCGTGATCCGCCGCATGGCGCGACGCGCCCGCAGGATCTCGAGCCGCGCGTCGGACGCGACGAAGGGGGCCAGCAGGGGAGCGGCCAGGCGGCTCACAGCATCTCCCCCTTCACCATGTAACCGACGCTGGCTGGCTCGCCGGCCGCCATGAGCCCGAGCATGACCGCAGTGGCGGCGTCGCCGTGCCCGTGCTCGTTGCGCTCCACGTCGAATCGGTCGTGCTTGCCGGCGGTGAGGATCTTGCGGACACCACTGAACTGGCCGAGCAGGCCCAGGTCATCGGGCAGGCCGACCGTCCGCTCCTCGACCATCGCGCGAACCCTCGTCCAGCCGTCCTCACGCACGGAGGCGGTGCCGGTGTTGACGCCCTCGACGCGGGTCCGGTATCGCTGCTCCATGCGCTCGGCCATCTGCATGCCCAGGCCCGCGTTGTCGATCACCAGGCGGCGCACGCGGTCCCGCCGGTCGCCGCCCGAGCGCTGCACCGTCACCTCGGCCCGCATGACCTGGTGCAGAAAGCCCTCCATTTCGTCGAAGGGCCGGCCCTGCCAGACCAAAAGCGGCCCGACGCGGTGCATCCCGCCGTGCCGGATGATCGCGGCCACCGCAAAACGATCGGTTTTGCGCCCCACGTCGCACCCGGCATAGACGGCGTCGGCCCCGGCGGCGCAGGCGTCGAGGGACGCGAAGAACGACCGCCCGTCGTGCGTCATACGCGGCAGTCCTGGCAGCACGCACGGGCGCAGCAGCTCGAATGGCAGATACGAGGACTGCTGCTCGCCGGTCTTGCAGAAGAGCTCGGTGTCCGCGCGATCACCGGCCATCTTGACGACGTGCTCACGGAACGAGTCGCGGGTCCAGGTCATCCCCGCCTTTTGGTTGATTCGCTCGACCAAGCCGTGCGCGATCGCGCGATCGATGTCGATGACGTGCAGCGAGACTGGCTTGTCGAGCGGCTTGGGGGCACCCGCGATGCGTCTGGCCCCCATCGCCACCAGCTCGTCAAACAGGTTTGGCGTCGTCGGGTGGGTCGAGATTATCCGGATGACCCCGCCCCAGTTGGCGCACATGCTGGCCGCGGCCCACAGCTCGCCTTGGTCCGCGTGAATGGCGAACTCGTCGAGGCAGACGTCGCCGCCCTTGGACCGAAAGTTACCCGGGCTGCTGGTCATCGCGGTGATGCGCGGCTCGCGCACCTGGCCGCCCGGACCCACGACGGCGGGCAGACGCACCTCGAACGTGCGAATGGACTTTCCGTCGATCACCTCATGGCCAACCACCATCTCCAGCAACTTGCCCAGGATGTCCCGCGCGAACAGTCGCACCGCCTCCATGAACTCGCGCGCGGTCGTCTCGTCGGCTCCCGAGTACCAGTAGTCGACGATCCGCTGGCCGGTGATCCGCAGATAGACGGCATCGAACGCCTCCGCGAACGTGAGACCGGTGCGCCGGGCCTTGCTCGCGACCTTCAGCGGCGAGCGGTCCTGAAGCCAGGCGTGCTGGTACGCGAGGAAGTACTCTGGGCTGGTTGTCGCGGCCACCGCTGGCGCCGTGAGGGCAACGGCCGCGGCGACGGCGGCGAGGGCCTGGGGCTTGCGGGCGCGGCTCACGCGGCACCTCCCTTCACGGGCAACGGCGCGGCGGGATCGGCGGGCGACCTCAGCCCGAACGCCTGGTCGATGATCGCGCGGAACGTGCCCACGTCCACGGTCGACTGGCCGCTGCGATCCGCGGCATCGGCGGCCTCGCGAAGCATGCGCTCGAGCCGCTCGGTCTGGCGTTCTTTGTGCCGCGCGTCGGTGTCGATCTTGCGCGCGTCGTTGGCCATCTCGCAGAAACGCATGTAGTTGTTGCGCTCGCCGGCATCGAGCTCGGGCCACTTCATGCCGCGAATGATTGGGTACATGCCGTCGAACGCCGCCTCCAGAATCGAGCCCGCCTTGGCGCTGATGTCGCCGTCGATCGGCGCGTGCCGCTGGTCGGCCTGCCGCTCGTCAAAGTCGCGCAGCATGATCGACGTGTGCGCCTCCTGAATGTTGTAAAGCAGGCGGTCCAATACACGCTCGGTGCCCCGCGGCATGCGCTGCTCAACGTGAATGGCCCTGGCGGAATGGTGCTCGATCAGATAGAGCCTGGCCGCTTGCAGCACGCCGCCGTACCCGATGCCGCCACCGCCACGCTCCTGCCACAGGATCGACCCAGGCCCCCTGGAGGTGCCAGGCCGACACTTCGCCACGGCCTCGAAAACGAGCCGCTCCGCCTGGAGATTGGCGATCCGATCGGGCGACGAGACGGACTCCCTGGCCGCACGCCGCTGCTCGGTGACCGTGAGCGCGGGCTGGCTGGCCCGGCGCGTGGCCTTGGGTGTCTCCGGGACGATCGAAATGGACGCGGGCTTGGTCATTCGCGGTTGTCGCTCTCCTGCTCGCGCGGTCGCCCGTGCAGCCCGAGGTGCCCCTCGATCCGCGCGGCCCGGCGCTCCAGCTCGATGGCGATCTCACCGTCGCGCCTGTGCAGAAGCCGGATCTCATCACGCATGGCGTCTTGGCCCGACTCGATCCGGTCGAGGCGGCCCACGATCGCCATGTGCCGCTGCAGTTCAGTGGCGTCGCGCTGGACCTGGGCCATGCTCTCGGCCTCGCGGCGCTGGGCCTCGTCCGCCGCGGCCTCGTCGGCCTTGCGCTTGGACCGCCACTGGAAGTAGGCGATCGCCACGCCGCCCAGGGCGGTGATCAAGGTTCCGATCAGGCTGGCAGTCTCTGCGGTCATTCGCTTCCCTGCGATCTCGCTCCGGCCGTGCGTCCGAACGTCAAACCCCGATCGCGAAGCTCACCGAGTGCTCGCGCACATCGGCCTTGACGCACACCGTGGGCTTGCCGGCGGTGGATCCCGCGCGGGCGCCCACACACTTTTTGCAGGTCAAGCCATGCCGCGTCGCCAGCGTCTGGACCAGCTCCGTGAGGTCGCCGTCGATCCTGAGGAGCGTCGCCTGGGCATCCGCCTGAACCCGGGCCTTGCTCATCGCCTTGATCGCGGATTCGATGTGGGCCTTTCGACGGGTCGGGTCAATCGTACTGAGAAACGCAGCGCACAGATCGCGGTCCCTGAAGTCGAGTACCGACTTGATTTCGCCGGCTCGGGCCTGAGCCACGGTGATGTCGCCGGTGACATGCACCTCGATCCGCACGGGGTACGAGCCCTCGGGGACCCGCTCTGCGATGTTGGTCATGGTGCTCTCGATCTGCTTGACCGCGCGCTCCAGGCCCGCGATCACGATCGCTTTGTGTTGGTCCTCCGTGATCGATGTGGCCTTGCTCGCGCCGGATTCGACGCCGCCCTTCGCGCCACCCGCCGCACGCTTTGCTGTTCCCGTCGCCATGCTCGAGCCCCTTCGCAAGTCGTAAAGTCCGTTCAATCGCCCCACACTGGTTTGCCCCACACGACTGGCGGGGCCGTCGTCCGTGACGCCCCGCCCCGGTCCGCATCCATGCGGGCCGCTATGGCCCCACACCCACCGGCGGCGTCGCCGCTCTGGGCTTGATCGCCCCTCGCCTCTCCAGCCGCTTTTTGACGGGCCGCACAATCGCGCGCACCTGGTCGATCGCCGTGCCCGCGAACGACTCGATATCTCGCTTGATCTCCGCCGCGTTGGGCGCCGCCTCGATCGCCAGTGCGATGGGCTCCATCGCCTTGCTCTTGCGTCGGCTGTTCCATGCGTCATACGCCAGCCACGCGCTGACGCCGACGAATGCCAGGAACCCCGCGGCCATGAGCCACGGGTACTGCTCGGCCACCGTGGCCGATGCGATGAGCAGTAGGCCCGTGCCCGCCATCGCGCCCGCCAGGCCGAGCCGACGCGGCGGGAACGCGATTGGGATCAGGGCCGCGATAACGCACAGCCCGCCCAGCACGTACAGCACCGCCGCGCCGCTGCCGGTGAGCTCGGCGCTGAGGCCCATGCCCCCGCCATCGGCGTCCCCACCCCACGGCAGGCGCAGCCGGCGTGGCCGCTGGTCCACGTCCAGACCCTGTTCACGCCCACGTGAGTCGATTCCCGCGCCGCGGTCCCGCAGCGTCGAGGCGGTCTGGTCCTGGCTGGCATCGATCGTGCGCGAGTGCTCGATCGTCACGCGGCTGCCCGAGCTCGCCGCCGCGTCGATCGCGGCCCGCAGCGTTTCGTCCAGCGTGGGCGACGAAAGCGTGGGCTCGGCCTGCGCGGCCCTCTTGCGCCGGGGCGCGGGCGTCGTCGCCACGTCGGGAGTGGGGTTTGGCGCCCACGTTCCGCCCGGCTCGATCACGACCCTGAGCGTCTCGACCAGGCCCGGTCGCTGGCTGACCCGGTCGTGCGTCGCCTCGGTGGCCGCCGGGTCGAGCCGGAGCCGTGCCGAGGCGCCCCCCGAGGTCATGCCGCATCCAGGCAGGCCCGCCAGCGCCACGGCCAATAGCCCGACGGCCGTGGGCCAGCGGACCCGCTTGGAAGTTGGAATCGTTTGTGATGTCAGTTGTACCGCGTCCATGCGCCACCCTTCCACCAAACTTTCATAATCTTTCAGCCTCGGACACGGTGCTCGTCCTGAGTTCCGCCCAAAACCTGATATCACCTTATGCCCCGCGTCGCCTCTTGAGATAACGAAGAATTTCCCCGTGAGCGCTCTCATTGCTCCTAGTTGCAATAGCGGGGGCGGGAATCGAACCCGCGACCTCCGGACGATGGGGGCCCGCGTGCTGCTCACCCAGGTCGCGGCGCTCGACCAGCCGGGCTGCCCCGCCATCCTGCTCCTCTGCGATCGTCGCGCATCCGCACCGCGGCTCGACGCTTGATCGCATGATCTCTTCGCCCGTGCGCCCGCACGTCATCCACGCGCCGCTCTCGACCAGCTGCTCCGATGTCTCCACGCACGCGATCGCCGAGCCATCGGTGAGCATCACCACGCATCTCGCGCCCATCTGGCGCTGGTCGAGCCCTGGCGCGAGCAGAGCCTGGATCCGGCACGCTCTCACCTCAAACTCGGCCCCCGCCGGCATGGTCAGACCCACGAGCCGGCAAGAGCACCGGTGCGCGGCGCTGGCGGGCGTGTCCCGCCGCATCCGCGCGGAAGCCTGCACCTTCGATATTGCGGCGTCGTCAGAATGCACGTCACCCCGATCTCCCCTAAAGGGGATACCAGGGCCAACGCTCGGCAGGAGGCTCCGGCGAGGGCCGGATAAAAGACGGTCACCCACGACCTTGACAGGAGTATGGCAGGGGTCAGGGCGGTTGTCAAGTCGGGGACTTTACGGAACCCACGAACGGACCCGAAGGTCACGCCCACTTTCAGAAGTGGCCTCGGTAAGCCGCGCACCCGCAATCGGCTCGGTCCGCTCGATGACGTGCCTGCCCGGAGGCACGGTGACGATCCACGCCCGGCTTGCCCATTCCTCGCGCCCGGACTGATAAAACACCGACCCAACCAACCCGACACGCACCGTTTGGTCAGAGTCGTTCTCCATCGTGACGCGCCACCGCACGCAGTCGATTCCGTCGATCCGCACGCACTCGAACTCACCGCGGGTCATGCCCACCGCGGCGGTGATCCGCACTGGCGGATAGATTCCAACTTCCTGCGCGGGGCCGAGCTGGCCGTTGCCCGGAGCAGTGGCGACCTCGATCGTTGCCCGCGCCAGCGGTTGGCCAGGGGAAGCCGATTTCGCCCCCGACCCGGGCATGGTGGCCTCCGATGTGCCAGCGATGATCATCAGAAAAAAGCACCCGCTCCCGATGATGCCCAGCGCCACCCCCAAGGCGATCACGATCACCCATTGCGTTTGCTGCCAGTTGGTCTGGGCCACTCGCACCTCGCCGAGGAGTCGCGGCTTCAGATTCGGTACACAAGGCGTGCTGCCCAGGACGACACCGTCCGAGGCGAACGCGGGGGAAGCCGCGGAATCGGAAGCAGGCGTCACGACGGTCAATCTCGCCACGACGATGCGCTTTGTCGAGCATATCTCGCGCGCGTGCCCCTCGTCGTGGGCGATCAGCCGTGTGCAGATGTTCTGCCCCGTGTCGGCGTCAGCGCCGTCAACCTCAAAGAGTGGCATGAGCGACCTCCCCACCCGAGTGTAACGCCGGGGCGAGCCTCACGCCCCCTTGGCTTTCTTGGTGCGCAGGGTGGGCGGGAGAGAAACCGAAGGGTCCAGCAGGCGAGTGACCTGGTGTGTGCCTCCGGGGCCCACGCTCGGCTGGACGGCCCGCGTGTCGATGCACCCGTCGCTCGGTGGCTTCGCGGCCACGACGCGCTCGACCTGCCGCCATATCTCTTCGCTCGAAAGATCCTCGTCGCCATCCCAGAGGCGGCGGGTGATCCAGATGTAGAGGTCGTCCCGCTGGGCCTTGGGCATTCCCAGCAGAATGCCCAACGCCAGCGTCCCCAGCAGCTTGACGGAGTTCGGGCCATACCGGTCCGCCTCGCCGGTGAAGCGCCGCGCCATGCCCTCGGGCACCTGCAACGCCTGCCGCGCCCATCCCTCCGCCATCTTGCCCTTCCGGTTCTCGCTCACGTTGAATCTTTGCCCACCACTCTGGCCATTTGGTACACACAGATTGTCTACTTGTCCACAACCCCCCACTCCGAGTTGACAGAGTTGTACAACCCGGTACACTCGTGTCCATGTCCAGCCTCGCCAACTCCATTCGTGCCGAGCGAGCCCGACGGCGAATAAGCCAGGCACGGCTCGCCAAGTCCGTCGGCTGTTCCAAGAACCACATCGTCGCCATCGAAGCCGGTCGGACCAGCCCCACAGTGGAGCTGCTCGAACGGATCGCCGCTGCCTTCGGCGTGTCACCATGCTCTCTCATCGAATCACCTCAACGTGCCCTCTCGATCGCCGCCGCCTAACCACATGGGGGAAACCCCTTCACCCACGCCACCTGCCGGGCTAATCGCCCGGTAGGAGGTTTCGGGGCCGAGAGGCCCACCGATGCCCGGCCTTGCCCGTCCCGCGTGTTGACACGGCACGCGTTGCGGGAGTCTCCTGTGCCGGCAACTCCCTCCGTCGCGCCGCCTGCATCGGCGCGCCGGAGTTTCGATGATTCTCTCCCGCGCATGGCCGCGCGGGAAGCACAGCCGGCTCAGTCGCGCGTGCGGCCCGGCGTGGTCGGGGTGAGCCAGGGATGGAGGTCTTATGGAGCCGACTCCCGTGCCGACCTCTTCGCGCAGCAACGAGGTTCTCCGAGACGTCATGGACCAGCACCAGATCACTCAGGCGTGGCTGGCTGACGAAACCGGCTTCAACACCTCCTACATCTCGCGCGTCCTTGACAGCCAGTACGCCATTCCGCCGGAGATCGTGCGGGCACTCTGGGGCCAAACCCGCGACCAGCGCGTCGCCCGCATCGCGCTCGGAATGGGTGAGCATGTGGTGGTGACCGTTGCTCCCCGGCCTTGCGAGTGGTGCCAGGCCCAGAACGACGCGGTCCACCACATCGCTCATGCCCTGAGCCTGATCGCCAACGCGGAACCCAACAACGTCGAGCACGCTTTGCTTCACCGTGTCATCGACGCGGCGATCGAGAGCCTGGTCACCATTCGCAAGCACACCGTTGCCTGAGTCGCCCGCCGCCGTTCCAAGGAGCTTCCTATGCCGGACCCCGCAGCAAGGCCTCGCAGCCTCGATCATGGACCCCTGATGACCCAGGCCGACGTGGACGACTCGCTCAGGCGGGTCCACCGCGCGTCGAAGGGCACGGCGTGCGTCGCCGGCTGCGTGATTGCGGTCGAGCTTTCACGCCACAATGATCGCCGATCGCTTCAGGCTCGCCTGCTCATCGCCGACGCCGAGCATCTTTACGCCCAACTCGGTGAGGCCATCGCGCGGGCCAGATCGCACCAGCAGGATCTCGACCTCTCCGACGCCGACATCGCCGCCGCTCAGCACGGGGGGCGCGCCCGATGACCTGGGCCCCCGCTCCCAACACGCCGCGAATCAGTGTTGTGGTCGCCGACGCCGCGGTGGCGGTCGTGCTCGAAGTCGCCACCTTGTCGCTCACGCTCGTGCTCAATCGCGACGACGCAGTCCTTGTGCTCTCGCAGCTGGGCCGCGCGGTCCTCCTCGTGCACGGGCCGACTGCCGTGGACGAGGCGACCAAGCCCCTGTGCCGGGATCTCGAGGACTTGCAGGCGGCGCAGGTTGCCCAGGGGCCGCGCATCACAGATGTAGAGGCCACATGAGCGCGATCCAGGCACAACTCGTGTCGCGCCAGGCCGCCCCGCACGCGGTGAAGTCCGAGGCATCGCGCGCGATGTGGTTCCCTATCGAGGAGGCGGCTCGGCTCCTTGACATGCACCGCGCCAACCTCAACCGCAGGTGCCCGCAGCTGGAGCCGGTGGGCCAAGCCCGCCGCATGCCCCTGGTCCTTGGTGGCCCGCAGGTGTGGCACATTCACGCGAGCTACTCGCCGCGCCTGGTGCGGGCTGGGGTCGAACAGACCGCGGCCGGCACGTCGGCGGTCCACGAACGGCTGGCGGCCGCCACCGCCGGCTACCGCACCGAGGCGGCCCGCAAGGCCCGGCTTGTCGTTGCGTTTCGGGCGTGGAAAATTGCGCCGCGTGGTGCGAGCGTGCGCGACGCCTACGCCGGGTTCGCTGCGACGCACGACGGCGCGCCATCCTACACGCGGATCAAAGAATGGAGCTCGCGCTGCCCGACGTCGAATGACCTGCCCGGCTGCATGGCCGCGCTGCTCGACACCCGTGGGCGCCCGCCCGAGGGCGCGCCCGCGATGAGCGAACCAGCGTGGTCGCTGTACTGCGAGAACTACCTCACGCCTCACCAGTGGTCGCACAGCAAGTGCTGGCGCGTCGTGCGCGCGATCGCGCTCGACAAGGGCTGGACCTGGCCGAGTGAAGACACGGTCGCTCGCACCCGCGACGCCAGGCTCACGCGGAGCCAGACCGACATGGCCCGCCTGGGCGAGGACCGCTGGGCCAAGCTCCACCAGACCCCGATTCAGCAAGACCCAGAGGCGTGGGCCGCCGGCGCGTGCTGGGAGGGCGACAACTCGACGCTGGACTTCTCTGTGCGGGTCTGGCGCGACGGCGCGTGGAAGGCAGTGCGACCGCTGCTCAGCCTCTGGAAAGACAAACGCTCGCGCCGCATCATGGGCTGGCACCTGGGCGAGCGGGCCAACTCGGCGACGATCCGCGAGGCGTTTGTTTCGGCGTGCGATGAGCCTGGCGTTGGTCTGCCCGAGCACGTGTGGATCGACAACGGCAAGGACTTTGCTTCGGCCTCGCTCAGCGGATCGACCAAGGCCCAGCGCCGGAAGATGGCGCCAGAAGCTCGCGCCGAACATGAGGCCCAGAGCACGGCCCTGTTCTCGATGCTCAACGTGCGCGTTCACTTCGCCAGAGCCTACAACCACAACGGCAAGGCACGCATCGAGCGCGGCTTCAGCTTCATTCACCAGGACTTCGACCGCGAGTTCGCCAGCTGGTGCGGCAGCGACGAGGGCGACCGCCCCGATGTGGACTTCTACCGCGCGGCGGTCCAGGACGTCATGGCCCTGCCCACGATCGAGCAGGCCCGCGAGGCGTTTGGCCAGTGGTCCGCGTGGTTCAACGCGCGGAGCGAGCACGCGATCCAAGACATGGTCGTGCGAGACGGCGGCGCGCCCCGCCGACTCAGCCCGGTCGAGTTCTACGAGCGATTCCTGCCCGCCCGGCGCGTGGTCCAGCGCGAGACGCTGGACCTGCTCCGCATGCCGTTCGAGTCGCAGCCCAGGGCTGTGACCAAGCGCGGCGTGGGCGTCTCGATCGACGGCAAACTCTTCCACTTCGGGGGCGGGCATCCGGCGGTCGCGCACCTGGTGGGCACGGACGCGCGAGTCTACGTCTCCTACGACGATCGCAACCGACGCGAGGTGACGATCTACGACACCTCGTTCCGCCGGCTCTGCGTCGCGCCGATGAACGGTGCGTTCGGCGGCGCGGAAGCTCCGACCGAGGCGTTCCGGGAGGCGATCCGCCGCCAGCGGCAGGCCAGGTCGCACGCCAGGGCGCGCCCGTCGCTGCTCGACAGCGTGCTGCGCACTGAGGAGCTCGCCGCCAAGATCGCCCGCGAAGCCGACGTGGCCCGGACCCGCGAGCGATTGCGCGAGGCCGGGCATCAGGAGGCTGCGGCCTCAGCCAACGTCAGGCTCATGGGCACGCCCATCGACCACGCCGCCCGCGTCGCGAGCGCCCGCAAGGCGGTGGGCAGCGAGCACGACGCCGTGTCGCTGGTGTCGATGGTGTCGATGGTGTCGCGTGGCCTGCGCTCGGGCCAGGACGATCCCGAGTACGGCGACGTGCTGCTCGGCATCGCCGCCGACGCCCGCCCCTGTAACGGGCCTGCAAACGGTCCGTACAGGCCGTTTGCGGACGAGGAGTACGAGATCTCCATCGCGCCCCAGAGCCGGGACGAGGCCGCCGCGATGGAGGTCGAGCTGGTGAGCCAAACCCCGGAGGAGGACGACGGGTACGACGTCCTCGCCTCGCTCGGAGACCACAGGTGAGCGAGTCAAGGCGTGACATTTTGAACGAGATCGCGCAGGACGCGCGGTATCTGCGGAGGGCAAGGATGCTGCCAACCGATCGATCGCTCAAGCCCGATGAGATTGCTCAGGTCGCCCGGGACTTCAAGAGCTGGCTGAAGCAGACGCGGCGATCCAACGCGCGTGTGTCCAAGGCCCTGGGCGAGGGGTTCTCGGAATCGACCCTGAGCCAGTTCACCAACGGCCTCTTCAAGGGCGACATGGAGAAAGTCGCGCGCGGTGTCAACGAGTACATGGAGCGCGAGACGCGGACCGAGCAAGTCCAGCGGCCGGCCGGGTGGGTGGCGACCGAGGCCGCCAACCGGATGCTCGCGGTGGTCCGCGCCACGGTCAACGGCCGTGGCATGGGCCTGATCGTCGGGCCAGCTGGCGTCGGCAAGTCGATGGTGCTGGAGGCGGTGAAGCGCGAGTACACCGGCAGCGTGCTGATCCGCGTGATGCAGTCGGAGCGGCGCTGCACGGGGTTGGTCAGCTCAGTGGCCCGCATCCTCGGCGTGCCAGCCCGCTCGACGATCTCCATCACGCATCGCTTGGTCGTCGATGCACTGAGGGGATCGGGCAAGCCGATCTTCATCGACGAGGCGCACAAACTGATGCACGATGCGCTCGAAGCGCTGCGTGACATCCACGACGAGGCCGGCGTGCCCATCGTCCTATGCGGCACCGTCGACGTAAAGAAACGCGTGCAGGACACTGACGCCAACTTCGGCCAGTTCTCCAGCCGGATCATCGCTCGCGTCGACATCGCCGAGCCGGTGCTGACTCCGCGCTTCGGCCCCAAGGGCCGAAGCCAGGACGAGGTCCCGATGCTTTTCTCAGTCGAGGAGGTCCGCCAGCTGTTCTCGCAGGGCCAGATGCGGCTGACCGATGAGGCGCTCGACCTGCTGACCGACTGCGCCAACGCGCTCGGCCACGGGTGCCTCAGGCTGGTCGTGAAGATGGTCGAGATCGCGTCCATGAACGGCAAGGCGATCGCGGCCAAGACCATCGAGCGTGGCCTGCTGATGGCGGTGCTCAAGCAGATGCACGGCGAGGCGTACACGGAGCTGATCGCGGAGCGGTCGCGCCAACTCGGCGGCGCGCGTGTGGCAATGTCTGCTTGAGAGGAGTTCCCGATGCCCTGGACCGAGAAGCAACGCCACATCTTCCTTATGGCCGCCCGGGCCGCGGGCTGGAACGAGGACCAGCGGTACATCGCCATGCGGCACTGCGGGTGCCAGCTCAAGGCCGGCACTCCCAGCGTCACGCACCGGGCCAACGACCAGGCCGCGTTCGAGCGGTGCATGGCGCTGGCCGAGGCCCACGCGGGCCAGCAGGGCACGACCGTGCCCAAGCCGGGCAAGTATCGCTCGTGGCGTGAGGCCGAAGTCCACCAAGGCGATCGGCTGCGCGACCTGGCCGTGCGCATCGCCAACGAAGCCGAGCGCCTGCTCCCAAGGCGGTTCCCGAGCGCCATCACCGTGCCACCGACTCAACCCCATGTGTCCGACAACGACGCGCAAGGCCTAAGCCCCCTGCTCATCGAGACTGTCTCGCACGTCTGTGGCAACGACGATCGCGAGTGCCTTTCGCTTGACGGTTCCCCGTGCTTTGAGACTCTCGACGCAGGCCAGCTCTACCGCGTCGTCGAATCACTGAAGGCCCATGTGGGCCGCGTCCTGGGCGAGCACGGCATAAAGCCGCGCACGTTCACATGCCCGGCTTCGGCCCGCGGCCGCCTCCGAAAGGACAATCCATGATGCTCTACGTCTCTGCCGATGGCGACGCCGGGCCGCTGGCCGTGCTGCACCGGGCCACGCTTGGGCACGCAAGCCTGGCGGGCGCGAAGATCGTCATCGAATCCAACGACAACGACGAGGCCCACGCCGTGCCCGGCCTGCCCCCGCCGCCGAAGGGCGGCGAGAACCAGGTGCTCGTGCGCCTGGTCGATCCCGCCGCGATCGAGGCGATCCGCGTGCTGACGCGGCGAGCGATCGCCCACGCCCGCACGCGGGGCGCGAGCTCCGGCGAGACGTTCCCCCGTGGCTGCTGGCCCGACCTGCTCATCGCATCGCTGAGGTCGGCGATACGCCAGGCCCCTTCAAAAGGCGATCGTCTTCAAACGGAGATCGTCGAGGCCTGAACCACCGGCGCGCGGCCAGTACGGCCCGCGTCACTCCCGCCCACCCGCTGCAAGGACGCACATGCCACGCACACACCAGCTCGACTTCGGTCACGCCCGCGCCCAGGCACGACGCCCGCGACTCCTCACGTTCACGCAGCGCGCTTCCGAGCACCGGGGTACGCTCCTTGAGGTCGGTCGCCGGACCGAGAGCGCGAACCCGGCGCGGGCCGAGGCGCTCGACTCGCTCAAGGCGTCGCTGGTCCGCTTCATCGGGCTGCTGCGGATCGACCAGCGGTTTCAGGCCGCTGACTTTTCTCGCTGGCTGGAGGAGACGGGCGGCCGCCCCGACGTGCAGATGCTCGCCCCGCAGGCGCTGGGCGGTCTGATTCTTCGCATGCGGAACTGCGGTCTGATCCGCCGCGCGGGCTTCGCGATGACCGGCAACTACGGCGGTGCCAAGTCATCGATGCGTCCGGTGTATCGCGTCACGCACCGCGACTTCGCCTGCCTCGACTGGCCGGGCGCGTTGAAGGGAGCCGCGGCGTGAAGCGCAGCACGATCAATGCCGACAAGCTCGGACGCCGCTGCCTGGCGCTGGATCTCGGCGCTCTGCCGGACGAGGGCCACCACCGCGCTCTCACGCGGTGGTCGATCGCCTCTCGTGACCTGCTCGCGCAAGCGTGCGTGCTCTTCCCTTCTGTGGAGGTATCAATATGAACTCGGAAACCCTCATCATCGGCGACACCTGGAGCGACTTCGGGCCTTTCGGCGTGACCTGGTCGCTCGTCCAGGACGGCGCGCCGTACCAGTGGCCAAATGGCACGACCGCCGTGCTCCTGGTCTACACGGCTCAGGGCGACGATCTCCTGGAGCTCTCAACCGCCACCAACCCGCCGCAGCTGGTGATCGACGGGTCGACGATCTCCCCCGACGTGCTCGCGGGCACGACCGCCGAGCTGGCGGCTGGCACCCACTACTACGACCTTCGGGTCACGCTGCCCGATGGAGACGTCATCACAGTCGTGCACGAACGCCGGATCACCATCAGGCTGAGCCCATTCGCGTGAACACCACCATCGTCACTCGCGGCAACGGCGTTTCGTCGGTCGTCCGCACCGGCTCCTCAATAGAGGTCCAGACTCGCGGTCTGCCCGGCCCAGTCGGCCCGACTGGCGGCGCTGGCGCCACCGGCCCGGCCGGCGATCGCCGGCTGTACACCACCGCCGAATTCGCCGGAGACGACCAGGACAGGCTCAAAGCGGCCTTCGAGGCCGTCGCCAACGACCTCGCGGACGGCAGCCCCGCGGGCAGCGTCGGCGTGGGCATCGTCGCGGGCCAAACCATCTACCTGGAAGAGCCGATCATCACGCCGGCGATGAAGGGTGGCGGTCTGTATGGCCCTGGCGGAATGTGGACCTACGGCGGCGGGCACGAGGGGGAAATGTTCGATGGGTGGCTGCGCGCTGCCGCGTCCTTCACCGGGGCCGCGCTGCTGCACGTGCGCGACTGGCTGAACGGCGTCATTCAGGGCGTCAACTTCCGCTACGACGCCCTGGACACCCAGCTCACCCACAACACCGGCATCGGCACGGAGTCGACGATCGGTCGCGGCACGGCTGGGCTGCGCGTATCCGACTGCACGTTCTGGCGCTGCTCGCGTCCGATCTGGATGGGCCAGTTTACGGCGTCTCCCTTGCTGGACTCCGACAGCAGCTTCCATCGCCTGACGTGGACGGAGTGTTCTGGCGGCCTGACCTTCGGCCATCAACAGTCGGTGAATCACGTCATCCGCGAGTGCTGGGCCAACCTGGGCGGCGACGCCGTCGAGATCGTGCACGGCGGCAACGTGCTGATCGAGCAGCTCAATACCTATCTTCAGCAGCGCCTTCTCCGCGTCCACAACATCGCCAGCAACGGCGGGCCGGTCCGCGTCCGCAACTGCCGCTTTGATGGCGCCATGCAGACCCAGCTGTGCCGAATGGAAGCGACGGTCAACGGCAGCGGCAGCTTCACCTTCGAGGACATCCTCGACCTCTGGGATGGGTCCAGCGTGGACACAGACGATCCGGCCGTCGTCTCTCGATCACGCCAGGTCGTGCGGTTGATCAACTGCGACCTCTCACGCCTGCCCGAGACCGGCGGCGGCGGCCAGCTCCGAAACCGCCTGGTGAGCGTGCTCAACGGCGACAACTCCGACCGTGGCAAAGTCACAATGATCAACTGCAGGCTCGGGGACGCGACGCTGGCCAACAACCTTGGCGCGATGGACACCGGCCACACCGTGCTCACGCGCGACTGCAACGTACGTGGCGGGGCCAGCGGCCAGGCGATCGTCGACGTGGCGGATGCCACGTACACCGGTGGTGGGTGACTGTCACCATGAACCTCTTTGACGACACCACCATCGGACGCCGTGCAAGAGCCGTGCCCACGCACGGGCCTATGCGTCACTTCGTTCGCTGGAGCCCGAGTGAGCGGCTCGCGTTCCTGCCGGACGGCGCTCTCGGCGTGGCGCTTGGCGTGGAGGCCACGCGCGAGCGCTGCCGGGAGTGCAAGGGCTGGATCGTCCATGCCGACCACTCGGCTTGGCAGGATCCGGCGAAGCGGTTCCGCAGCGAGGTGACGCCACACTGGTGCTGCCTGCGTGAGGCAAAGGCGGTGCCGCGATGACCACCACCCTCCTCATGCCACGCGAGTTGGACGACCAAGTGATCGTCGCTTGGGGCAGGCCACCTTGCGCGAGCGGCGCGGTGGTGCGATACTGGAAGTCGCGCGAGCTCACGCCGCGCGGTATAAAGGCCTACGACTGGCGCGAGACGGCCATCGCGCGGTGGCGGGCCGAGGCCCACGCCGCGGCCGCTGGCCTGGCCCCGATGGTTCTCTCCCCGGTGCGGTCCGTGGTCCAGATCAACTCAGGGCGAGCGAGCCCCATCGGCTTCGGCTACTTCGTTGCACACGCCGACAAGATACCCGTGTCGATCACCGATGAGGATCTGCTCTACCACGCGCTCCGCATCAGGCGGCTCGCGCGCGAGGCCGGCCTGACCCCGCCCACGGACATATTCCGCCACAACCTGGCCATGCTCGGCGGTCGCGTGGTCATGGTCGATTGGGGCAGCGACAACTTGCGATGCGTCGGACGGAGGACACGCCGATGAGCGTGACCAGCAAGTGCCTCTCTGACATGATCAGACGCCCGATCAACGTGGTGAAGGCACCGTTCCCCTGGTTTGGCGGCAAACAGGACGCAGCCCCCGCCGTCTGGGAGGCGCTGGGAGACGTTGACCACTTCGTTGACCCGTTCATGG
>Ga0163155_10001133_pt1 | contig 32768 bp, 33 predicted proteins | sample OliLakLV19SP4G1_FD_148611 | JGI IMG/M metagenome (GOLD analysis project Ga0163155, IMG submission 148611) | Freshwater microbial mat bacterial communities from Lake Vanda, McMurdo Dry Valleys, Antarctica - Oligotrophic Lake LV.19.SP4.G1 | ecosystem: Environmental > Aquatic > Freshwater > Lake >... | reverse complement strand
GTTTTAAGAAGAAATACTTCGATAAATTTTATCAGCAATAATTAGTGTGCGTTTTTAGAAAAAGCACTGTTCATTTTTCAACAGTTTAGATCAGCAAGAATCAGGCAGACCCCTTATTTACGTTTATTTTTCAACATTTTAGTTGTGAGAATTTTTTGAATGGTTTTTGTTGCGAGAAGTGAAACACCAAGACTATGAATCGATCATCATCCATTCTCATTGCTATCATCCTGGTTTTTACATTTCCACTTTGGTTTGGATTGGGTTTGGGCTTTATAGGATTAGTCATTGGTTTGATTGTTGGAGCCATTGGAATAGTGGCGGGAGTATTTGGTGCAATCATTGGCGTGATTGCCGGAATTTTTAAGGCAATCTTTCAAGGCATTTTTGGTTGGGGCCATCACTGGAATTTTTTTCCGCACATTCATTTTAATGGATTTGTTTTCTTCTCCATCATAATTGTGGTTGCCTTGCTTATTTCAAAACGAAAGAAAACTTAACCACAGAGGACGCGGAGTTTAACTGAAGGGCATCTCTAAAAACCCTTGCACTCATTACCTCAACCTCTGCCCCTTCTCCAAAAGAGAAGGGTAAGCGGAGTTTTTAGAGATGCCCTGAATTATTTAAAAACACGCTAAAATTTCTCTGCGCTCTCTGTGGTTAAACGGATCAATATTTCAAATCCAACCGCATCAACTGTAAATGATTGGCGAGCGCGACATGCCAGAGTTGATCAGCATCCCATTTGTTTCCAAGAAATATATTGCCATACTCCAGATGTTTGATGTAAAACTTAAACACAGGCTCATCGGCCGGAATAGTTTTTATTTGAGACTCTCCGTTCACTAAAACTACTGAGGCAATAGAGTTTGCTATTTGAGAGAGATCATACTCAAGAATTTTCTTTGCAATCTTACCTTGTGTGTGAATAAACCGCAATACAGTAATAAAACCTTTTCGTTCCAGTTCCCGATCATCAAGCGAAGGATCAACCAATTCATACTTCACTGGAAAGTATTTCTTCAGAAGTTGAACAAGAATGGTGTCTTCTTTTGCGGTTCCAAATTTTGGCACAGCCACTCGAAATGATTTTACCATGGCCGTATAGGTTTCACTTCTTCTACCCGTAAAATATTTAATAGGTATGTCCTGTTCAGGAAAATTGTTGATCAATAAATTTTGCTTCTTCAAATTGCTCATGGCAAATCGATAAATAGTCATCAGCAATTCTTTTAGCACGGTTCCTTTTTGTTGCCAGGCTATGGATTCTTTTCCGATTAAATCTCCCTTGCCATTAAATCTCACGAATGTGAATGAATAATCGCTCTTCTTGCTGAAGAAAATAAGAAATGAAATCTGCCGTGCGATCAAAAAATTTGAAAACGCTTTTTCCGGGTCTACCCCAGCAAGAATATCGTTGCTATTGAAATAGGCTACTGCATCAATGCCCGTTTGTTGAAATACAGTTTGAGTGTCTTCAAGGTCTTTTTGGGATAGATCATCATCAAACAAAACGACAGAACGCCCAGCCAATAGACCTTCGGGTATTATTTCCGAGTAAGAAATTCGCTTCAGCAATATATCGACCTCGAGCTCGGGTTGGGCGGTGGTGTTTGCGTATACCGATAAGAAAACTAAAAGGGGGAATATTCTTTTCAAAACACTTAACTTTTGATCATAACGATCTTTATATAAACTCTATTGCCAATCACACGCCAATATACAAACCATCAGCTTCTTCTTTTATAGGATAGCAAGCTACATCGACCGATCGCTGTTGATATTCCCTGCCTGTTTTGAGATTAAATTGATAACCGTGCCAAGGACAAATGACTTCACCAATATGATTCACTTTTCCTTTACTTAATGATTCACCATTGTGTGTGCAAGTATCGCTCACCCCATAAATGATTTCACCTTGCTTTACTAAACAGATGCGTTTTCCTTCAACTACGAGTAATTGAGGCTTGTTTTCAATCAACCGATTGTTAGCCGCATCCCTGTTCGCAAAGATTTTCACCCATCTCATGGAATATTCTTTTGTGTCGGCACAGTTTCTTTCTACATTGATTTTTTAATTCCTCAAACCTATGAAGAAATTCTGTTTTACGGCTTTTTTATCACTTGCTGCAATATTAGGGATGGCGCAAATCGATGCCAAGCTGAAAGCTAAACTTGATCAACAGGTTAAGGACCTGGAGCCGAAAATCATAGAATGGCGCAGGTATTTTCATGAACACCCTGAACTATCCAATAGCGAATTAAAAACAGGTGAGCGAATCGCCAATCAATTAAAAGCATTAGGACTTGAAGTTCAATATCCGGTTGCAAAAACAGGAGTTGTAGCAATATTGAAAGGGAGCAAGCCAGGACCCGTTGTTGCTTTGCGCGCTGATATTGATGGCTTGCCAGTTACCGAACGAAATTCATTGCCCTTCGCATCAAAAGTAAAAGTACCGTTCAATGGACAAGAAACCGGAGTAATGCATGCTTGTGGCCACGATACACACATGGCTATGTTGTTGGCCACAGCCGAAATTCTTTCAAAGAATAAAAGTGAATTGAAAGGAACCGTAAAGTTTATTTTTCAACCGGCAGAAGAAGGTGCGCCTGTTAGCGATGGTGTATCAGGTGCAGAATTAATGGTGAAAGAAGGTGTGCTTGAAAACCCGAAAGTAGATGCAATTTTTGGATTGCACATTCAATCCTTGTTGCCCTCTGGTCAGTTGGCATATCGCTCTGGCGGATTGATGGCTTCGGTGGATGGTGTGAATATTAAAGTTATAGGGCAAGGCGCGCATGGCGCTACTCCGTGGGATAGCGTGGATCCAATTGTAATCTCTGCGCAAATTATTACCGGACTGCAAACAATAGTGAGCAGGCAAACTGAACTAACCAAAGCAGGAGCAGTAATTACTATTGGCAGCATGCACGCGGGTATTCGCAGAAACATTATTCCCGAAGAAGCATTATTGGAGGGAACCATTCGTGCCTTTGATGACGAAATGCAGAAAAAAATTCATCGGGAAATAATTCGCACCGCTACCAAAATTGCCGAAAGTGCTGGCGCGAAAGCAGAGGTTGATATTCAAATCATGTATCCGGCAACAGTAAATGATCCTACGTTAACAGAACAAATGGCGCCAAGTTTAGTGCGTGCCGCGGGCGCAGAAAATGTAAAGATCACCGTGCCTGTTACCATGGCCGAAGACTTTTCTTTTTTTCAACGTGAGGTGCCAGGTTTTTTCTTTTTTCTAGGGGCGTATCCAACGGAGATGAAATTAGAGAGACAACCCACGCATCACACAGCCGATTTTATGATTGATGAAAAAGCAATGACAACAGGAGTTAAAGCCTTTCTCAATCTTACATTGGATTATATGAATGCAAAGAAGTAGAAAGAGTTGTCAACATGCCAGATTCTTCGGCAATTTTTTTCTGTGTAAATTTGAATTATGATTGAGTTGCTCAATAAGAAAATGCCAGCCGTACTCCAATTACTTAGAAAGCACAAAGTAAAACGTGCTTATGCTTTTGGATCTGCTATAAAAGGAAATTTTAAAGCAACCAGTGATATTGATTTGTTGATTGCCTTTGAAGATTATCTTGATCCGGTAGAGTATGGCCAACATTATTTTGACCTGGCAGATCAATTAGAATCTTTATTAGAAAGATCAGTTGATTTGATTACTGAATCTTCTCTTAAGAACGCTTACTTTATAAAGAGTATCAACGAGTCAAAGATTCCTTTATACGAGTGATGCAATTAAAAAGTCATTAACTGACATTTTAATGTGTATCGATGGGATTAATTTTCATTTACAAGGAAAGCGGGATTTTAATTGGTATCAAAATTCACTTACGGTAAAAAGGGCAGTTGAACGCGAATTAAGTATAATAGGAGAGCCTGTTAATAGAATACTAAAGACGGATAAAGATTTTCCCCTCAGTAAAGCCCCAGAAATAATTGGATTTAGAAACCGAGTAATTCACGCGTATGATGCAGTTGACGACAACTTGGTTTGGAAGATGATAATAAAGGATCTTCCGGTTCTCCATCAAGAAGTTCTCAAATTAATTTAAATCTATAGCCATGAAAAAACTTTTCACTTTCCTTTTCTCCTTAGCAATCATCAATTCATTCGCACAGTTAAATCCTAAACTGCAAGCAAAAATAGATCAACAAGCAAAGGAACTTGAGGCGAACGTAATTCAATGGCGTAGACATTTTCATGAGTTTCCTGAACTTTCAAATCGCGAAGTAAAAACTGGAGCCTATATAGCCGAGCATTTAAAAAAACTTGGGCTTGAGGTTCAATATCCAGTGGCTAAAACCGGAGTGGTTGCTTTATTAAAAGGTGCAAAGCCCGGGCCTGTAATTGCGTTGCGCGCAGATATTGACGCATTACCTGTTACTGAGCGAAATAGCTTACCTTTTGCATCGAAAGTAAAAACGACTTTCAATGGGCAGGAGACCGGAGTGATGCATGCATGCGGTCATGATACACACACCGCTATTTTAATGGGAGTTGCCGAAATCCTATCAAAGAATAAAGCTGACTTGAAAGGAACCGTGAAATTTATTTTTCAACCAGCCGAAGAAGGTGCTCCAGCCGGTGAAGAAGGCGGTGCTGCGTTGATGGTGAAAGAGGGCGTACTGGAAAATCCTAAAGTGGATGTGATTTTTGGAATGCACATTATGTCAATTGCTCCGCTGGGAGTTATTACTTATAAGCCTGCTGGCATGATGGCTGCGGCCGATTGGTTCTCAATAAAGGTGAAAGGTAGGCAAGCACATGGCTCGGCTCCGTGGATGAGCATAGATCCAATTGTTGTAAGCGCGCAAATAATAACGGGTCTTCAAACTATTGTTAGTCGGCAAATAGATTTAACAAAAGAAGCAGCGGTAATTACCATAGGTAGAATTCAATCCGGTATTCGTGAAAACATTATTCCTGAAGAGGCTGTGATGGCAGGAACAATTAGAACATTGGATGTTGAAATGCAGGATAAAATTCATGAAAAGATTAGGCTAACTGCTACCAAGATAGCAGAGAGTGCCGGGGCAACGGCTGAAGTTACGATTGATAAAAAATTTCCATTGACCTATAATGATCCTGCGTTAACAGAAAAGATGGTGCCAAGTTTAGTGAAGGCAGCCGGAAAAGAAATGGTGAAGGAAATACCAGCGGTTACGGGTTCCGAAGATTTCTCTGAATATCAAAAGAAAGTGCCCGGCTTGTTTTTCTTTGTTGGTGCTATGCCCCCTAACCAAGATCCAAATACTGTACCTTCACATCATACCCCGGAATTTATGATTGACGAAAGCGCCATGCTTACCGGATTGAAGGCGATGCTGAATGTTACCTTGGACTATATGTATCTGCCAGCCAGTAAATGATTAGCAACACCCCGCACGAACTTTTAGAAAAGGGTTTGATTAGTCAGGCTCAATTCGAAAAAATTGAAGTTATTACTTCAGGTAAAATAGTTTCTGTTTTTTATGAGCTTCGCACATTGCTCTATCTCGGGGTGATGCTGTTCACTACAGGCGCGGGATTACTTATCTATCAAAACATTGGCGAGTTGGGTCATTTGATTAGTATCATTTTGCTAACAGCAATTATGTTCGTTTGCTTTTGGTATGTTATTAAATATGCGCAACCCTATTCAAATGGAATTCTCACGGCCCCTACTCCTTATTATGATTACGTTTTGTTGTTGGGTTCATTGCTCTTTATTTCTATTCAAGGCTATATACAATTTCAATATGGTGCACTTACCGAGTATTTAGGCTGGAGTACACTCATTACCGCCTTGTTCTTTTTCTATATCGCCTATCGGTTCGACCATCTGGGTGTGCTTTCATTAGCCATCACGGCATTGGCCTCTTTTTGGAGCATCAGTGTTTCGCCACAAAAGTGGTATAGTAGTGAATTCCTTTCTGACTCCAATCTGCACAACACCGCCATTATTTTTTCAGTGATCGTAACAGTCATTGCTTTTATCCTCGATCGAAGAAAGATTAAGACACACTTTACATTTACCTACTTCAACTTTTGTACGCTTATCTTTTTTGTTGGGTGTGTGGCAGGCTTATCTCTGGGATATTGGCTGTTATATGTGCTGCTGATTTATGGTGGCTGCGCGTTTACTTGGTATATCGCAAAGAGCAGACGTTCATTTCTTTTTTTGCTATATGCCTTTATTGCTGGCTACATAGCGACTACCTATTTACTTGCCGAAACAATTTTTAATTACGAACCCGTGCTTTGGTTTTATTATTCAATCTTATCATGCGGTGGTTTTATTTATTTTATTATTCGATATAAGAAATTTTTTAAACAAGCATGACCAGCGCATACAATAACCAGTTTGTTTATAACCTTGCTGTAATCAAAGACGCTAAGCGCTGGGCTAAGCATGGTTTTATAGAATACGATCTATTAGCCGCCATCAGCGAGGAATATAAAACCCCGTTCTACCATCCTAACCTGATTATTCGCATTCTACTTTTCGTAGCTACGCTATTAGCCATCTCGGGTGTAACGGGCTTGCTTGGATTATCTATTACAAGCGCTGGCGTCACGGCAATTTCTATCGCCTGTATTGCTTACGGTATAGGATCTTTTTTTGCATTGGAGAAAATGTTCATCGGGAAGAATCACTTTAAATCAGGCGTGACGGAAGCCGTTATGTATCACGCCTGTGGCTTTACTATTGGCGGTGTGGCTGGCCTCACAGATTTTAACAGCACGCAATTAATCTTAATTATGTGCCTACTCGTTTTTTCATTTGCCGCCTGGCGCTACCTCGATTTATTAACAACAGCTTTAGCGGTACTTTCCTTTGCGGGAATTTTGTTTTATAATTTCTACGAAGCGGGTGGAATTCTGCAACAGGTAATCCCATTTGTTTTCATTATTGCATTTGGCTTATTATATTTTCTGATAAAGAAATTTAAAAACAATCCTGATTATAAACTCTGGACCAACAATTTATTAGTTGTTGAATCAATCAGTCTCTTGTTTGTTTATGCCAGTGGCAACTATTTAGTAGTGCGCGAGCTAAGTGTAAATCTTATGGACTTGTCATTGGAAGAGGGAGCTGACATCCCATTTGCTTATATATTCTACTTCTTTACCGTGATTATTCCGGTAGCTTATTTGTATTTCGGTATCAAAAATAAAGATTTGGTGTTGTTGCGCGTCAGTTTGCTTGTGTTTGCTTTTTCAGTATTTACATTCAAGTATTATTACAGTCTTGGTCATACTGAAATTACTTTAACTCTTGCTGGCGTTGCGCTGATAAGCATGACGATTTTGCTCATGCGCTATTTAAAAATAAACAGAGCAGGATTTACAAGCGAAAATATTTTATCGCATCGCTGGGCAGATATGAATGTGGAGGCGTTTGTAATCTCTCAAACTATGGGTGGTAATGTATCAGAATCAAGCAGCAAAGATTTTGGTGGTGGTGGTAACTCAGGAGGCGGAGGAGCGAGTACTGGGTTTTAATCTGCCGTAAGCCTATCCTTTTTTAAACCCATTCCTGTAAAAGGAAGATAAGTTACCCTTCATTTTGACTTTATTAAGAATTCAAACTCCTTCCTATGAATCGTTATATATTACTTCCTCTTGTTTTAATTTCAGCAAATGTTTTTGCACAACATGTTCCAACATTTGAGGAAGTAATTTCCTTGCGAAGTGTTGGCAGCGTTACTTTATCGGACGATGGAAAGCATATTGCATACACAGTGCAAACAACAGATTGGAATGAGAATAGATTTGATTCGGAGATTTGGCTGAGCAAAAATGGCGCACAACCATTTCAGTTAACCAATACACCAAAAAGTAGTAGCAGTAGCGCTGCGTTTTCTCCCGATGGAAAATGGATTACTTTTCTTGCAGATCGTGGAAACAAAAATCAAATTCAGGTAATCAACATAGAAGGTGGTGAAGCAAAAGCTGTTACTAATGAAGAAGAAGGAGTTTCATCTTTTGAGTGGCACCCTTCCGGCACAAAATTCATTTTTCTTAAATCCGAAAAGGAAGACAAGAATAAAAAAGAGCAGGAAAAACGATATGGCGGCTTTGAGGCGGATGACAAAGAATTTACGCTCGCTCATCTTTGGCAAGTGGATTTTGATCCTCTAATGCCCAATCCATCGGAACTCCCTTGTTACGAAAAAATTGATTCGTTAAAAGTTAAAGCAGGCTGCATTGAATTACCAAAAGCCAAAAGAATTACGGATGGAAAATTTACGGTTACTTCTTTTATAGTTTCGCCTGATGGAAAGTCAATTGCCTTTGGGCATCAACCAAATCCATTGATTAACTCGTTTATTAAAGCAGACATTTCGATTGTAGATTTATCAGATAATAAAATAATTGCACTTGTAACCAATCCAAGTTCCGATGGGTTAGAAGACTGGTCGCCCGACTCGAAAGAAGTTTTGTTTACTTCTAATCTAAGCGATACACTTTCTAATTTTTATAAGAATTCTCAACTTTTTGCCATTAATGTAACTACAAAGGCCACGCGTGAGTTGGCAAAATCGCTCGATGAAGACTTAGGTGGCTTTGTCTGGGAGCAAACTGGTATCTTTGCATCTATTTGGAATAAAACGAAGCGGCATCTCTACCGCATTGATCCAAAAACCGGAGCGCATTCAATATTTAAAGATTCGCCAAGTCAAATTTTCGGATTTTCTTTTGCCAAGGATGGACAAACCGTTGCTTTTGCTGGTCGCGATGATAATCAATTGACAGAAGTTTTTATTTCGCGCGCAAATGATTCAGTCAATCAATTAACAGACATGACATCGCAAACAAAAAATTGGAAAGTAGCACAAAGTGAGGTAGTCAGTTGGAAGAGCAAAGATGGAACAACTATAGAAGGAGTACTTCATAAACCAAAAGATTATGATCAATCAAAAAAATATCCATTGCTTGTTGTGATACATGGTGGGCCAACAGGCATTGATACGCCCACTCCGGTGCCGGCCTATGTTTATCCAATTGTTCAGTGGCTTGACAAGGGATGTTTGGTGTTGAGGCCTAACTATCGGGGCTCGGCTGGCTATGGCGAAGTATTTAGATCGCTTAATGTAAAAAATTTGGGTGTTGGTGATATGTGGGATGTAATGAGCGGAATCGATTATCTCGATAAAAAAGGAATGATTGATAAAAATAAAATGGGAAGCATGGGCTGGAGCCAGGGTGGTTACATCTCAGCCTACTTAACTACAAACTCCGATGTATTCAAAGCGATCTCAGTGGGGGCGGGTATCAGCAATTGGATGACGTATTATGTAAGCACAGATATTCATCCATTTACCAGACAATACTTGAAAGCAACACCGTGGAGCGATGAATTGCTTTACAAGAAAACCTCCCCGATTACAAACATCAACAAAGCAAAAACCCCAACGCTTATTCAGCATGGCGAATTCGATAAGCGAGTGCCGATCGCGAATGCTTATGAATTGCTACAAGGCTTGCGCGATAAAAATGTGCCTGCTGAGTTGATTGTGTATAAAGGCTTTGGTCATGGAATAACTAAACCTAAAGAGAGGTTGGCAGCTACCTGGCATAACTGGCAGTGGTTCAATAAATATATTTGGGGCGAGAATATAGAGTTGCCTATTGGAGATAAGAAATAGAAAAAAATTTTACCATTAAGCTCATTAAGAAATTAAGAGAGTGAATTCTTAATGATCTTAATCCCTTAATTATCTTAAGGGCATCTCTAAAAACCCTTGCTCTCATTACCTCAACCCCTGCCCCTTCTCCAAAAGAGAAGGGTAAGCGGAGTTTTTAGAGATGCCCTTAATGGTTTAACCCTCAACCCCGCTTCCATTTTATACCGCAACCAATAGCTTTTGTCTTTGTGACGGGAACAGATTTATTGTTCATCAAAGCATCGACAGCGTCTTCAACATAGCGTTTGGTAACGCCAGCTTCATTGCGTGGATTGTCGTCAATTGCTCCGATATAGGCAACTTTTAAATCTTTACTAAGAACAAAAACATGTGGAGTATTAGTAGCTCCATAGGCCTTAGCTACTTCCTGCGTTTCATCAATCAGGTATGGAAACTTATAACTTTTCTTTTTTGAAATTTTTACCATATTCTCATACGAATCGCCAGAGCCTTCGTTAGCATTAATCGTAATTACCGGAAAGCCTTTGTTCGAATATTTTTCATCCAGTTTAATAATCCGCTGGTTGTAAGCCTTTGAATAAGGGCAAGTATTGGAATCAAAAATTACGATATACCCGCTCGCATTTTTATAATCGCCAAGAGCAATCATTTTGCCATCTACATTTTTTAATTTGAAATCGGTTGCCCGATCACCAACCTCGTACCTATCTTTAATTGGATTGGCAGCGATTAATAATACGGAGCATACTAAGACAAGAATTTGTTTCATGGCATTGTAATTTAATTTGATACTTCTTTAATAAATTTTTCAAGTTCGCCTTCGTGCAATTCCTTTTGCACAAGTTTTCGCTTTCCGGTTTTTGTATTTACAATTAAAGTGGCTGGCAACGCTCCTTCCCAATGCTTGTCAATTTTATCGATCCACGAATTGGGATCGGTTTCCGCAAGGATTAAAACCTTCGATTGCAACTTCTTCCTTGCAATAAAACGATTCACCTTTTCAGGGTTTGGATCGAGATCGTAATCCATGCTAATCAGGGTAACCACTACTTCTTTGTTTTCAGAATTTAACTTTTCGAAAAGTGGCATTTCTTTTACACAGGGAGCGCACCAAGTTGCCCAGAAGTTAATGACCTGTATTTGTTCATTTGGGACGGTCAAAATTCCCTGTAGCTCTTTTAATTTGATCTGATCAGCCTTTTGAGCCAACAAGGGCTTAAAGCCAAGCGAGAGCAAGCAAATAATGAAAAGATGTTTTCTCATAGCTAAAGGAACGTTGAATGAATCTACTTAGTTAGTGAAACTTGTTATTGCAAAAGTAGCCATGTAAGTTGAATGCAAGAAAATTAGTAATGGGGTATAATTCAAGGAGTTAGAATTAACCAAAAAAGAGGCAAAATAGAATTCCACAAAATTCGATAGTTATTCACATTACGGGACTGTTATGCGTTATAATACAGATTATCATATAGTTACACCCAATGTCGTTAATCAGTTCTTTGTGGACAACTATTGAAGACTTAAAAATAGGCTCGTTTCAAAAGGTGATTATAATGATCAGATTTTCAATTAAATAGCTGACCTTTTTTGCTAATTAAACAAATAATAAACTGTCACAATGAACATAAAACAGATTAAGGAAACCTGCATTTACTCTCAAGATTTGGCTGCCGCCAAGAAATTCTATCACAACCAACTTGGCCTGCCTATAATTGGCGAATCGGAAGGGAAACATATATTTTTTCGTGCTGGCTCCTGTGTTCTACTTTGCTTTAACTCTGATGATTCTAAATTAAAAGAACATCCACCGGCTCATTATTCTGAAGGGAAGTATCATTTTGCTTTTGAAGTGGCGGCTAGCGAGTACCAGCAACATAAATCTGAAATCCAAAATATGGGCATACCTATCATTGACTTGCTTGTTTGGAAGAATGGAAAAGAATCTTTCTACTTCAATGACCCAATTGGAAATATAGTCGAGATTATACCCGAAGGTGTTTGGGATTAATTTTTATTGAGGGTGAAATCGAGTAAGCCATGTGGTTGTCGTTCCTGACTTTTTACGATAAGCGGACTCTGATGGTGTGCTTCAAACCAAATCAGGTAATCAACATATTGAATACAATCAGATAAGAGTTTGCCCTCCATTTGAATTTTAATCACTTTATCCTGAGAGATGGTTAAGGTAATTTTTTCTTTTTGATCCTCAGGCAGACTGGAGATTCTTATGTATTCTATGCCTTTGTAAAATTCCGGATCAACCCGCATGCTATTTTTATGTGTATAGTGTAAATGAAACTTAGACAAAAATGGTAACTCTAGGTTTAAAGATATCTAAGATTTAGGTTAAGATTACTTTAATTTTGTCGCTTTAAATTTAGTCATTTAAACATCAGTAAGCTTAATCATACTTAATACTACATTTCAAATGATTTCTAATCAACGATCGAAGTTTTCTCTTCCTACAACAGGCGTCTTTTTAAACTGCGCCTACATGTCCCCAATGCTTAAAAAAGTTGAGAAGCAGGGTATAACAGGTATCTTAATGAAAAGAAATCCAGCTAAAGTTTCGATCGATGACTTCTTTACAAACACAGAACTTGTTAGATCCGAATTTGCGAAGTTGATAAATGGTGAAGCAAAACGAGTTGTACTGGTGCCTTCTGTGTCGTATGGTATGGCCAACGTGATGAAAAATGTAAAAGCCACACGAACAGATAACATCGTTGTTACAGGCGAACAATTTCCAAGTAACTATTATCCGTGGCATCAACTACAACAAGACACGGGAGTAAAATTGAAAGTAGTTTCTGCCCCTGATACGTTAACGAATCGCGGCAAGCAATGGAATGAAAGAATAATGGAAGCAATTGATGGCAATACCAAATTAGTTGCACTTGGCAACGTGCATTGGGCCGATGGCACAAAATTTAATCTGATCGAAATCAGAAAAAGAACGCGTGAGGTAGGAGCGTTGCTGGTGATTGATGGCACACAATCAGTAGGGGCCTTGCCCTTCGATGTAGCGAAGATACAACCTGATGCATTAGTTTGTGGTGGTTATAAATGGTTAATGGGACCATATTCGTTAGGCCTTGCTTACTATGGTGAATATTTTGATCAGGGGAAACCAATTGAAGAAAATTGGATTAATCGGTTGCACAGCGAAAATTTTGCTGCGCTTGTAAACTATCAAAGCGAGTATCAACCAGGCGCGCTGCGATATGAAGTGGGTGAGCATAGCAATTTTATTTTAGTGCCCATGTTGCTGGAAGCCTTGAAGCAAATCAACCAATGGAAACCAACGGCTATTCAACAATACACTGCGGCCATCACTAAGCTGCCAATTAAGATTTTAAAAGAGGCCGGTTATTGGATTGAGGATGAAAAATATCGTGGGTATCATTTATTTGGAGTTCGTTTGCCAGATGATAAATTGATAGAGCCGATTAAGAAAAGCAAAATTTCAGTTTCGTTTCGTGGCAACGCCATTCGGGTATCACCGCATCTTTATAATTCAGAAGCTGATCTAATGAAGTTAGTGAAAGCTTTGGTAGGCAAACCATGACCGATCGTAATAAGAGCGACTACTTTTTAGGAGGTGTTGTAATTGCATTTTTAGGGGCCATTTGTTTTTCGACAAAAGCCATCCTGGTAAAACTTGCTTATCGCGATACAGAAGTTGACACAATTTCGCTATTGGCTTTACGAATGATCTTCGCCTTACCGTTTTTTATTGTCCATGCATTCACATCGTCCAGCAAACAAAGTAATGTTCGGTTTACAACAAAACAATGGATTCAAGTAGCTATTGTTGGATGCTTAGGGTATTATATAAGCAGCTTGCTTGATTTTTTGGGCTTGCAATATGTATCTGCTGGTATTGAGCGATTGATACTATTTATTTATCCAACATTGGTTTTACTGATGTCTGCAATAATCTTCAAAGAGAAAATAAAACCTATTCAATGGCTGGCATTATCGATTACCTATATTGGCCTGTTCATAGCATTTTTTGGAGAAGTCAACTTGCAATCTTCGCTGGGCGACAATTTTATTTTTGGATCGCTCTTGATTTTTATCTGTGCATTTACATTTGCCGCTTACATAGTGGGAAGTGGTCGTTTGATTCCATTAGTGGGGGCATCTAAATTTAATAGCTATGCAATGTGTTTTGCTGCCATGGGGGTATTAATTCATTTTTTGGTCACGACTGAAGTTTCATTATTCAATTTTTCAGGTACAGTATATCTGTATAGTTTTTTAATGGCCATTATCTCAACCGTAATTCCATCCTATTTAGTTGTTCAGGGTATAAAAAGAATTGGTGCCGATAATGCGGCTATTGTTGGAAGTGTTGGGCCAGTATCCACCATTGTGATGGCGTACTTCTTTTTAGATGAGCAGATATTTTTTCTTCAGATCGTGGGGACTTTCATGATTTTAGCGGGCGTGTTATTAATCAGCCGGCAAAAAAGAAAAGAAGTTTTATAATCAGGTGCCTTGCTATGCTTTAGTTGTAGATCAACTTTTCAATTAGTAAGTTCAACACATGAAAAAACTATTCCTTATTTTATTTCTATTCATTACTCAACTTTCAATTGCGCAAAACACGGAGTTGATTTTTGTTTTCCTAAACAAGCGAACGGATAAAACAGAATTGCCTGAAGCGGAGGTAAAAAAAATAATGGCTGGCCATCGGACAAACATTACACGACTGGCAAAGGAAGGGAAACTAATTTCAGCAGCACCGTTCGATGCAGGCGGGGGTATTTTTATTTTCAAATCAAAGTCAATAGAGCAAGTAAAGGAATGGCTAAGTACCGACCCCGGTGTGCAGGCAAACCGTTGGCGGGTAGAAGTGCTCCCCTATTATCCGCGAGTAGGGTCAGCCTGTGTAGTAAAAGAACCTTACGAAATGGTGACCTATCAGTTTATCCGCTACATACCCAACATTGCCAAGTTCAACATTCAAAACGCGCCCGAGATTTTTAAGAAGCACGATGACTATTTAAAAACCATTATCAAAACAGGAAATGCAATAGCAGAGGGAACCTTTGGCGATATGGAGGGCGGCATTCTTGTAATGAAAGGCGATCTTGATATGAGAGTGATAGAAATGGATACTGCCGTACGCGAAGGACTTTTAGAAATTGAACTTGAGAAACTATGGATTGCTAAGGGCGGGTTTTGTGAGAAGTAAAGCAAGCATTATCATAAATTAATTGCTAAATCTGAAATCTCTATGAAAGGAATTAATTATATAACAGACGAGCAAAGCAAAAAAAAGGCGGTGGTCACCGACATGTCATTGCTTAAAAAGTATGATTATAAAATAGAAGAGTTATTCGACTTGATTTTGGCTGAAAGCCGAGTTGATGAACCAGTTGTGAGTTGGGAAATCGTTAAAAAGAAACTCAGGAAACAGGGCAAAATTTAATGTACACTATCCGATAAAAAAAATCTGCGTAAAAGGAACTCAGCAAACTTTCAAATCGGGTAATCAAAAGAATTGCAGATACAATAGATTCTTTGTCTGAAAATCCGAGGCCATCCGGTTCAAAGAAATTGATTGGTCAAAATGAGGTACTATGACGTGTACGCGTTGGCGATTACCGGATTGTATATTCAATAAACGAAATTATAGAAGTAATTGAAATTCGAAGAATAGGACATCGCAAAGATGTATATAAGTAGCAATCAATTTTGATAATTATCTCCTCACTCCGCAACTACAACCGCCAACTTATCGCCCTTTAAATTTATAGCAAGCCGGGTTACACCTTTTAATAGCTCAGCCCCATTATTTAATTCAATCACTTTCCAAGTCTTTCCTTTTTTAGGATCAAGCATGTAAAGTTTTGATCCATCGCTTGAAATAATTTTTCCACCAGGCGTCCAGCAAATATCTTCCCGATCGGGCAATGTGGAGGCAATCGTTGTAATAGCCATCGTTTCGGTATTCAATTTCTTTATCTGCCATTCGTTGCCAGAATTTTTTTGAATGAAGCTGATGCCTCGCTCATTGGGAATTTGGTGCAATGACCGACCGATGTTTTGTGCAAGCACAGTATCTTCTTTTGTAGGTAAACGCAAATAGTGTAGCGTGTTGGGCTCGCCAAGAATAAACATGGCGAGGTGACTGTTATTAGCCCACACATGATAACCAACAGTCATGTTATCAATAATTACATACGGGTCTCCGCCAGCAAGCGGATATTTTCCTAAATCCTGCGCGCCATTGTCGCGATGAATAATACAGGACAAATAGGCATTGTCGGGTGTATGCGTAGATGAGTATTCGCGTTCAGGTGTTTGGGTTACAGAATTTGTTTCACCCGTTTGATAATTGAATGACTTAATGTCTGAGCGACCATCGTCATTAAATGACGAATAATACAAAACAGGTTCGGTGCGACTAAACCCTGGTTGATTATCATAACCCGTGTGATTGGTTATGTTTTTAGGATTGCTTAACGTGATTTTGTTCTTCTTGATTTTCAAATCGAAAAGCAGAATCTCAGAGCCACTTTGGGCATACGCTGAGAATCCGCAAGAAACAAGAAGTAGAAGCCGGAATAGTTTCATTTTTTGATGTTAGGAATTGAAACCTAAATTATGAATACTTTGTCACTAAATAAACCGCAAGGACGCTAGGGCGTAAGTTAAGTTTAATTTGGTTAGAATATAGTCTCTTTGCACCTCTGCGTCATTGCGGTAGCTTTGCAACTTGAAATAATAAAATAGACGTGAAAGATTTAATCATTATTGGAGCAGGACCTATTGGACTTGCCTGTGGCATTGAGGCTAAAAAAGCTAATCTTGACTACGTTATAATTGAGAAGGGATACCTGGTTAATTCTATTTATAATTATCCGGCTAACATGACTTTTTTCTCAACGTCCGATCGACTAGAAATTGGAGGCGTTCCTTTTATCTCAAATAATCCTAAGCCAACAAGACCAGAAGCACTTGAATATTATCGTAGAGTTTGCACAAGTTGGCAATTGAAGATAAAACTTTATGAGGCTGTTGAATCTGTAAAAAAAGATGAGACGGGCATCTTTAAAGTAAAAACGACAAAAGAAAATTATACGAGTAAGGCAGTAGTAATCTCGCTTGGCTTTTATGATTTGCCCTATCTGCTTAATGTGGAAGGTGAAGATTTACCGAAGGTGAAACATTACTATACCGAACCCCATCCTTATTTTGGTCAGCGCGTGGCAGTAATTGGTGCAGCAAATTCTGCTGTGGATGTGGCGCTAGAAACGTGGCGTAAAGGCGCTGAGGTTACTATGATTATTCGCGAATCGGAAATCCGCGAAGGCGTAAAATATTGGGTGCGCCCCGATATCGAAAATCGAATTAAGGAAGGAACCATTAAGGCGTACTTCAATTCTGAAGTGACCAGAATAACACCATTAACCATAGAGATAAAAACACCGACTGGGAAAGTAGAGATTCCAAACGATTTTGTTTTAGCTATGACCGGCTATCAACCACCATTTGAGTTGATGAAGTCAATGGGAATTAAATTCAATGCCGATGAATATCATACGCCAGTGTATAATGAAGAAACCATGGAGACAAACGTTAAAAATCTTTATTTGGCGGGCGTGGTATGTGGTGGATTAAAAACCAATAAGTGGTTTATTGAAAATTCACGCGTGCATGCGGAGATTATTGTAAAAGATTTAGCCGCAAAGTCGCTATGACGCAACGCCACATTTTATTTTTTTAGGATATAAAAAAAAAGAGTTCTAAATCGGAGCTCTTTTAGTTTTGATATTCTATACTTTCTTACAAAGCGTTAGCCGTTATTGTTACATAAATTTTACAAGAAAGCTTAAATGCAATGGGAGTTGAGGTAAACGATCCTTGTAGTTTAATTTCCTCTTTGTTATCGGCAAGCAATTTGGACGCCAGCTCGTTAAATCCGGCAGCATCAGATGTTAACTCAATATTTGAAACAGCAGAAATACTAACATCGCCTGCTGAGGCAATTTCTTTACCTGAAGATACGATAATGAGTTTACCCTCGTTAAAAGTCACTCCGCTTTTACTTACATCAGAAATTGAGTAGGTAATTTTATTCACCTTAATCTCCTTTATCTTACTTGTATATTTAGCTACATCAGCATCAGAGGTTGCATCTAAGGTTTTAGTAATTTCATAACTCACAGCATTAGTGCCATTATTAACTCGTGTGTCATTGACAACAAACTCTAATGGCAACTCTGCATTAAATGTAACATCGTCCACTTTGTCAAAAAGATCGCAAGACGAAAACGTGCCTAGCACAAAGAGTAACGCAATAGGAAATAGGTGTTTGATATTCATAACAAATTTGTTTGATAATCTCTTATATACCGCAAGTTACAAAATTGTAATACCAATTATTTTTCACGCTTTAGGTCAAGGTCAAATTGAATACCTGCATAATAGTTTCTTTTGGCGGCAGCGTTGAAATATCGCCCAGCGGCTGCATTCAAATCATTTCCAAGGCTATAGGTTTCGTCCAACAAATTATCGGCACCAACAAAAATATTGATCGGCATATTTTTAATTATCCAACTCCTGTAGCCGAGCTTGCTTCCTAACAAGGTGAAGGAATCTGCATATACAGTATTTGCATCGTTGAGGGGAAGGGAGGAAGTATAATTTACGGTAACGTACCAATAAATTCCGTTTTTAAATGCAAGATCAACACCTCCCGTAAGGACGTTTGCTGGCACACCGGTAAGATCATTGCCGCTAAAAGACACATTATTTTTCTCGTAATCCTTAAACGTATAGTAGTTAAACGTTAAACCACTCCATAATTTAAAATTGGATAGTGAAGTTGTTGAAACAGTAGGTTGCCAATTAATCAAAAGTTCGGCACCATTTTGATTGGTAGCGCCAGCGTTTACAAAAAAGTCGGCTCCGTCAATATCTCTTCGAACCACGATGGTTTGATCTAGGGCAAAGTGATAAAGCGCAGCGTCAACAAAGAACTTGCGATTTAAAAAATAACCGCGCGCGCCTACTTCAACCTGAATTCCTTTTTCTGATTGCAGGTCGGTATTAAATACTCCGTTTGAAGGCCTTACTTCAGCAAGGGTTGGCGGAGAAAATCCCCAGCTTACATTTGAATGAACGGAGAACACATCATTTATTTTTCTTAGCACCGCTATCCGAGGAGTAAGTACGGGATTGTATGTTGTTTCTTGAGGCGCAGGTTGCAAGTCAGTAAGTCTAAGCAATTTATAGTCTACCCAGTTGGCACTTAACCCAGCGGTAATAATCCAATCGTCTTTTGTAAATTCTCCCTGGCCAAATACGCTATATTGAAGTGTTCGGATTTCGTCATCGTTCTGAAGAGTTCCGGGCGTACCCTGAATATTCTGATAATTTTTTACTGGCGAGTAGCCACGTAAAAACTCACCGCCTCCAAAAAGTTTTGCGTTCCAATTTCCAATAGCAAATGAATAATCCGTTACACTGCGAGCACCCATGTTTTGTTCAAGTCTTCGCTCAAAATTTCTTATTGAGGGGTTTTCAAATTGAACAAAGTTTCCAAAGACGCCTGTGCGGTTGCGTAGCTTTTTTGAAAACTGATATTGATGTGAAATACCTGTATAAAATGATCGGAGTGAAACAGCAGCTTGTTGCGAAACTGCACTCGGTTGTGGGCCGGCTGCCGGCCGGGCTTGACCCGGATTGGCTTTATATTCTGCCTCATTTAAGCCGCCCGGAGTTTGATAATATAAGTCAGTATAGAAAATAACAGTTTCTAACTTCTCTTTATCCGACAATGCGAAACTGAAACTACTATTAAGTTGATCGCGCACCATGCGCGACTGTTCACGATATCCATCAGCCTGCTGATGCTGATAACTGACCGAATGACTGGTGCTTTCCGTTGCCTGATTAAATGCTAGTTGGTAGCTTCTTAAACCATAACTGCCAGCCGTCCATCCACCACTAAGATTTGTTTGATCTTTAAATTTTGGGGATTGCATTAAAAGTACACCACCCGTACCTGCTCCATATAAACTTGATCCGGGGCCTTTAATTATTTCAACCTGACCAATCGAATTTGCATCAAGTTGGTTTAAATACGTATTGCCACCGGGATCGGTTAACGGTAAATTGTTCCAATAAGTCTTTACGTTACGCACGCCAAAAGGTGAACGAAGAGAACTTCCACGGATAGAGAATCGATAACTCCCAGGCGAACGTTCTTCCATACGAATTCCAGGTAGATTATTGACTGATGAAACAAGGGATGTGTTACTGAAACGGGCAAGATCACTTTCAAAAATCAAACCAACAGAAGCGGGCACTTGCAGCAGGGGCCGATCGGCTTCAAAGGCGCGAATGGTAATTTCATCAAGTACTTTTACAGAATCTACTTTTGTCTGTCCAGTTACATGGTGGGCAAAAAGCACTAACAGAGCGGCAAGGATTTTTTTCACGCGCCAAAAGTACGAACTAGTTGAAGAATTATTAAAAATCTTTCAGTGCTTCATCGAGCGATTTTGCTTCAGGGAAATAGCTCATCAGTTTTATTAGAACTCGATCAACCAAGGTATCAGGGCATGATGCTCCACTGGTCAAAACGATTTTAAGAGGATGCTTGTCAGGCAGAAAATCATGAGTGATTAATTTTTCCTTTTGATGATAATTGAAGTGATGAATTTCATTTGCGGATTTAATCTCGATTTCTGAATTGATAAAGTAGGTTGGAAATTTTCGTTCGCAAAGTTCAACAATATGGGAGGTATTGGAACTGTTATAACCACCCACCACTATCGCAAGGTCTGCATTGCTTTCCAGAAGTTGATAAGTTGAATCCTGATTATCGTTAGTAGCATAACATAGCGTGTCGCGGGTATCTGCAAAATGATCTTTTAGATTTTCAGAGCCATATTTATCTACCATCGCTTGCTTAAAGTAGTCGGCAATGCCTTGGGTTTCGGAAGCCAGCATGGTCGTTTGATTTACTACCCCCACCCTCTTCAGGTGGATGTTGGGATCAAAGCCCTCAGAAAATTTTCCGGCAAATTCTGAATAAAATTCTTGCGCGGATTTTGCTCCAGTCAAGTACTTACCCAATTGGCGAGCTTCCTCTATATCACGAACAATTACCGTTGCACCATTGCTTGTGCTGTGGCTAAAGGTAGCCTTGGTTTCTTCATGCTTGGGCTTGCCGTGGATGATAATGGTGTATTGATCTTGCCCCAGTTTTGCACTCCGGTTCCAAACCTTTTCTACAAACGGACACGTGGTGTTATATTTTTGCACCTCTATGCCCTTGTCTAATAAAAGATGTTCAATTTCCAGTGTTGTGCCAAATGCCGGGATAATTACTACGTCATCTTTATCAATGGCTGACCAAGGTATAAATTGAGAGCCATCAGTATCCATAATAAATTTGATGCCGCGACTTTCTAAATCCTGATTCACTTCCTGATTGTGAATCATCTGGCTTAGCAGGTACACCTTTTTGCCAACAGATTCTTCCAGTGCACGATAACTAATCTCAATGGCGTTTTCTACACCATAACAAAAACCAAAATGACGCGCCAGAATAAATTGAACGGCTCCTAAATCTAAAATAGCAGGCGAAAAATCCTGCTTGCGCAGATCTTTTAGTCTACGACTTTCTTTAATCTTACCCGTAATGGAAGAGCGATAATAGGCAGGGATGTCAAATTTTTTGATAACAGATTATTTAAAGTTTTGAGTAATGCAAAGGTAGCGTACAAAAAGTACTGAATCGAATGATCAACAAATAAAACCTTTATCGCCTTACTTTCCCTGCAACCAGCGCATAAGCACTAAATCATAAATTTGATAAAACGATTTTCCATCGTCAGTCAGGTATTTATATACCAACTCTCGCTTAATCAAGAAATCTAATGCCCGAAGTACGGATGAACTTGATCCGAGTTCGTATTTTTTTATAAACTCTTTTGCGGTGAGTTGAAAAACTTTGCCCTCTTGCGCAATAGCCGCTAACAGCCGCCACTGGTGTTTAGACATGGAACTGTTGAGCGCCAGATACGACAATTTATTTTCTGCATAAATCTCCAAAACAGACTCATCAATTATTTCTTCGGAGGCCTGTTTTTCTGTTTTGGAAAAAACCCGATTGCACAGCAGTTGCGTGTTGTACGTATTGCCATCTGCCCAGTCTAAAATCCGGGCTATATGTTCATTAGAAATTTTAAGCCCGCGGTCTTTAAAATGCTTTTTGATAAATAATTCATACTCTTTTTCTAAAATTTTTCCGATCGAAACCGATTGTGTGCTTGCATAAAAAGGTCGCTTAGCGGAATTAAACATTTCGCTAAGCAAGTGAAATTGGCTACCGGAAAATATGAAACGTAGGTTTTTAAGATGCTGTACTTCGGAGCGAATCCATGCCTCAATAGCATGAGAGTCTTTGTGCCAACTATTGATTTGTTGAAATTCATCTAAGGCAATAAGCCCCGGGCCATACGAATCGAGCAGTTGCAAGGCTTGTTTTACCGAGGTACGTTGCTGGCTTTCCGATTTGAAATCAATCTCTAATTGCAAACTGCCCGTGTGTGGGTTGGCCGACATAACCGGCCGGAATGCAAGTATCTAATCCTCAAACTTTTTGAATAATGGTTTGTTGGCTGCTAGTGCATTTAACACGGCACTTAAAAATGAGTTAGTAAAATCTTTGAACGTAAAGGATTCTTGCACATCTAAATAAACACAGTTCCATTTTTTACCAAGGTGATAAATCACATGACTGATTAAACCGGTCTTTCCTATTCTCCGAGGTGCATACAAAGTGATGTTTCGCCCATTGCGCAAAGCCGTTATAATTTGATCGCGTTCTTTTTCACGGTTGCAAAAGTAGGCCGGGCCATAATACCCAAATATTGGAAACGGATTCAAAGGTTCGTCCATCCCGTAAAGACAAGTAACAGTTTGTAACTTACAAATTGTAACTTACAAACCGTAACCTTAGTGAGAACCCATAAAAAAAGCCTTCGGATTTATTCCGAAGGCCTTTTGACTGCGCACTTATTTTTCAAGCAGCCTTTGATAGTTTATCTTCTTTAATTTTGTTTGTCCTTACTTCTTTTGCCTGAAGGTCAAACCAGCTTACTTCTACTAAATTTGACTTCAAGTACTTGAGCACTTCCATCACTTTTCCATCAATCTTGCTGCGGACGCGCTCGCCTTTTTTAAACAGCTTTCTCATTTACTATTGGTTTAGTTTAAATTCTTAATGCGTAAATATACTCACGCGGATAGCCTTCGTAAATACCTGCAAAGTTAATTAAGTCACCTGCTTTCTTCTTGTTGATAATCTTCTCAACATCTTCTCTTGACTTTACGGCAACATCATCAATATGAGTGATGATAAATCCTTCGCGCATGCCTGTGCGCTTTAGGTTGCCATTAGATAAGGATTTTACTTTTACCCCTTGCTCAAGATCCAATCGCTCAAGCAACTTAGCATCCATTTCTTCCAATTCAAAGCCCAACAATGCAACTTCCGGTTTTTCTTCACGCTTTACAATGCTTGTTTTCCCAACTCTGTTTTTTAAGGTTACAGGTACCACCATGATCTTACCATCTCTGTTTACAGTAACATTTATTTTATCGCCAGGGCGCTTAAGTCCAACGTACTCAATCAGCGCAGTGCTTGATTTGATTTGAGTGTCATCTATTTTAGTTACCACATCGCCAGGTTTTATTCCAGCTTCTTTAGCAGCACTAATATCAGCGGCATTTCCAAAGCCTGAAATGTAAGCGCCTTCATTTAAAGCTAATCCTTCTTGCTTTGCAAGATTGCTATCAATATTTCTAATTTCAATGCCCATCCAACCACGTTGTACGGTGCCGAAGGCAATTAAATCTCCAGTGATTTTGCTCACAATATTTGAAGGAACAGCAAAGCCATAACCACTATACGATCCGGTTGGGCTGGCTATTGCCGTATTGATACCAACCAAGCCTCCGGTTAAATCAACCAAAGCACCACCGCTGTTTCCAGGATTGATTGCAGCATCAGTTTGAATGAATGATTCGATTGAAGTGTTTGCCGGCCTTTCAGGATTTTGACCAGAATTATTTGAATTAATGATATTAATATTTCTTCCTTTTGCGCTGATGATACCAGCTGTAACTGTTGAGTTTAAGTTAAATGGATTTCCTACAGCCAATACCCATTGTCCTACCTTCGCCTCATCTGAATTAGCAAAAGATAAATAAGGAAGATCTTTTTCATCTATCTTAATAACCGCCAGGTCTGTATCACGATCTACGCCTATAACTTCTGCTTTTAATTCGCGATTGTTGTAAAGTGTTACCTGCACAATTTCAGCGCCATCCACTACGTGGTTGTTGGTAACGATGTATCCGTCCTTGTTAATGATTACCCCCGAGCCTGTGCTTTGCTGTGGTCTTTGATTTTCAGATGGGCCATCGAAGAAATATCTGAATTGTTCTGGTATTTCAGAATTATTACGCGCTGTTCTTTCCTGCGTAGATCTAATATGTACAACCGCTTTTGTTACTTGTTCTGCTGTGCCCGTAAAATCAAGCGGCACTAGTTGTCCTTGCCCATTAACCTGATACCCTACTTGTGAAGTTGGCACACCACTAATGTGTTCTATTCTTACACCTTGTTGCTGATCTTTAACCAGCCACTGTGAGGCTACGATGGTAATCACACTTCCCAACACCGCAGCCAACAAAATTGATCCAAATCGTTTCATCATGATAAATAATTAAGTTTTAATTTTTAGTTGAAGTGAGATGAACTTCAGCCGATAATAGTTTAATGTATTCCTGAAATTTTTCTCTCCGCCCATTGCCGTCTCCAAAGATCAAAAGAAATGCCAGTGCTGTAGAAACGAGAGTTTTGTCTGTTTTGGTTCACTTTTACTAACAAAATTTCATTTTTTTATTAATGCTCCTTCTTTGTATTCATATTCTATCGACAGATTTCCATCTTTATCATACCATTTAGATACGCCATCACGAATTCCATTTTTATAATTGCCTTCTTCCATAACCTTTCCATCGGGATAATATATTTTAACTGCGCCCTCCAGCTTTCCGGTTTTATAGAAGCGTTCTTCTTTTAAGGTTGAGTAATTGAACTCTTTATATTCTCCATCCAATACATCCTTGTGATGATTGTATTGCTTTGCCACTTGCCCATTTTCATTAATCTCAAGAGCCGCTCCTTCCATCGTTCCATCAGCGTACGTTACCATAGATCTTACAAGCCCGTTGCGCTGATATTCTACCCATGCACCATTTCTTTTTTTATTGCGGTATAAACCAAAAGCGCCAATTTTTCCATCGCTGTCACGAACGATAATTTTAACCAAACCAGGAGTATCTGCATATTCTTCTTGCTCTGCGCCAACCGGAATAGCCGGTGCATATAGCGCATCCGGTGTAGCGTCTTTATTGGCGCAGGAGAAAATAATGACGGAGAGATTAACAACTAAAAACAACCTTTTCATAAGCGTCTGATTAAAATTAATTGGCTAAATATATTAAGTAACTTTGCTTTTTGTCAAGCATAAAATGAACGAGTTAATTATTAAAGGTACAATTACACTTAAACAAGGTCGCGATCATTCTATAAAGCGATTTCATCCATGGATTTTTTCGGGCGGGATACAACAAACGCATGGCGAGCCAAGTGATGGCGATTGGGTGGAGGTTCAAGATTCAAGGAAAGCAACTGTAGGGTTTGGTCACTATCAAAGAGGATCAATAACTGCGCGCATACTTGCGTTTGGAGATGCTAAACCGGAAGCATCAATTTACTTCGACAAAATAAGTCGTGCTTTTGAACAACGATTAAAGACTTTAACAATCTCCGAATCAACCAATGCTTATAGATTGGTTCATGGTGAAGGTGATGGTTTACCAGGTTTAATCATAGACCTGTATCACGATGTTGCTGTTCTGCAAGCACACTCTTTTGGGATGCAGAAAGACAGAGCGATCATAGCGGAGGCTATCAAAGAAGTTTTTGAAAAAAATAATGCAAAACTGACAGCCGTTTATTATAAGGCGCTTTCTGAAAAATCAGAAAGTGAATATTTATTTGGGATGGCTGTTGTGCCGCATGTAATTATTGAACACGGCAATAAGTTTTATGTTGATTGGGAAGAAGGGCAAAAAACGGGCTTCTTTTTAGATCAACGCGAAAACAGAAAGTTGTTGGGTGAAATGTCGAAGGGCAAAAGCGTTCTCAACACATTTTGTTACACAGGGGGTTTTTCAATTTATGCCTTGCAAGCTGGAGCGAAATTGGTTCACTCTGTGGATGCTTCGGAGAAAGCTATTGACCTTACTCGAAAAAATCTAACGCTTAATGGATTTGATCCTGATCAACACGAATGTTTTGCAAGTGATACATTCGATTTTATAAAAGACAAAAAAGATGTTTACGATTTAATTATTCTCGATCCTCCCGCTTTTGCAAAACACAAAGATGCCCGCCACCAAGCGGTGAAAGGGTATCAACGCCTGAATGCGGAAGCGATGCGCATTATAAAATCAGGCGGAATCATTTTTACATTCTCTTGCTCACAAGTGGTGGATAACCAATTGTTTTATGATACCGTGGTTTCATCTGCTATTCAATCAAAACGACAGGTAAAAGTTTTGCATCACCTGTCGCAACCAGCCGATCATCCAGTATCATTATTTCACCGCGAAGGGGAATACTTGAAAGGATTGGTTCTTTATGTGAAATAGATCTTGAGAGAAGTATGTTTTGCAATCTTATCAAAATCTTTGTCGTTGTGTACTAGCGCTAACTTGAAATGAATAGCATAAAAAGCAATGAGGCAATCATTTGGTTTTCGGATTGTTGTTCCCAATTTCCTGATAGTTCGGTAAAGGTTTGCAGCTTCGTATGCCACAAAGTATGGATCAAGAATTAGAAAGTTGAGGGATAATAGTAAATCACTTAACTTTTTGTGCTCTCCATCATTTCTTATTCCTTGTAAAAACTCCTGATATATCGGAGGGCAAATGTAAATTTCTTGATCGTTTATTATTCTTTGATACAGCAGATCGGTTTGTTTTGTTTTCTTGTTATGAGAATAATCAACCCACACAGAGGTATCAAAAATCATAACCGTTTACTTTTTCTCATTTCCTCCAGATTGCCCTCCCAGTTTATTTTTCCTCTTAGTGAAGCCAATTTTTTCCTTCTCAAAATACGCAAATGATCTTCAAGGGCTTTTTCAACAACCTCTCGTTTGGTCTTAGACTCTCCAAACTTCAAAATTTGATCAATTAAATCGTTGTTGATAACAATATTGGTTCGTGTCGTTTTCATACACACAAATATAAAGAATCCATACACATCATAAAGAAAGGGCAATTCAAATTGTCGCATTTATTGACCTCACCCCATAAGCATTTGCTGAGTGGCAGCATAGCATTTCCCCTCTCCACCCGAAAGCTATCCGGGAGGCGAGGGGCAGGAAAATCGTACTAGTTGCACACAGTTTGCTGGGGTGAGGTCAGTTGGAGTATGTGACAATTTGAAATGTATCCACTCATCTTGACTCTGCATTATCCCGAATAGATTATCTGCACACTTGTTTAGCTATATTCGAGATTAGTTTAAGGAAATTATGCGGAGGCTATTTCTCATTGTATTCTTTGTACCGTTAATTTCTTTTTCCCAGTCATGGCAGCCTTTGCCTCAAACGGACTCAATAACATTTACATATCGGGACCTTACTTATAAGAAAAAGTACAAACCCATTAAAGGGCACATACAAATGCGCCTGCTACCCGAGGCTACCTGGGTAGTGGCTAATGATTTCGATAAGCTACCCAAATTTTTTAAACGGCTTATAATTCAATCCGGTAATAAATCTTATAGCATAAGGCTTAGCCAATCTCTATCGCAACTGCAACCACTGCTCGATTCTATGATTTACGAACAGGCAGAATCTCCGCTTTTCTTTACAGAAGCTAAGTTAAAAAAAGAACGACTGAAGACTTACCCGCACGACCGCGATAAGTTTTTTGCCGGAGCAAAGGGTGGACTATTTTTAAAGCACAACTGGATACCTCTGTATATGTTGCCGCTGTCTCTTTCTGAACCTATAACCTTAAAGGTAAGTAGCCGTTTTGCCAGCCAGGCACTTTACCGTACCGATCAACTTCCCGTGAGTTATGCATGGCGGTTGCCCGCGATGGAGCAATATAATTGTACCCGCTTCGATCGGTTTAGAGAGCTTCGTAAAATGAAAGGCTACGGTATTGAGAAGATAAAATACACACCGTATCGAATAGCAGACCAGCAAGTGATTCGCCACAGTTTTGAGATATATTTTGAAAAGAACCAAACTGTTGCCCAACCCCAAAGCGTGCAAAATGTAATTGATTTTTTAAAGGCTAATAATTACAGCATTTTAAATGTATCCATCGAGGGTTATTCATCATTGGAAGGTACTGAAGAAGCGAACGAGCGGTTGCAGCGTAAGCGTGCCTATGTACTGTTAACTGCATTACGCACCTACAACAACCAGCCGATATCATCCGATACATTAATTGTTAACCACGGATATGATTTATTCCGGCAAGCAATTCGCGGAACACCGCACCAGTGGCTTGATACATTAAGTAACGAAACTTTGCGAACGTTGCTTAACACCAATGTGCAGTTGCTTACTGAAGTAGAACCGTTTATACGCGAACATCGCAAGGCTTCGCTTAAACTGGCTGTTGCTAAAAAACTGAATGACGAAGAAATGTTAAATCGGTTTAAGCTTGACCTTGCCTTGTGGGAAGCCCGGTTAGATCCCAAACAAAACAAAGGCTTTTCTTTAAATCACGTTGAGTCTCGTGTAGCAGGTATGTTGTCTTATTTGTTCGACTTGCTGCTGGCTGAACATATTAGCGAAAGCGAGTTTAACCAACTAGTAGAGCAGACACAAAACAGAAATCTTATACGGGTACTGTTAGCGTATCATCAAATTATGTTAATGGGAAAAAGTAATCTGCCAGATTCTATAGCCTGGAATAATCATGTGAAAACAGGTGCCTTTGCAAATACGATTCTTACTGCGCACACCAGCCTGATTGAGTTAATTAATAAACCCGAAGCGCACATTCAACAAGAAGAAAAATTTAAAGCACAACTGGTAGATATTCAATCGTACTTGTTCGAGTATGTTCGCAACGGTTGGGTTAGCCTGGAGCAGTTATGCTCAGTGGACTACCCACTTACTTCAAAATTTGGAGGATATAAACTAAGGCAACTGGCATTTCTGCAAGAGATGGCGCAGGTTACTGAAGTACCTTGCGAGCCGCTTGTATTAACACAAGCACAAAAACCTAAAACTTATAGCGATACGTGGCTGGATGACTTGCTACCCGAAGAAAGAGTTTTTACCGGAGCAGTAAGGCTGGCCGATGGCCGATATTTGCCTAACTACGGGCAGCCGATGTATAGCCCATTTATGTTTTTTCTAAAAAGTGTGTTCTTAAGAAAACAAACGGGCATACGCCAATTTGTAATTGCTTCGGATGCTCTTTATGAATTCGACATCTACATGCTTGCCCAATACAATATAAGCCACTGGCAACCCAAACAGAATTTTTTTCAGGATAGCGAAGTGTTACTGGAAGACATGAACAAACTCATTGGTATGCTAAAGCGAAATCCGGGGCAGTTTTGTCCGGCATTTCTTAACCAACTTTACTTAGACTACCATCTTAAAGCCTTGCACTATCTGACTCTTTATTACGAACCGGGCAATCCGAAACACACTGAAATTGTGCAGCAATCGCTCGGGTATATTTCGCGGCACTACAGCCAGCATGCAGCCCTAGTTACACCGCGGCTGTCGCTATATATTTTACACCAACTCAATGCTTTTTATGCATTGCCCGGCCAGTACGATAGCCCTTGGCATGCCTGGAATTTACTTAAAAGCATTAAAGCAAAGCGTGCGCTTACACCCGATGAAGAAGTGTTGCTTGAGAAATATGCGATGTATTTTGATAAGACAAAACAAAAATAATTTGATGAAAATAAGCTGTTCGTCATTTGCAAAACGCGAAGAGCATGATTTATAACAAATGAGATTCTGAAGGGTTAGGAAATTAATTATCTTCGAATTGTAAAAGGAAAGAAATATGAGAACAGAAAAAGTCATCAGTAAGGAACTTCTCAGTCACCTTGTTTTACTGGAGTCTGATCATCAGGCTAAAGTACTTTCATACACTAAACAACTTTTAAACACGGGAGATGCTTCACAGGAAACACGTGATATAAACAGCCGTGATTATTCCGGACTAAAGTGAGCCACCCATTCCGGATGAAAGTGAGCCACCTATTTCGAAGTAAACTGAGCCACTCTTAAAACTTTTTGTAAGTTTTTTTACTGCCATTCCGGCATAAAGTGAGCCACCCTGATTTGCAACATACTTTCGGTTTTTTTTAAAATTTCAATACAAAAGGGACCCAACGAAACCAACCTCTGATGATAATTGGTTTGAATGGAATGGTTATTTTTCTGAAAGTCATGAGGAGGATCGAACCAATGAAATTAATCAATGGGACAATTATAAACCCTTATTTTATTTAAATCATCAAGTACAAGTAGCTACCTACTTAAGATCAATTAAAGAATATGATCTGAAGTATGGCTATTTGGTCTACTGGTACTATGATTACAAATATGGACAAGAGCCATACATTCATAAAGTTTGCGTAAAAAAAATAACATTGGATCAAGCGACAATTCAATTATTTAATTCGGCTTACCAAAACGTACAACATTTGATTTCTCACAGACAACAGCATTTCGCACCTGACAAATTGAATCCAAATAAATGTGGTGGTTGTGTGGTTAATAAATATTGTGGACATAAAAGCAAAAGGTATGATAAAATTACATATCCCTATGACAAGGAATATTTGAAATTGTTTCCTGCCAAATATGAGGAATAAGCATCCTGACTGATCGAAAATAAAAAATGGTGAGTTGAGGAGATTACTATAGACAACAATTAGCAGCTGTTGCACAACTACTCGCTAGAGAAATAAAACATTGAATTTTATTTTACTCCAATTAGTGCATAACTCCAATTCTTAAGCGAACTCTTCGCTTCCCTAAATTAGCAAAAGGCAACTTTCGGATGTACTTCATTTAATGGCGGAGCCCGAAACGAAACTCCGCCAGAAAAAACATAAGGGAAGAGCATCTCTTTAACAGATTCTCTTAAAGCACTTATCTATTGCGCAGCTTGGATAGAGTAGTATCCAGCACGGTAACCATTTTATCTATAGCACCACTTAAGGCATCGTCAATAGTAGGTGCGTGGTTGCTTGTGGTTATTGGTTTTAATCCTTTTAGTCTTGTTTCAATAAGGCAGCGCTTGTCATCATCGCCACCCTTCGCTCCGTTCTCGTCACTAAAATGCACGTCAATGCGGGTAATGTGTTCACTGAAACGGTCAAACTCAGCCTCAAGTGTTGCCTTACAGTAGTCAATAAGTCTTTCACTGCCTTCAATGTGCCTGTCGGTGTTAACTTCTATGTTCATGTATTTGTTGGTTTGTTTTCAATCTATAAACATGGTCGAAAAAAATTGATTGGTGTTACTTCACTGTAGCCGGTGCTGGCTCCGGATGTTTTACATAGCGTTCAAAGAACTCGATCACACGCAACATGTGATCCATCATCCTTCCGGGATTACCACTTCGAGTTAACTCATGGCCTTCTTTTGGATAGCGTATGTATTCAACAGGCTTATCTAAAATTTTCAAACTTTTATATAACATCTCTGATTGAATAACTCCTGTTCTTAAATCCTGATCGCCATGAATAATTAAAAACGGTGTGTTGATTTTATCCACGTAAGTGAGCGGTGATTCTGAATCTAAAAGTTTTTTTGTTGCTGGTTCCCATGGATAGCCGCCAAAATGATCGGGCACTAATCGCCACGCATTTCCTTCGCCCATAAACGTTGTAAGATCATAAACTCCGCGCTGAGCGTTTGCTGCTTTAAAACGATTATCATGACCAATAATCCAGGCGACCATGTAACCCGCATAACTTCCACCCTCAACGAAGAGTTGATCCTTATCTATCCAATCATGTTGTTTGAGTGCATCATCAAGCGAAGCAAGAATATCTCCGGCAGGACCGTTACCCCAATCTTTAAAATTCCCTTTCTTGAATTTGTCGCCATAGCCACCGCTACCGCGCGGGTTGCAATACACAAGCCCATAGCCCCAACTGTTTTCAAGTTGATATTCGTGCCACATTGAAAAAGATCCAGGCCCCCACATAGCGGATGGACCGCCATGAATATTTAAAATTACCGGATACTTTGTGCCAGCCTTTTTTCCAACAGGCTCCATTACCCAATATTGAATTTTTGTGCCATCTGGTCGGGTAAACCAATACTCTTTCGGAACAATGACAGTCTTATCTTTTAACCAGCCACTATTTAATTCGGTAAGCTGTCGTGTCGATTTGTCTTTTAGATTTAACAAGTGTACTTCCCACGGATTTTTCATTTCGGTGATTGCATACACGACCTTATCTCCGCGAACATCAAAGTCATTGACTCCATTATCGTTTCCTAAAATTTTAGTGATTGTTCCTCCTTTTGCAGGAACATTGAATAATGGAATATCACCTTCTGTTTGTGAAGTGAAGTAGATCAATTTATTATCAGCCGACCAGATTGTACTTCCAATGTCGCGATCAAGGGATGCAGTTAAGATTGTTGGTTTGCCACCAGATGAACTTATAACAGCCAGTTGGTTTTGTGTAGCATGAGTGTTATCGGTCGCTGTTGCGTAAAAAGAAATTTGTGAACCATCATATGAATAGGATGGATTTGAAATTGTGTGACCTAACCAGGAGAGAAACTCTTTAGCCGTTTTGGAAGCAACATCAATTGTCCAGAGATCATTACCTCGCTCGCGGTCGGGATGAATTTTATAAATCCGAGAGTGACAAATGATACTCTTTCCATTTGGTGCCCACTCGGCACCTTGAAAATCCTGAAAGCCTTGCGTGAGTTGAATATCCTTATCATCCGAGTTAAGAGTATTCAAG
>Ga0163155_10001132_pt1 | contig 32779 bp, 25 predicted proteins | sample OliLakLV19SP4G1_FD_148611 | JGI IMG/M metagenome (GOLD analysis project Ga0163155, IMG submission 148611) | Freshwater microbial mat bacterial communities from Lake Vanda, McMurdo Dry Valleys, Antarctica - Oligotrophic Lake LV.19.SP4.G1 | ecosystem: Environmental > Aquatic > Freshwater > Lake >... | reverse complement strand
TCCGGGACATGTGCTCCGTGCCGAACTGCTGGGAGTTGTCCACGTCCGCCGTCCAATCCGGCTCGCGGCGCTTGCCGAAGGCGTCAAAGCTGTAGGAGACCTTCCCGGCGGAACCCCAGGCGGGCGTGAGCTCGTCCCAGCTCCCCTGATGGTCGTGATGCACGTAGTAGGCGTAGTAGTTGATTTCGGACCCTGCATGGCCCCCGGGAATCTCCTCGTCCACCTGCAGGTAGACGGCCTGGCCGTCCACGTAGGCCGTGTGGCGCCAGCGGGTCACGCTGGCCCCGGAAACTTCATACTCGAAGTGTGGGCCCACCGTCGTGATGTTCCGGAACCCAAGACCCGGCGCGGCGCGGATCTGCCGGATCACCTGGCGGTCCGGTCCGTAGTCCAGCGTCGAGTACGCCGACTGGCGCTCAATCCGCTTCGGCAGGTTGAAGGAGGTCCATTGGATCTCGTCCGCTGTCGCTGCCGGCGTGCAGGACAGGGCGGTGGCGTTCCAGCCCCGGCAGTCCATGTTGCCGTTCACGTCGTAGTGATACGTCATGGACTCAGGGCCAGAAACGCTGGTGACGGCCCGCGGCCCAGCGCCCCATTGGCCGTAAGTGTAGGTCCCGTAGTCGGACTTGTACTGAATGTTGCCGGGGGTTCCCCCCACGCCGTCGTCGTAGTCGACGTTCAGCGTCTGCGTGGTGTTGAGCGTCACCGTATCCAGCCGATTGAGCACGTCGTAGGCGAACACCTCCGTCTTGCCGCCGGCTGCCAGGTTCTGGCGCTTGGTCAGATTGCCGGCTTTGTCCCACGTGTACCCGTAGTTCTGAATCCCGGTACCCAGGGCCTGCCCGGTCTGGATGCCGGTCAAGCGCAGGCTGCGGGGATCAAGGCCCCGCTGCTCGTCGGTAATCATGGTCCCGGGACCAAACTTGACGTGCTGCGCACGCCCGAGGGGATCCGAGGCCGCTAACGTCCAGATGGTAGTGTTGATGCCACCGTCCGTGGCGTCCAGTCGGGAGGTAATGCCGTTGCGGTACTGCCAACTGAAGCTGTGGCGGTTCCCACTGACGGAAAGGGGGTAGATCATCGTGCTCAACTGCCCCTGGTTGTACGTCATGTCCGTTTGGAAGTTTTTTCCAGCAATGGTGGAGAGCGTTTGCCGGACCTGCGCCTGGCCGTTATACAGATAGGTCTGCTGGAACGCCGTGGACGAGCCCGCCAAAGGCCCTGTGACGTGGTTGAGCAAGCCTTTCCGCCTGTCGGTGCCGACGTTCGTTGGATAGTACACCCAGGTGGTATCGCCTTCGGCCTCCTGCCGTTTCGTCTGCCGCCCGAGCTGATCGTAGGTCATCACCATGGTCCAGGCCGAACTCGCGGTCTTCGGATCCCGCGTGCGCCAGACTTCTCCGAAAGCGGTGTACTCGGTGACCCACAGGCCGGACGAGTCCGGATCATCCAGCGTGCGCTGAAACCCCCGGGCGTCATAGGTCATCGCGGTGCTGTTACCGCCGGAGTCCTGGATGCCGGTCAGCTCGCCGAACGGGTTGTAAGCGTACGCCGTCGTCTTGTGGAGGGCGTTGACCACCTCCTTCAGAGTGCCGTCGGGGTTGGAGTTCCGCGTGGTCGTGTGCGATTGACCATCCAGGGTCGCCGTGGACAGCCCGTTGCGGGTGTAGGTCACGGTGCTGTCGCCCACCTCGACCGGTGTGACCTGGGTCTTCAGGCGTCCCAGCAGATCATAGGTCGACACGGCGGTGGTGCCAGACAGGGTGCCGATGGGCAGGGACCGTGGTTCCCACCACCTGGCCAAGATTGTTGTAGCTGATTTGTTGGCGGCTGACGCGGTCGTCGCCCAGAAGGGACGCCGCGCCCACCACCCGTCCCAACTGGTCGTAATCCGTCTGCGACCAGGCATTGTTGGTGCTGGAGGTGGCGACCCGGTACTTGGCTTTCGCCGCAAAGCAGTTGGCGCCGAACGTCGCACAATCCAGATAGAAAAGCGTGTTGGTGACACCGATCGGCAACACCTCGGACCGCAGACGACCGAACTCATCGTACTGCCACGAGGTCACTTGATCCCGGGCGTCAGTCTCGCTCGCCAACAAACCAAAAGCCACGTTCCACGAGCGCTGAATGTCGTGGGTGGCTTCTCCAAAGAGATACGCCTTCTCCAAGGACGGTCGCGCATCCTCGCCGACGTCGGCATAAGTAAACTCGGCCTTGCGGTCCTGGTTGACCGGGGCCAAGGTCCCGGTGCCGTTGTCCTCGGTGACCCACTGTACTCGCCCGAAAGCGTCGAACTGATAGGTCGTCTTCAATTGCTCAGCCGCCGGTCCGGTCGTTCCCACCGTCTCCGTCAACGGTGAACACTTCGCCTGGTCCCAGGATGCGCCCGTGCCCCGGGTCGCCGAGCCCGACGGATTCTCCCGAAGCACGCTTTCGCTTGTGACCAGGCCAAGGCACCACACGCTCGTCGAGGCGGGTCCAGCGTCGAAGGTGTTGGTGATCGTCGTGCGATACATGAAACCACTTTGCTGGGGCGACGTCATCTCTACCTTGCTCACCTGCGCCGCGTTGTGCGTATTGTTCCAGCTCAACACGGTGCGGTCGGTGGTCAGAACGATGTTGCTGTTTGCATCCACTTCGTACTCGTCGGTCTTCTCCCGGGACGCGTACACCGCGTGAGGGTTGGCAGTAGCGGGGTTGCTGTCCGGATCGCTGGTGTACTCGGTCCAGATCGGATCAATGATACGGACGGGAGTGGTGGTTCCGGGTCGCAGAAGGGTCTGCTTCTCGATGCGGCCAACGTAGGGAAAGTCCTGCCGGTACTCCGTCTCGAGGTCCGGGTTGTTGGTCCGTGAATCACTGAGCGCCAGGCGCTTGAACCCGAGAAAGCCGCGCCCATACCGGTCCCGCAAGGCGCCCGTATAGGCGTAGGCGGTGTTGTAGGTTGAGCCCAGGCCGTCTGCGGTCGAGAAAGCCGTCACGACCAGCCTGCCATCCCGGACGAACCGGGTATTCGGCAGCGCTGTCCCGGTATTGACCGTGACCTGACTGAGGGGAGCATAAGTAATGCCGGTTGAATTCCCCAGGCCGTCCGCGATCGCGGTTACCCGGCTGGCCGGCCCGGTGTGCAGCCGAAACTTCCAGGCACCGCCCGCGGTGGTGGTGACAAGGAAGTCCCGATGGCCATCGGCGTTGATGTCGACCACCGCCACCTGGGCTGCCGAACGGGTTCCCTCCCCGAGCCCCAACATCTGGGGGGCTGGCCCACCGACAGTCCCGTAGTTGGCCGCTGCATAGGTCGAGCCGTTCGAACGCCACACGCACCAGCTGGCCGTCGTCTCGCATCCCGGACGGAACGACATGGGCTGCAGGATGTCGTCGCGACCGTCACCGTCGTAGTCCATGACGCGCAGCATCCACTGAAGGCCAGGCTCGATGTCGGCGGCCACGGTATTGGCGAAGAGGGAGTCCGCCGCTGCCGGCCCGTGCTTGCCCTTGCTGATCGCCACACGACTCGCGGACGGCTGAATGGTCGAGCCCCCGACAATGACCACGTCAGTCAAGCCGTCGCCATTCACGTCGGCTGTGAGGGCGTATTCACCGGTGTGCCCGCCCAGGACGTTTGACCGTCCATAGTCGGTAAAGGTCGGCGCACCCGTCAGCGTCGTATCCGACCGCCACGCCTGCCAGACGAATCCGGCCCCTTTCAGGAGCAGGTCCTGTCGGCCGTCACCGTCGAAATCGGCGGCCGAGACCCGGTCGTCGTCCCCCGACCAGGAAAAAGAGGCGCCCATTCCGGCATTCGTCGCCACGGGGGTCTGCAGCACGCCGCCAACATTGGGATAGATCCAGACGGTGGGAGGATTGGGCGCGATTTGCGCCACCATCGCCAGCTCGTCCAGCCCATCGCCGTTGATATCGATGGCCGCGGGGCCACCCAAAGCCGACACCCCGGCTGGCAGCGACGGCAGCGGGGCGGGCACAAAGGCCGTCAGGCCGTTGTTGATATAGCCGAGAATGTCGATCCGGCCATCACCGTTGAGCTCCATCAGCACAGGGCGACCCGTGGTATAGCCGGTGACGTTGGTCGATGCCGGGGCTGTATAGGCACAGCAAACACCCGAATCCTCAGCCCGCATGACCTTGAGACCCGTCGCGGTTGTCATGAAAACGTCGGTATCGCCGTCGTTGTCAAAATCCCCGTAGGCGGCGGTGGCGAATTCGGCGGTGGTCTGGGAATTCAGCGTGGGACCCAGCCCGGTGGCGTCCGCGCTCCACGTGAACTGGGTCGCCGGCAGCTCGGTAGTCGGCCCGCTGAGCTTCACCGACTCCAGCTGACTGCGGAGGACGCCGGGTTTGAAGGCCAGCGTGTAGGTGTGAATCAGACTGCCGCCGGCGTAGTACTTGACCGTCTCGAGCAGCTTGGTCCGGGCCCAGCCGGCACCGTAAGCGTAGCCGGAACGCAGATCGACCCGCGCCTGCGTCCGGTAGGCAAACACAACGCTGTACCTCGCGTTGGCTTCGGCCTGGTCAGAACGCACCGTCCAGCGCACTTCCGTGGGCCAGTGTTCGCCGGTCGTGCTGTTCTGGCCATAGTGGTAAAGAATTCGATTCCCGTACTTGTCCGCGATCTTGTCCAGGGCCCACGTCCGGATCACCGCGGCCCCCGGCGTCAGAATCCGGGCGTCCGACGCGGACCCGTAGGTGTACTTCAAGCCATTGGGCCGTTGCACGGTGAACGAGGTGGGCTGGCCGGTGCCGCCAGTACTCCCGGACGACACAATTCGGGAGTAACCATCCAGTTCGGTCTTGTAGACTGTGGCATCCGCGCCGTAGGTTCCAGACGTCGTGACCAGTCGCTGGCCATCCAGGCAGAACCGGTCACTGGCCTCATACCGCACGCCGCGGATTTCGAGATCCTGGGCCAGGGTCTTGGCGCATCGCGTGACCTCCGAGAGTCCGCCGAGGGCCCAGTTAACGCCAACGATGCCATCGCCGCCGGCACTGTTGTAGGCCAGCCCCAGCTCTGGACGAAGCCCGTTGATTCCCGCGGCCACGTCGATGGGAATCTGGTACCTGGCCGAACCAGAACTGCTGACGTCGAAACTGCCAGGCACTCGCCCGACAACCCCGTCCAGTCCGTAGGCAGGCAAGGCACAAACGCACAGTAACGCCAGGAACCCCGACCGCTGCATGACTCACCCCCGATTGCCTACGCGCCGAATCAGCCGCTTCCCGGACAGGTTGCTCAGTTCTCTCCTGGCTCTTCCCCGAGGTACAACGTGCTTCGCAGCACAGAACTTTTATAGGGATCGTCCACCCGAGTCAGGGGCCATAATGTTGCAGCTTTGGACCACTTTGTTGCCGGAATAGGCAAGAAAATGACTTCAGGACAAAATCATTCGTGAAAGTCTGGCCCATCGTTTCGCTGCCCAGCGTGGAGAGTGCCTCAGCCGGCACCGACGTCATGGTCATCGCTCCGACCATTAAACATACGGCCACAAGCTTTCTAACGTTCATGGCCCTGCCTCGCATGGCGCCGCCGGGGAAGCGATTGGATCGGCCTGTGCTCAGGGTCGACGGCTCGCTTCTGTCGCCGAAGAGCAACCGCTGCCGATAGCCTCGTGGACAGATGCCGTGCACGCGAACGAAGGCGCGGCGCAAGGCCCGCTCGTCCGCGAAGCCGCAGCGTGCCGCCAGAACCGCGAGCGACACACTCTGCGTTTCGATCAACGAGGTGGCATACGCGATCCGTAGCGTCGTGAGCCACTCGACAAAGGTCATGCCCGTCTTGCTGACGAAGTACCGCGAGAATGCCGAGGGCTGGAATCCGACCAGTCTCGCGGCCCGGCTGCGGCTGACGGGTGCGGCCAGGTTATCGAGGACCAAGCGCTCAAGGCCGTTGAGGCCAGGGAAGTATTCAAACGCCGCGACCGCCGCCGCGGGCAACGCCTGCCGCAGTGCGGCCCGGAGCGGCGGGCGTTGGTCAACGATGCTTGACGGCACGATCGGCCTCAGGCGACGGGGCTAGTCGAATGCCGGCGGGAGCTGATCTGGTCTATTTGTGTCTGTGTGTGTGGGGGGGGGGCAATTGTTGAGGAGGCATACCGTACCCTTTGCTGGTCGTCCGTTTTTTACGTTCTTTTCATAGACGCGCAAGTCGTGGCTCTCGAACCGAGCCTACCCAGTATCCCTGCGACTTGGCAAGCACATCGTCGCAGATCAGGAGTTATCGCGCCTGAAGGCGCTCCTACTTTCTTTCGATGGCTTAACCGCATGAAATCGGCAGAAACACAGCTATCGCCGCCGGTCGCCACTCAGGTAGCTTGTAACCCATGGATTATCTCTACTCGCTGTATGATGCGCTCGTCAGCATCCACGTCCCCAACGACAAAGCGCGGGCAGTGGTGGACGCGATGGAGCGGGACATGGGTACCACGATCGCCACTAAAACCGATCTGCAGCTGCTGCGGCAGGAGCTGCTATCCAGGCTGGCGTCCCGCGATGAGTTGGCGGCCCTCCGGACAGACTTCAGCGAACTGCGCCAGGACGTACGTACCCTGCGTCAGGACAATGCGCTGATCCGCAAGGAACTGGAGCTGCTGTCCAGCACCCTCACGGTCCGCCTCGGCTCGATGCTGATGCTGGGTCTTGGGCTGCTGTTTGCGGCCCTTAAGCTGACCTGAACCCGGTCAGATCGGGGATTTGTCGCGCCTTAAGGCGCTCCTACAGGCCCAGGGCGCCGGGGTTCATCAGGTTTAGAGGGTCTACGCTTTTCTTAAGATCGCGAAGCACGCGGGCGGCTTCCGTGTCTCTCCCCTGCATGTAGGGGTAGCTCTTGCCCACCTGCATGTGCACGGCACCCACTGAGGCGAAGATTTCGTTGATTTTCTGGCGCAGCTCGCGGACCAGCGCCCTCCCCTCCAGGTTCTCCGGGTACTCGGGAAGCATGTCCAGGTACTCCTTGGGCAGGAAGCGCTTGTGGAAATTCGTGCGGCTGTCCTCCCAGTAGAACACCGGCTCGTACAGGAAGGCGTGGGTGTTGATGGTCATGTACATCGTACCCTTGTCCACTTTCGCCTTGCGCATACGCCCCGCGTTGTCCGCGTAGAGCTTCTGCAGCTTCTGGTGGAACTCACCCGTCTTCGAAAACGGCATGATCCCGTGCTGGGGCACCCAGCGCTCGCCCTTCGGGCCCAGGATCGGATAGAGCGGTATGAACGGCATCGCGCGGATCACCGTCGGGATCGTGTTCGCCGTCTCGGTGCCGATGCCCGCCATGGCCGCACGGAGCAGCGCGAGCTTTTCCTTCACGTCGGCCTGGCACACGCCCTCGACCGTGTAGTGGGCGGAGTAGTTGTGGCCCGCCAGGAAGCGCTTGCCCGCTGCCGCCATCTTGAGCAACCGCCAGCCCGCTTCAACGGGATTGCGTGCTGTCTTCGCGACCGCCCAGGCCGCGCCGATGGCATCGCTCGCATCGGTGCTGCTCAACTGGCCCTGCTGCAGCTTGGGGTCGAGGCCGAAGTTGTCGGCAATGACGCCTTCCCGGGCCGCCGCCGCCATGCCCTGGGACATGGCCGCGAAATCGTCGAAACCGAAGGACGCTGCACCAAAGAACGGTACCGTCTTGATGAGGCGCAGCGTGATCCGCGCCTTCACCCCGAGGGCGCCCGCATCGCCGGTGAACAGGCCCGTCAGGTCCGGACCGTACCAGCGGAAGAAGGGCGCGCCGTTCACCGCTGCGCGGGAACCGGTCTTCAGGATTTCGCCGTTCGCCAGGACGATTTCAAAAGCCAGCACCGCATCGGCAGAAACTCCGTAGTTGCCCGAGCCCAGGCTCGCACTGTTCTGGGACATGGAGCCACCGACCGTGGCCTTGATGCCGGAGAAGGGACCCCAGAAGGTCGTCCGGAGGCCCCTGGCTTTCAGGGCCTGCCAAAGGTCATTCCAGGTGATGCCAGGCTCGACCGTGACGTACATGTCGCCCTCGTTGAGTTCGACCACGCGATTCAGGCGCGAGGTGTCGAGCAAAATGGAATTGGTGACCGTGGGCAGGTAGCCGTCCGTGTAGGACGCGCCACCACCCCGGGGGACCACGGCCACGCCCAGATTCGTCGCCGTGCGCACCACCTGCTGCAGCTCCTCGACAGTTCCTGGCTGGATTACGGCCAGCGGCAACTTCAGCTGGTTGTAGACGTCCATCGCGTAGAACTCGCGATCCACGTCGCTGGTGAGCACATGGACCGTGCCGACGATGCGGGTGAGGTCGGCCAGCAGGTTGCTGGCGGGCATGAGATTGGCTGACATGACGCGGGTTCCCTCGGGAAGTGTGCCGGGTGAGTATAGATCGGCCCCGGCGTGGCTGCTGGCCACAGCCGGTGGGTCACTGAGATCGACGACCCCCTCCTTGTCCACGCTGTGCAGCGGCGCGGCGGCCCGAATGGGAAGGCTCTGCCCGCCGAGCCGTGCTACCGTTATGTTCAGTCCATTGGCCTTATCGGAACCCTGCACATGCGGTCCACTGCACTCCTGCTTCTACTGGCTCTTTGCGCCGCGCCCGGCGCTGGCGCCGCTGAGGACACTGCCCCCCACACGGTGCTGATTACCGGCGCCAACCGGGGTATCGGTTACGAACTGGCGCGGCAATATGCCGAGCAGGGCTGGACGGTCATTGCGACGGCCCGCACGCCCCGGGATGCAGACGATCTGAAAAAACTGGCGGCAGAGCGCCCCAATGTCCGTATCGAGAAGCTCGATGTCACGAGCGACCGGAGCGTGAAGGCCCTCGCCGCACGGTACCAGGGCAAGCCCATCGATGTGCTGATCAACAACGCCGGCATCCTGGGGAACATCGATGCCCAGAAGTACGGCAGCTACGATTTCGACGCTTACGATGAAATCATGGACGTGAACTGGAAAGGCCCGATGCGCATGGTGGAAGCCTTCATGGACAACGTGGCAGCCAGCCGGCAGAAGAAGATCATGAACATCTCCAGCGCCGTCGGCTCCATAGAAATGACCTTCCCGGGCCAGGTCTTCTATCGCAGCAGCAAGGCCGGGCTGAACATGGCGATGCGCACCCTCTCGAAGGAAGTAAAGCGGGATCCCGACCCGGCGCGCAAGGCGCTCATCTTTGGCCTGATCAACCCGGGCATCGTCGATACCGGCTTCTCCAAGAAACTCCCGATTCCCATGATTACGGCCCAGGAGTCAGCGGAGAAGGTTATTGCCGTCATCGAGAGCTACACGCCGGACAAGTCCGGCGCGTTCTTCGATTACAAGGGCACCAAGATTCCCTGGTAGGAGCACCGGCGGTAGCGCCCCGTCGGTTGGCCCCAGCCGCAGGTAGTCGCCGCGCAGCCACGCGCCAACGGGAATCCCGTTACGGTAGTGCACCCGGTTCCGGAGCAGCGCCGGCACCTTGTCGCCGGGAGTGACGATGCCGGTCAGGTTCAGCGCATCGGCGGCGGACAGGATCACCTCCACAGCCTGGTTGCCGGCGTGGCGCACGCCGCGCAGGTAGTCAATCGCCTCGGGCAGGGCGAACTGCTCGCCGCCGAAGCTCGCCACGAAGCGGCCGCCACCAATCTTGCCCCGGGCCTCCAGACGCCGCCACGCCTGGGCCAGCTCCCGCCAGGGTGGCAGAAAGCGGGACTCCCGTTGCAGCACGGACCGGAAGACCACGCCGTAGCGCTCGAGGAGCACCAGTGCCACGTGCTCGACGGCAGCACGGCGCCGCTTCGCGCCATCACCGGCCCCGGGCAGCGGGGCCAGCTGGGGCATCACCAGGGACCAGCGACCGGGGAGATTCTCACTCCCCTGCCGGCGCCACTCCGGGGCGCGCCGCCGTGCCGCCGGCAGCAGCAGCGTGCGCAGGCCGGCGTAGCCGTCGCCGTTGACAAGCCCCGCGGCAATCAGTTCCCGCAGCCCCGCCTCGGCCGCGTTGCGCTCCAGGCCACCAAGGCGCAGCAGGTCCACGAAGAACACGGCGCCATGCTTCAGCAGGAGGTCGTGAACCTGCGCGGCTGCCGGCGAGCGCTTCTCCGTCGCTCCGGGCGCGGCAGTGGGCAGGAGCGACTGCCACACCTCCAGGTGCTGCCGCTCAAGGAACAGGATCGGCGTGGTCCGCATGGGGCCGAGTCGGTGGGGGCCGGGACCCTCGGCAGCCGGACGCAGCCAGAGAAACTCACCGCCGGCCAGCACCTGATCCAGCGCCGGGGGCGCAAAGTCCGGAGCCCGGGCGGGCAGCACATTGCCTTCCCAGGCAGCGGCCGGCATCGGGAACGCGATCAGACGACGGAGCGCGGCACTCAAGCCGCCTGCCCTGCCGACCGCCTCTTCGCCAACCTGATGCCAGCGAAAGAGAAAGCGCATGTAGGCCGCAGGGCTCACGGGCTCAACCCCGCGCCGCAGGGTTTTCAGCGTGTAGCGGTGAATGCGGGCCAGCAGCCTGCGGTCACACCACTCCTCGGCGGTCGAGGGCGTGGAGAAGCGGCCGCGCATCGCCTGCCCTTCCACCTCGAGAGCCACCAGGGCTATCTCCACAGCGGCCGGGGGCACCCCGAGGGGTGCTGCCAGCAGGGTGGACGTCACGGGGCCCAGCGTCTCCAGCCGGCTGCGGAGCAGGTCCCGCAGAGCCTGCTCCCGGGTCTCAGCGACGCTGCGCTGGCCCCCGTGGACCGCCGCTATGGGTGGCTCTGCGTTGAGGTTCGGGCAGACGAGCTGCAGCTGGGCGAGGCGCTCGGCACTGACCCACAGGGGGTGGCCACCCGGCACGGCCACGACCGTCGCCCGCCGGTCTGCGCGCAGAGTTGCCAGCAGGGCGGACCAGGGCAGACGGTCGGCGGGCTTAAGCTCCGGGACCGTCAGGAAGCCCGCCAGGGTCAGGCCATCGTGCAGCTCGTCCGGCGTCCGGGCTTCGGGCCAGGCCTCCAGGCACACCTGGCGAATGGCCTCGGGGTCGAGCCGCCCGATCGTGGCGGCCTCTTCCGGATCCAGCAGGTTCCTCGTCCGGATAGCCCGGGTGCGGCGTTCCTCCGCCGGCGCATCATCCAGAAAGGCAAAGGGCCGGGCGCTGATGATCTCCTGAGCCAAGGGTGACGGCGTCGTGAGTTCCCGGGTCAGAATCTCCACGTTTCCCAGGCTGACGTCCTTCAGCAGCGCTTCCAGTCCGTTCACATCCATGAGCTCGTGCAGGCAGTCGTGGAGCGCCTGCTGGACCAGGGGGTGATCCGGCACCTCCCGGTCACCGGCCAGGTTCTCCGCGCAGGCCACCTGATCGGGAAACACGAGGGCGAGCAGATCGTCCGAATCGCTGCGCTGGAACTGGGGCGGTACCTTGCGGCCATTGCGATAGCGCCGGATGGCCAGTGCCGTGGTCGCCACCCAGCGCCACCGGGTGGGAAACATCGGTGCCTGCAGGACTGCCTGGGTGAGCACCTCCCGGACGGTTTCAGCCCGCAGATAACTCTGGATCTCCTCCAGGGGAAAGCTGTGAGTGGGGCCCAGAGACAGGACGATGCTGTCCTCGAGAGCCGCTGCCTGCAGCTCAAAGTTGAACTGCCGGCAAAAGCGCTTGCGTAGCGCCAGACCCCAGGCCCGATTCAGCCGCGAACCCAGCGGTGAGTGGATGACGAGGTGCGTGTCCCCCACTTCATCGAAGAAACGCTCGAAGATCAGCGTGCGGCGGGTCGGGAGCACGCCCAGCGCCGCCCGCGCGCTGGCCAGGTAGGTGGTGAGCTGGTCGCTCGCCGAGGCCGGCAGTCCCAGCGTGGTCTCGAGCCAGCTGCGCACCGCGGCCTCCCCGTCGGCGAGCCGCAGATCCACCTCTTCCCGCAGGCGGGATACGGCCAGCGACAGCTCGTCGGTCCGGCTCGGCGACTCACCGAACCAGAAGGGTATGTTCGGCGGCTGGCCGTGGGCGTCTTCCACATACACGCGCCCCGTTTCCACCCTCCGTACCCGGTAGGAGGTGTTACCCAGCTGGAAGATGTCGCCAGGCAGACTCTCAAAGGCGAAGTCCTCGTTGAGAGAGCCGATAGGCAGGCTCTCCGGCAGGAGGACCACGTCATAGTCGAACTGGTCGGGGATGGTGCCGCCGTTCGTAATCGCCGTGAGCCGGGCGCCGGGCCGGGCCCGCAGCCGCTGGTTGACCGCATCGTAATGCACATGGGCGGCACGCCGTCCCCGCGCCGTGTTGTAGCCATCGGCCAACGTGTGGACCACGCCGTCGAACGCGGCGCGGCTGAGTTCCCGATAGGGCCAGGCCCGCCGGACGAGCGCGTAGAGGTCGTCGCAGGTCCACTCGCCCATCGCGACTTCCGCCACCAGCTGCTGGGCCAGCGCATCCAGTGAGGGCCCCTGCAGGTGGATTGCGTCCAGCTCCTCACGCCGAACAGCGTCCAGCAGGGCCGTGCACTCGACGAGGTCATCCCGGGACACGGGAAACAGGCGGCCCTTGGGCAGCCGGTCCACGCCGTGACCCGAGCGGCCGACGCGCTGCAGGAGTGTGGCAATGCTCTTCGGCGACGCGATCTGGCAGACGAGATCCACGTCGCCGATATCGATGCCAAGTTCGAGGGAAGCCGTGGCGACGAGGACCTGGAGTTTCCCAGCCTTGAGGCGCTCCTCCGCGTCCAGACGGTGATCCCGGGCGAGACTGCCGTGATGGGCCGTCACCGCGTCTTCACCCAGCCGGTCGGCGAGATGACGCGCTGCCCGCTCTGCAAGGCGGCGCGTGTTGACGAAGATCAGCGTGGTGCGATGTTCGCGCACGAGCTCGGCGAGCCGGTCATAGATCTCGGCCCACACCTCGTTGGCCATGACGGGCCCCAGCGACGACGCCGGCAGTTCCAGCGCCAGATCCCGGCGGCGGGTGAAGCCGGCATCCACGATCGTGCAAGCCCCGGTGGTGCCGGACGCCCGGTTGCCCACCAGGAACTCGGCCATGCGCTCCATGGGCTTCTGGGTCGCGGAGATGCCGATGCGCACGGGCTCCTGCCCGCAGAGTGCGGTAAGCCTCTCAAGGGACAGAGCCAGGTGGGCGCCGCGCTTGGTGTCTGCCACGGCGTGCAGCTCATCAACGATCACCGTGCGTACCGTCGAGAGCATCGCCCGCCCCGACGCGGAGGTGAGCAGGATGTAGAGCGACTCGGGCGTGGTCACCAGAATATGGGGCGGCGTGCGCCGCATGCGCGCCCGCTCGAGCTGGGGCGTGTCCCCGGTCCGCACTGCCGTGCGAATCTCGACCTGGTCGAAAATGTTCAGACGTTCCTGGATGCCGGCCAGCGGTTCCACCAGGTTCTTGCGGATGTCGTTGGATAGCGCCTTCAGCGGGGAGACATACAGGACGCGGGTTTCATCCGGCAGGCCGTGCCCGGCAAGGCCCTCCTTCAGCAGCGCATCGATGGCCGCCAGAAAGGCGGCAAGGGTCTTGCCGGAGCCCGTTGGGGCGGCCAGCAGCGTGTGCCGCCCGGCCAGGATGGCCGGCCAGGCCCCGGCCTGCACGGGCGTGGGGACGCCAAAGCGGTCACCGAACCAGCCGGCAATAGCGGGGTGAAAGTCGGGGAGCGGCATCCTCGGACTATAGCGCCGATGGGCGAGCGCCTTGTAGGAGCGCCTTCAGGCGCGATCCCGGCGTTTCGCGCCTAAAGGCGCTCCTACAAGGCGGTCCTACCGGGAGTACGTGGCCATCAATTCAGCCGTGCCGAGACTGTTCGCCAGAACGTTGTAGCCCACGAAAGCGGCCGTGGCAGCGGGCGGCAGGTCGAGCTTGTCGACCTTCAGCGCGTGGAGCCGGAAGTAGTAGCGGTGGGCCTTGTCCCCGAGCGGCGGGCAGGGCCCGCCATAGCCGGCGGTGCCGAAGTCGGTGTTGCCCTGCATCACGCCGGCGGGCAGCAGGGTCGCGGCAGGATCCCCCGCCCGGGCCGGCAGGGACAGTACGTTGGCGGGAATGTTCCAGACGACCCAGTGCCACCAGCCGCTGCCCGTGGGCGCATCGGGGTCGTACATCAGCAGCGCAAAACTCTTCGTGCCCGCCGGCGGGTTCCGCCAACTCAGGGCCGGAGACTGGTTGCCGCCGGTGCAGCCGAAGCCGTTGTAGACCTGCTTGAGGGCGATGGCCTGTCCCGGTACCAGGTCGGGGCTGACGAGCTGAAAGGCAGCGTCTTCAGCGTGGGCAGTACCGAGAAGGAGGAGCAGAGTGGCGAACGCAGGACGCATGAGGTGTTTCTCCTGTAGGAGCGGCTTCCGCCGCGACCGGCACCCTGTATAGCAGACTGGGGTTCGCGCCTAAAGGCGCTCCTACGGCAGGTGCAACTCCGGGTGGTCCCGAAAGTACGCCAGCACCTCCGGATTCGTCAGCGCGTCCGCATTCCCCGGCAGCTCTCCGTGCACGACGGCCCGGACTGCCAGCTCGGTCAGCTTGCCGCTCCGGGTGCGGGGCAGCTCGGGCACCTGCAGGACCTTCGCCGGCACATGGCGCGGCGACAGCGCGTGGCGCACGGTGCTGCGGATCTTCTTCGTCAGGTCCGGATCCAGTTGCTGCCCGGCTGCCAGCACGACAAACAGCACGATCCGCTCGTCCCCTGCCCACCGCTGCCCGATGGCCAGGCTCTCCAGCACCTCGGGCACGGTCTCTACGGCGCGATACAACTCCGCCGTCCCGAGGCGCACACCGCCGGGATTCAGCACCGCGTCCGAGCGGCCGTGAATGATCAGACCACCCGACGGCGTGTGCTCGGCGTAATCGCCGTGAGCCCAGACGCCGGGGAAGCGGGCAAAGTACGCCCGCCGGTACTTCTCGCCGCTGGTATCGCCCCAGAACCCGACGGGCTGGGACGGGAAGGGGCGGGTGCAGACGAGCTCGCCCCGACCCTGCAGCAGCGGCTTCCCGGCCGGGTCGAAGATCTCCACCGCCAGACCCAGTGCGATGCACTGCAGTTCCCCGCGACGCACAGGCAACAGGGGATTGCCCAGCGCAAAGCACCCGCAGATGTCTGTGCCGCCGGAGATCGAGGCCAGCTGCACGTCCGTCTTCACGCTGTCGTACACGGCGTCGAAGGTCGACGGGGCCAAGGGTGACCCGGTGGACAAGATCGTGCGCAGGGTCGTCAGGCGGCAGGTGTCCCGGGGTCGCGTGGCACTCTTCGCCAGCCCCGCCAGGTACCGGGCACTCGTGCCGAAGACCGTGATCCCCTCCTCGTCCACCAGGCGCCACAACGCGCCGGAGTCCGGGTGGGTCGGCGAGCCGTCGTAGAGCACCAGCGTGACGCCGCTCGCGAGGCCACTGACCAGCCAGTTCCACATCATCCAGCCGCAGGTCGTGAAGTAGAACAGCCGGTCAGCCCGGTGCAGGTCGGAGTGCAGGACGTGCTCCTTCAGGTGCTGCAGCAGCGTGCCGCCGGCACCGTGCAGGATGCCCTTCGGCGGACCGGTAGTGCCTGATGAGTAGAGAATATAGACAGGGTGCGCGAAGGGCGTAGCGACGAACTCCAGGGGTGCGGACTCGGCGGTCAGTGCCTGCCAGTGGATGCAGTCGGGGATCTCGCCAACGCCCACCACGGCGGACAGTCCTGGCAGGCGCCGGACGATCTCCCGCACCGTGTCTCGCGTATCGATCCACTGGCCCGCGTACCAGTACCCCGCCGTGGCGATGAGCACCATCGGCGCGATCGGTGCGAAGCGGTCGCCCACACTGGCCGCCCCGAAATCCGGTGAACAGGACGACCAGATCGCACCCAGGCTGGTGGTCGCCAGCATGCCGATCACAGCCTCGGCGCCATTGGGCAGGAACGCGGCCACCCGGTCCCCGGGTCCGACGCCGTGCCGGCGCAGTCCGGCGGCGGCCCGACTCACCTGTTCGTGCAGGTCCCGGTAACTGAGCTCGCCCCGCTGCCCCGTTTCGTCCCGCCAGATCAGCGCCGGGTGGTCATCACGAAAGCGCAGCAGGTTCTCGGCAAAGTTGAGCGTGGCGCCAGGAAACCAGCGGGCTCCGAGCATCTGATCGCCATCTTCCAGAACGGCATCGGGAGCGCGGCGCCAGCGCAGATCACAGAAGGTGGCGAGGCTGCCCCAGAACGCCTCGGGGCAGGCGACGGACCAGCGGTGGAGGCTCTCGTAGTCAGGGAAAGTCAGGGATAGGCGGGTCTCTACCCAGCGGGCGAAGCGGCTGAGGTGGGATCGAGCCACGCGCGCCGGATCGGGCTGCCAGAGCATCGCGCCGGTCGGCGGGATCGCGGGGATCGCGGGGATCGCGCCTAAAGGCGCTCCTACGGGGGGTGGGTTAGCCACCGATGTAGTACATCTCCACCTTTTCGGTGGCAGGCTTCAGCGCCCGCAATTCGCTGTACCGGTCTTCCCGGTTGGTCCAGACCCCGGTGATCACTGCCCGCAACTGGTCATCGCTCACGCCGGCCCGCATTGGACCCTTGAGATCCACGCCCCGGGAGGCAAACAGGCAGGTGTAGAGCTGGCCGTCGGAGGACAGGCGGCCCCGGGTGCAGGAACCACAGAAGGGCTCCGACACCGACGAGATGAAGCCAACTTCACCACGGCCATCGTCGAAGCGGTAGCGCTCGGCGACTTCGCCATGGTAATTCGCTTCTACCGCGGTTAGCGGCCAGTGGGCGCCAAGCATCGCGAGCAGCTCCTTCGAAGGCACGGTATCGCTGGCCTGCCAGTGATTGATGGTCCCGACGTCCATGTACTCGATGAAGCGCACGATCACGCCCGTGCCCCGGAAGTGCTGGACCAGATCCACCACGGTGTGCTCGTTCACGCCGCGCTTGACCACGGCGTTGACCTTGATCGGCGCGAGCCCGGCAGTGACGGCTTCCTGAATGCCCTCGAGAACCTGGGCCTTGCTGCCCCGGCCCCCGCTCATCTGGAGGAACACGGCGTCGTCAAGGGAGTCCAGGCTGACGGTGACCCGGGAGAGGCCCGCCGCCTTCAGGGCAGCGGCGTGCTGGGCCAGCAGGATGCCGTTGGTGGTGAGCGCAATGTCGTCGATGCCCGGCACGCGGGAGAGATCGCCCACCAGCTCGGCAATGTTCGGCCGGAGCAACGGTTCGCCACCGGTGATGCGCAGCTTGCAGACGCCCAGCCCGGCAAAGATGTGCGCAAGCCGCAGGATCTCCTCGAAGGAGAGCCGCTCGCTGCTTTTCAGGAACTGGAAGTCCGGGTGGTATTTGTCCTCGGGCATGCAGTAGGGACAACGGAAATTGCAGCGGTCCATGACGGAAATCCGCAGGTCCCGCAGCGGCCGTTGCAGGCGGTCCGCCATGGCGGGCAACGCGTCCTTCCGGTAGAGCGGGAGCACTTTTTCAGGCATGGGCCGATGGTAGCAGACGGTCCGGCGTGGGCATTGATATCGCTCATCCCGATATACTCGGGGCGATGACGGCAGCGATGCAGGCGGTGGAGATTTCCCGGGCTGGACCGCCGGAAGTCCTGCGCGTCTGCACTCGCCCGGTGCCGGTCCCAAAGGACGGGGAGGTCCTGATCCGCGTTGCAGCAGCCGGCGTAAACCGGCCGGATTGCCTGCAACGGGCGGGGGGCTATCCCCCACCCCCCGGCGTCTCCGATCTGCCGGGTCTTGAGATCGCGGGAACCGTAGTCGCAGCCGCCCCGGGTGTGACAGCACCAGCGGTGGGCGACCGGGTCTGCGCGCTCGTGGCGGGCGGTGGCTATGCCGAGTACTGCGTGGCGCCGGCCGTCCAGTGCCTGCCTGTTCCGGAAGCACTCAGCACCCTGGAGGCCGCCGCGATCCCCGAGACCTTCTTTACGGTCTGGACCAACGTTTTCGAGCGCGGACACCTGCAGTCCGGGGAAACACTGCTCGTGCATGGCGGCGCCAGCGGCATTGGCACCACGGCGATCCAGCTGGGCGTGGCCTTCGGCGCCCGCGTCTACGCCACGGCCGGCAGCGACGAGAAGTGTGCACTGTGCGTCGAGCTCGGCGCTGACCGCGCCGTGAATTACCGGACGGCGAAGTTTCTCGACGTCATTCTTCAGGCGACGAACAAGCGCGGCGTGGACGTCATCCTCGACATGGTTGGCGGCCCTTATCTGGCTGACAATATTCGCCTGCTTCGGGAAGAAGGGCGGCTGGTCTGTATCGCAGCGCTGGGCGGCCCGCTGGCCGAGATCAACCTGGGCCAGGTGTTCGTCAAGCGCCTGACCCTGACCGGCTCCACCCTGCGCAACCGCCCCAGCGAGGAGAAGGGGCGAATTGCCCGGGCCTTGGAGGCAGCCGTGTGGCCGCTCCTCGAGCAACGGGTCATCGTCCCCGTGATCCACCACGTGCTCCCCCTCCAGTCAGCGGTGGAGGCGCACCGCATCCTGGAGGCCAACGCGGCGATGGGCAAGATCGTCCTGCAGATGACGGCAGACCCGTGAGTGAGAAGGCCCTCCTGCAGCGCTTCGACGCCTGGCGCCAGACGGGCAGGCCGCTGGTCCTCGCCACCGTCGTCAGTACCGCTGGCTCCACCTACACGAAACCGGGGCAGCGGATGCTGATCACCGAGTGGGGTGACTACCAGGGGCTGATCAGCGGTGGCTGCCTGGAAGGCGACCTGGCGCTCCATGCCGGGCAGGTGATCACCTCCGGTGAGCCGCGCATCGTCACCTATGACCTGCGGGCCGGGGACGACGCTGTGTTCGGGCTGGGTATCGGTTGCGACGGGCTGTTGCGGGTCCTCCTGCAGCGCCTGCTTCCTGCGGACGGTTTCGAGCCCTTTGCGCGCATCGTCGAGATCCTCCGGGGGGACGCTCCGGCCCGGTGTGCCGTCGTCCTCGCGGATCACGGCGATCTCCGCGTCGGTACGACGCTGCTCAGCGCAAAGCCAGGCGACGGTTGGCCCGACCTGGCCACTGCCGAGGTACTGAACACGATGCTCAAGCCCCTGCCCCGCCTGCTGGTGCTGGGCGCCGGACCGGACGCCCTGCCCATCGTGACCCAGGCCGATGCGCTGGGCTGGCGCGTGACCCTGGTGGATCACCGGCCGGCCCATCTGGAGCGACCCGGGTTTCACGCCGCTGAGTCGCGGGTGTGTGTACCGGCGGAAGAACTGGCGACAGCGATTGCACTGCCCGTCTACGCCGCGGCCCTGGTCATGAGCCATCACCTGGCCACGGATCGCAGTTATCTGGCGGCGCTGGCGGGGAGCGCCGTTCCTTATATAGGACTGCTTGGACCTGCCGGTCGTCGGGACCGCTTACTCCGGGCACTGGGCGGTGCCGCCGGCTTGCTGGAAGGCCGGCTCCACGGGCCTGCGGGGCTCGACATCGGCGCAGACTCCCCGGAGTCCATCGCCCTGTCGATTCTGGCCCAGGTTCATGCCATGACGGGCAGGCGCCAGTGACCGACGCTCCACGCCGCCGGATCGACGTGAGCGAAGCGGCGGCCTTGATCGACGCCCGGCTGCGCGGCTGGGGAACCGTGCGCGTACCCATCGACGCGGCCCAGGGCGAGGTGCTGCGGCAAACGGTTACCGCGGAGCGGGACCAACCACCTTTTGATCGCGTCACCATGGATGGCATCGCGATTCGCCACAGCGGGTTCGCTGCGGGCGGGCGAACGTTCCAGGTGGTGGGCACTCAGGGTGCCGGCAGCCCACCGGTGCCCCTGCAGGATGAGCGCAATTGCGTCGCCATCATGACCGGTGCCGCGTTGCCGTCTGGCGCCGATACGGTCGTGCCGGTGGAACGTATCAACCGGGAAGGCCAGACGGCCAGCATCGCAGCGGGCTATGTGCCCGCGGCCGGCCAGTTCGTTCACAGGCGGGCGTCGGACCACCCTCTGGGCGCGACGCTGCTGTCGCCCGGCACGCTACTGGGCCCGCCGGAGATGGCCGTCCTCACGGTCGGGGGCTCGGGATTCGTGGCAGTAGCGCGAAGGCCTGCCATAGCCGTCATCTCGACGGGTGATGAACTGGTGGACGTCGGAGCAGCGCTCGGGCCCGCCCAGATTCGCTCGTCCAACGACCGGGCCATCGCGGCAGCGCTCGCCAACCGTGGTTTCCTCGCTTGTGATCGGCTGCACCTGCCCGACGACCCCGCCGTCCTCGAGCGGGAATTGCGCCAGCTGCTCGCGGCGCAGGACGTGCTGATCCTCACGGGCGGCGTGTCCATGGGCGAGTTCGACTACGTGCCCCGGGTACTTCAGGACCTGGGCATGGAACTGGTTTTTCACAAGGTGTTGCAGCGTCCCGGCATGCCACTCTGGTTCGGGATCTCGCCCGCCGGCAAGCCGGTCTTTGCGCTGCCCGGCAATCCCGTCTCGAGCCTGGTGTGCTTGGTGCGGTATGTCGCTCCGGCGCTCACCGCAGCGCTGGGAGCAACGGCACGGCCGGAACCGGTGGTGCGGCTTGCCCAAGCCGTGCGCTTCGAGCCGGATCTGACGTATTTCCTGCCGGTGACGCTGGCCTACACCCCGGACGGCCAGTGTGTCGCAAGCCCGAAGCCGACGAACACGTCAGGCGATTTCATTGCTCTCGGCGGGACCGACGGCTTTATTGAGCTACCGCGGGGCACGTCGGACTTCGCGCCGGGGTTCACGGCCCGCTTCTACGCCTGGTAGGAGCGGCTTCAGCCGCGATCGCCACAGCGGGCCGCACCGTCCACTTTCACAGGCCCCGACAGCAGACCATTCCACCAGGCGTTCGCGCTCCCCCACCAGAAGCTTTAGCGCCTCGGCGTCGATGCGTTCAAGTTCGCTATTGATGAAGGGACTCTAGCACCAGCGTCTTGCGGGTGGTCAAGAGGCATTTCGGGCACAGGCAGCCGGGACATAAGCGCTGGGCAGGGAATCGCGGCTGAAGCCGCTCCTACAAGCCGCTGCTACAAGCCGCTGCTACAAGCCGCTCCTACAAGGTGCTACTACGAGCAACGCATCGTCAGGTGCCCAGAACCCGTCGGGCGGGCACGTACTCGTGCCCCAGCGCGGCGGCGACCGCCGCGTAAGTGACCTTGCCCCGGTGAACGTTCAGGCCGTCGAGCAGGCCGGCGTCATCCAGCAGCGCCTGCCGGTAGCCCTTGTCAGCCAGCGCGAGCACGTAGGGCAACGTCGCGTTGTTCAGCGCGAAGGTCGAGGTTCGCGCGACCGCACCGGGCATGTTGGCCACGCAGTAGTGCACCACGCCCTCCTCCACGTAGGTGGGCTTCGAGTGGGTAGTGGCCCGCGCCGTCTCAAAGCAGCCACCCTGATCGATAGCCACGTCGACGACGACGGACCGGTCCCGCATGGCCCGCACCATCTCGCGGCTCACCAGGCGCGGTGCGGCCGCGCCCGGCACCAGAACCGCACCAATCACCAGGTCCGCCTCGGCCACGTAGTGCTCAATCGCTTCAACGGTGGAATAAATAGTGTTGAGACGGCCACCGAACTGGAAATCCAGTTCCTTCAGCCGGGGCAGGGAGCGATCAATGACGGTCACCTGTGCCTCCATGCCCATGGCCACGCGGATGGCATTGGTGCCCACCACGCCGCCACCCAGCACCACGACGTTGGCCGCCTTCACCCCGGGCACGCCGCCGAGCAGGATGCCGGCACCGCCGGCCTCGCGCTCCAGGCAATGAGCGCCGGCCTGCACGGCCATCCGTCCCGCCACTTCGCTCATTGGCGACAGCAGCGGCAGGCTGTGGTTGGGGCCAGTGACCGTCTCATAACCAATGGCGACGACGCCAGACCTGATCAGGCTTTCGGTCTGCTTCGGATCGGGCGCCAGGTGCAGGTAGGTGAACAGCACCTGACCGTCGCGCAGCAGGGCGAACTCGCCCGTCTGGAGCTCCTTCACCTTGACGATCATCTCTGCGCGGCCGTACACCTCGCTGGCCGAACCCATAATCGTGGCACCCGACCGCTCGTAGTCAAGGTCGCGGACGCCGATGCCGGCCCCCGCCTTGCTCTGGACCAGCACCTGGTGACCGTGAAACACGAGTTCCCGGACACTGGTGGGCGTCAGGCCCACCCGGTGCTCGTCCTGTTTGATTTCGGTAGGGACACCAATCAGCATGTAAGTCTCCTAAGGGAGGGAAGCCGGGAGCCTCAGGCGACAGCCTTTAGCGCCTTGCCAATAGTCGTAACAATCTGATCTATCTGCGTGGGTTCGATGATCAAGGGGGGCGTGAGCGCAATGATGTCCCCCGTCGTCCGCACCAGGACGCCGTCGGCAAAGCAGTGCCGGAAAACCTCCAGCGCCCGCAGCGTCGGCTGATCCTTGCGGGGCGCAAGCTCCACCGCACCCATCAGGCCGATATTGCGTATGTCGACAACGTGGGGCGCACCCTTGAGACTGTGCAGCGCATCGGCGAAGACCGGGGCGAGCGACGCGGCCCGCTCGAACAGACCCTCGTCCCGGTAGACTGCCAGGGCCGCGAGCCCCGCAGCGCAGGCCAGCGGATGGCCGGAGTAGGTGTAGCCGTGGAAAAACTCGACGGCCTGCTCCGGAAATCCGGAGGCGCTCACACACGCCGCGTAGATGCGCCGATCCACCAGCACCGCACCCATCGGCACCGCGCCACTGGTGATGCCCTTGGCCACCGTCATGATATCGGGCTGCACCGTGAAGGTCTGGGACGCGAAGGCTGAGCCGGTGCGGCCGAAGCCCGTAATGACTTCATCGAAGATCAGCAGAAGGCCGTGCTTGTCGCAGATGGCGCGAATCCGGTCCAGGTAGCCTTTGGGTGGCACCAGCACCCCGGCGGAGCCGGACACCGGCTCGATGATCACGCCCGCTATCGTGCTCGGGTCGTGCAGCGCAATGAGCCGCTCCAGTGCCTCGGCGAGCTCGACACCGTGGTCGGGCTGACCGCGGGAGTAGGCATTTCGCGCCAGGTCGTGGGTGTGCGGCAGGTGATCGACGCCGGGCAGCATGGCGCTCGCAAAGGCTTTGCGATTAGCCACCATGCCGCCCACCGAAATGCCACCGAAACCCACGCCGTGATAGCCCCGCTCCCGGCCAATAAAGCGGAAGCGCTGACCCTCGCCCCGCACCCGGTGATAAGCCAGCGCAATCTTCAGCGCCGTATCCACCGCCTCGGACCCGGAATTGACGAAGAAAGCGTGATCCAGGTTCCCGGGGACCAGCCTGACCAGCTCGGAGGCCAGTTCGAAGGCCCCCGCGTGGCCCATATTGAAGGCGGTAGCGTAGTCCAGCTTGCCGACCTGCGCGCGCACCGCCGCGACGATCCGCGGGTGACAGTGGCCGGCATTGACGCACCAGAGGCCGGCAATACCGTCCAGAATTTTCTGGCCGTCCCGCGTGGTGTAGTACATCCCTGCCGCGGACTCGAGCAACAGGGGGTGCTGCTTGAAGTACCGGTTGGGCGTAAAGGGCATCCAGTAGGACTGCAGGTCGGGCTCCATGCGATCCACCCTACCGCCTTTCCCCGGAGCACACAATTCGGCCGGACGGGGCTATGCTTGAACGATGAAGCGCATACCTGCCATCAAGACCGTAATGACCCCTTTTCCCTACTCCGTGGACGTGGGCGCGTCGGTGGCCGATGCCCAGGCCTTCATGCGGGAGCACCGCATCCGCCACCTGCCCGTGACCCACGCCGGCGAACTCGTGGGCAGCGTCTCCGACCGGGACATCAGGCTGATCCTCGGGCCCGACTTCGCGAACCCGGACGAGCACGAGACCCGGGTGGCCCATGCCATGATGAAGGATGCCCACATCGTGGACCTGGACGCTCGTCTCGACGAGGTCCTGGCATACATGGCTGAACACCACCTGGGTTCTGTGCTCGTGACACGCCACGGCAAGCTGGCCGGGATCTTCACGGCCACCGACGCCTGCCGGCATTTTGCCGAGTTCCTGCGGGAGCAGGTGCGGCGTGCTGGCGGGGGCGACGACGCGGCCTGACGGGTATCATGTCCCCATGGACACACCCCGCGATTTCCTCCCGCTCTCCATCGCCGTGCTCACGGTCTCCGACACCCGCACGGTGGAGACGGACAAGTCGGGCGCGCTGCTGATCGGCCGCCTGGAAGACGCGGGCCACCTACTCGCTGACCGGGCCCTCGAGCCCGACGACCTGTACCGCATTCGCGCCACCGTCTCTGCCTGGATTGCCGACCCCACGATCCAGGTGATCCTCACCACCGGTGGCACCGGGGTCACCGGCCGGGACGGCACACCGGAGGCGATCCTGCCGCTGCTGGACAAAGTGATTGAGGGTTTTGGTGAGATGTTCCGCCAGCTGTCCTGGGAAGACATCGGCACCTCCACCCTGCAGTCCCGCTGCCTGGCCGGCGTGGCCAACGGCACCTACCTCTTTTGCCTGCCCGGCTCCAGCAACGCCTGCGCGACGGGCTGGGACCGGCTCATCGGGTCGCAACTCGATCACCGCACCCGCCCGTGCAACCTCGTCGAACTTATTCCGCGGCTCAATGAAGTCTGAAGCGGGGAAGTCTGAAGCGGGGAAGTCTGAATCCGGTAAGTTTGAGGCGCGAGGTGTGAGATTCCCGTGACTGCTCTCCAGATACACCAGATTCCGTGTCTTCAGGACAACTACGGTTACCTGATCCACGATGCGGAGGTGGGTCTGACGGCGAGCGTCGACACGCCGGACGCCGCGGCCATCGAGCGGGCACTGGCAGATCGCGGCTGGCAGCTCGACTACATCCTGAACACCCATCATCACGCCGATCACGCGGGCGGCAACCTGGCCCTCAAGGCGAAGACGGGCTGCGTGATTGTCGGCTCCCGGTCGGACGCGGGGCGCATTCCGGGCATCGACATCCTGGTGGGCGAAGGCGACTACTTTGCACTGGGCACCCATCGCGCCCGGATCTTTGCGACGTCGGGCCATACGCTCGGCCACATCTGCTATGTGTTCGATGACGACCGGGCGGCCTTCGTCGGTGACACACTGTTCTCCATGGGCTGCGGGCGGTTGTTCGAGGGCACGCCGGCGCAGATGTGGACTTCTCTGCAGAAACTCCTGGACCTGCCCGACGACATGCGGGTCTACTGCGCTCATGAATACACCGCGAGCAACGGGCGCTTCGCGGTGACGATGGAGCCGGGGAACACCGCGCTGGCGGCGCGGGTGGCGGACGTCGCGGCCCTGAGGGCGGCGAGCAGGCCCACCGTCCCGAGCACCATCGGACTCGAGAGGGCCACCAACCCCTTCCTGCGGCCCGCGAGCCCGGAACTTCGCCAGACGCTGGGTATGAACACCGCATCGGACGCCGACGTGTTTGGCGAAACCAGGCGGCGAAAGGACAGGTTCTAGATGCTCGAGGAAGTCGCCGTTCAGTGTCCCCATTGCGGGGAAACCATTACCCTGGCCCTCGACCTGTCCGAGGGCGATCAGTCCTATGTGGAGGATTGCTCCGTGTGCTGCGCGCCGATCCTCGTCAACTACTCTGTCGACGAAGACGGCGGCCTCACCGACATCTCCGTCGATAGGGAATAAGAGGCACCGGGTTTGGCATCTGGCAATTTAGCTCGCTGACGCAGCAATCCGGCCCTAGGGCCGGATTGCTGCGTCAGCGAGCTAAATTGCCAGATGCCAAACCCGGTGCCTCTGCGACCCCTCTGCGACCTAGGTGAACACCGCCTGATGATCCCGGATGAACTGCTCCAGCGACGTCGGTGCCTTGCCAGTGATCTTCTGCACGGTGGCCGTGATGTGCAGGTCCTGCCCGTCGGCGATTTCCTGGAAAAGCTCGCAGACCGCGTTCAGGTGCCACTCGTTCGTGAGGAATCGGGCGAGCGTCTGGCGGTAGGCCGGCATCGGCACGTGGACATACTCGATCTTGCGCCCGAGCACCCTGGTGAAGCATTCGGCGGCGTCGGCGAAACCCAGCTCCTCGGGGCCCGTCAGCTCGTAGGCCTGGCCCTCATGGCCCGGCGTGGTCATGACGACGGCGACGCAGGCGCCGATGTCCCGGGTATCGATCATCACGGTCTTGCCCTGGGCCATGGGCAGGAAGAACTTGCCCTGCTCCTTGATGGTGCCGCCGCTGCCGAGGAGGTTCTGCATGAAGAAGTTGGGCTTGATCATCGTCCAGGCGAGTCCGGACTGCTTCAGGTACTGCTCCGACGCGTAGTGGATCTTCGGGATGGGGGCCTTGGCGTCGGGAACGGCCTCCATGGAGGACATCTTGATCACGTGCTTCACGCCCCTGGCCTTGGCCACGTCGACAAACTGCTTTTCCAGATCCAGCTGCTTCTCGCCATTGGGCATGGTCATCAGCGCCTTCTCGACACCGGTCAGGGCCTTCTCCAGTAGGGCCCGATCGGTGACATCGCCGATCACGAGCTCGACGCCGGCGGCCTGCAGTGCGGCCGCCTTCTCGGCGTTGCGGACGATGGCGCGGAACTTGATGCCCTGCTTCAGCAGGGCCTGGGCAGACGCGCCGCCGGTCTTGCCGGTTACGCCAGTGAGCAGCAGCATGGTTGTTCTCCGATGGATTCCTGAGCAGCGGGTAGTCTACCGGATAGCGAATTCCTCGTAGGAGTGCCTTCAGGCGCGACCCCCCTCCCGGGAGAATCCAGTCCGCGAGTCTCTCCCGGGAGGGGGGTCGCGACTGAAGGCGCTCCTACGGGGACCGGTTGTCCCTCCGGTCCGCCTCAAACAGTCTCTCCAGCTGCTCTGCGGACGCCTTGGCAGTGGCCTGGAACTTGGCCTCGTCGCCCCGAATCTCGAACTGGCCCTGCAGTGTGGCTTCGTCGTGGGCGCGAAACATGGCGACGCTGCGCCGGGCGGCGGCCGGTTCATCGCCCAGCCACTCCAGCACCTGTTCGGCCATGTCCAGGCTCGACAGGTAGGTCTCCCGGACGACGTAGGGCACGCCCAGCTCCATCAACCGGAACGCGTGTTGCCGGTTCCGCACCCGGGCGAAGACCTTCAGATCGGGATACTGGTGCCGGGCAAACTCCGCGATCTTCACCGCTGCGTCCTGATCGTCGACAGCGATGACCAGCACCTCGGCCTTGTCGAGTTGCGCAGCGCGGAGCATTTCCGGACGGGCAGCGTCGCCGTAAAAAATCCGGTTGCCGAAGCGCCGGACGAAGTCCACCTGGCTTTGACTGATCTCCAGCGCAGTAAAGGGAATGCCCCGGGCGCGCAGAATTCGCGCCACGATCTGGCCAAAGCGGCCGAAGCCCGCGATCACAACGCGATGGTCGTCGGGGACGACCTCATCGTAGCGGGGCCCCTCAAACCGGGAGAACCAGCGGCTGAACCACCGGTCATCGGCAATGAGCAGCAGCGGACTCAGCAACATGGAAAGCGTCACGGCAAGCACCAGCAGCTCGGCAAGGTCGCGGCTGACCAGCCCCGCGCTGACCGCGATGGGGAACAGCACGAAGGCAAACTCACCTCCCGCCAGCATAACCAGAGCGAGCGACTTCGCCTGAGCACGCAGGGGCCCCGTTGCAAAACGCCCGAGGCCATAGAGCACCAGCCCTTTGGCCACCATCAGCCCGACCGTGATGCCCAGCACTTGCAGCGGGGCCTCGCCCACCAGGCCCAGATTCACTGCCATGCCAACGGCAATGAAAAACAGGCCAAGCAATAGTCCCTTGAACGGCTCGAGATCAGCTTCCAGCTCGTGACGGTACTCACTGTCGGCCAGCAGGACCCCAGCAATGAAGGCACCCAGCGCCATGGAGAGTCCAGCGGCATTGACCAGCAATGCCGTCGCAATCACCACCAGCAGCGCTGCCGCGGTGAACACATCCGGTATGCGGGTCTCCGCAACCACGCGCAGGAGGGGCCGCAGCGCGTAGCGTCCTGCGACCACAATCAGCACGATAGCGCTGAGCGCCAGCAGGGGCTTGAGCCCCGCCTGCTCCGCGTCGCGTGCCGCTGCCACGCCCAGTAACGGCAGCACGGCCAGGGCAGGCAGGACCGCGAGATCCTGAAAGAGCAGGATGCCAAAAGCCCCACGACCGTACTGGGACGCGAGCGCCTTTCGCTCAGCGAGCAGCTGCAGCACCATGGGCGTGGAGGAGAGACTCAAGCCAAATCCCGCGATCACCGCCGCGGGCACAGGCAACCCGAGCAGGAGCCCGAGACCGGTCAGCACGACCGTAGTGGCCAGGACCTGGGCGGCCCCCAGACCAAACACCACCCGGCGCAGCGCGAGCAGCCGGCTGGGCTGTAGTTCGAGACCGATGAGGAAGAGCAGCAGCACCACGCCGAACTCGGCAAAGTGCAGGATGCTGTCCACGTCGGCGACGAGCTTCAGCCCGAAGGGACCGATGAGCATGCCGCTGGCCAGGTAGGCCAGTACGGCACTCAGGCGGAAGCGCTGGAACAGCGGCACGGCAATCACCGTCGCCGCCAGGAACAGCGCGACCTGGGTCAGGAGGCTGGTCATCGGCAAGGCACGGCGGCGACTAGGGCGCCGTAAAGCCCATCGCCTTGTGGCTGCCATCGCAGTAAGGCTTGGTTTTCGAGGCGCCACAGCGGCAGAAGTAGGTCTCCTCCACACGGTTGAGCGTGCGGCCGGTGCCACTCACGATCTCCAGCGGGCCTTTGGCCTGCAGCGGGCCGTTGGGAATAGGCGTCACGGCCAGAGGCCCGTTGCGCATGGCCAGCGCCGCCGATTCCTTGGTGGGGGTTTCCCCGGTAGCCACAAATCCTGCAGTCGCGTGGCTGCCGTCGCAGTAAGGCTTGCTGCCAGACGCGCCACAGCGGCAAAGCGTGGCCCGGAAGCCGGCGGGCTGGCCCGCAATCTGCAGGGGAGCGCGGAAGGCCAGGGGCCCGTTCTCCAGGACCCGGACGGTGTTGACGAGGGGACCCGTCTCTCCGGCCCCGCCGTCGAGGCGGTCATACTGGATGGCCCCCGAGGGGCACGTGTGGCCAAGTTCGGCGATTTCCTCCGGCGTGGCCCGGTCCGGGTGCAGCCATTCGCCCTGGACGTCGGGGACGAAGACATCGGGACGATCCAGCACGCAATGGCGCGAATGGATGCATTTCCCGGCTTCGAAACGGATAACGGACCGCTTGCCGCGGGCCTCTTCGACCTTGGGGGGCATGAGGTTTCTCCTTCCTTCCCACTCTAGCGCTTCCTATCGCCCCGGGATTGCCTATAATTCCGGCCCGCTACCCTATGACCTGACACCAACAACGCGCCCGTAGCTCAGCTGGATAGAGCACCTGGCTACGAACCAGGGGGTCGGCGGTTCGAATCCGTCCGGGCGCGCCAATTTTCGTGGGTCCATACCGGACACATGGTTTACAGTTTATTTCGTAGCCAAATCGTAGCCAGGCACGTTCGACGTTGCGGTCGACGTGGCTGCGCCAGACATGCGCTGCGTTTGGACCGCCAGGTGTTCGGTCTTACGGAACGGCGTCAATTACCAGATCAGCGTGTTCCCGCATCCCGTCCTTGATACCGTGCCCGAGGGTGATCAGAAACAGCTGAGCGCCCTCCCGGCGGGCGAATTTCATTGCGGGAACAAAGTCACTGTCGGCCGTGACCAGGACGATCACCTGAACCTGCTTCTTCAAGGTCAGGCTGGCGATGTCCAGGCCGATCCTCATGTCCACACCCTTCTGGCGGATATTCGGCTCGATCGCGGTGGAATCGATCTCGACCTTCGGAACAGCCTTGTCGAGAATCTTCTTCTTCAGGCGCCAGCCCTCAAGGACGAGTTCGCCGAACCGAAGGGCAAAGTACGGCTCGCGCAGTAGCAGGGCCTGCAAGCTCTTGTTGCGAGCGGCAACTGACGGCGCGCTGAAATCAATCCGTCCACCGCCAAATGGGACCGTCGATACCCCCTCAATGGGCTTCGCGTCGTAGAAGTAGATGCGATGGAGCCGCATGGCGGCTATGCACCGGAGGGCGCTTACTTTGGTCGTGAAGGCGCTGATTGCAGCTGCATCCACTGGTTGCCTGGAGGTTCCCAGCTTCCGGCGGAGGAAGCCGCCGTCCAGCAGAATGGCGCACGTCACCGACAGGGCTTTCTCCGGGCGCAAAAAAGGCCGCTAGGCAGGTGGGGGACGAACCCCGCTTATATGACACCCACGAAGCAGCCGTTTCTTGGGAGCGATACTGGGGCAATATTCTCGACGGGACAAGCTAAATGGATCACGCCATCCAGGCCATTGATTGAAATCCGGTTTATTGCCCGGAATCGGTCGTAGATGGCGAAACTCCCCGAAAAGTCCTGATTCAAATCGCGAAGAGGAAACCGGTATCCAATAGCTTGGCTGGAAGGTCAAACCTTCTGCGCAACGGCCATCTGCCAGTGCCCAGATTCATGAGCCCTGGCGCGTCACCTCAGGCAACCGCAAACCCTACGCCCGGAACAGGAACTCCTGCATCCCGTTCCGGAGCAGCATCGCACTCTCCGCCCGGAATCCGCGCATGCATTTGCCTAGATCCTCCGGTGAATACCGGGGAGCCGTTCTGGTGGCCGTGGTCGTCACCGTTTCAATCAGCCGCCCGTCCTTGAGGGGCGCAAACTGACTCGGCCGCGCGGGCATCGTGGTGCCCGTGTACACGATCAGAACATGCGCAAACCCCCCGGGCCGCATCCGGGCGGCAAGACACTCCATCAGTGTGGCAATCGCCGGACGCTGCAGGTAATTCAGCAGATCCCAGCAGAGGACGATATCCGTTGGTTCCTGCCGTGCCCGGGGCAGCAGGGCCTCAGCCTTCTCCCGCCTCAGGTCCCGGTCCGGTTCTTCATCGAGTCCCGGGAGGCCGTCGGCCAGATCAGCAATCTCGAGACGACAGCGAAACGGTGTCAGGAGCGCCACGGTCGCGGGCCGCACGGCGCCGAGATCGAGCACGACGGAACGCCGCTCCTCGCTCAGGGATTCCACCAGTCGGCGGAACAGCGGAGCATTCACGGGCGCCGGTTCCACGGCGGTTGGTTTCGCCGTGCGGCTGGGGAGACTCACCACGCCACGAGCGTCCGTCGATCAGCGCGAACGGTCAGCGTGACTGGCCGCTAACGGTGCCGACCGGGGCACCTGAACCGGACACCGGCTGCGGCGAGACTACCGGCCTTGGCGCCGACGCGGCCGACATCGGCCCGCGATTCGCAGTGCCGGGCGAGCCCAGCACGTTCTTCACCGACTCGGGGTCCATCTCGATGGAGCCCTTGAAAGCGGCGCCGTCTTCCAGCGTCACCCGGGGCGAGGTGATGTTGCCGCGCACCTTCGCACTCTTGCGCACAATCACCTGCTCGGAGCCGAAGAGGTCGCCGTCCATGGAGCCTTCCACGAACACCGTGTGGGCGTAGACGTCTGCCTTGATCTTGCCCTGGGCACCGATCGTCAGGGTGTGGTTCTGCAACTGGATCGTGCCGGTCACTTCACCTTCGACGAACAGGTCTTCCTGGCCCCGCAGGGTGCCCTCGATCTGGATCGACGGGCCGATGACGGCGGTGACGCGGGCACGGGACGGTGTGACTGACGGACTCGCACCGGTGCGGGGGGCCGCTTCGGCTGCGGAAGCGGCCGCCGGGGCCTGGTAGGTGCCGGGAGTCGTGGAGTCTTGGGGGGAGTCGCCGGGCTTCTTGGCACGTTCGAACATGACTGTCTCCTTAGGCTTTGAGTTACCTGGTTTTTCTGGACGCGGGATTGGTGGAGTGTACAGAAATGGCGAGCCAAGCCAACCCGGATCTTCCCGGTTCAGGAAACTGGCCCTTACGGGCCGGACTGTTCAGGAGAGGTTCAGGCAAAAGGGCCGATCTAGCCAGTCCAGGGCTAGCGAATGAACTCCCACTCCCAGACGGGACCGGCAATGGGGTCCTCATAGTCCCCCAGCAACCGGAAGCCGGTCTTCTGGAGGACGGCAGCCGGCGCGCCCCGGTTGGGCGGCGTGTGGGCGATGATCTTCAGGGAGCGCTCGGCAGCGTACGCCATCTCGATCAGCTGCCGCACCATGGCCGTGGCCAGGCCCTGGCCTTCGTGGCCGGGAAAGGTGAAGAAGGCAATCTCCACCGCCCCGTCGGACGGGGCGGTCTTGAAGGCGCAGGTGCCGACACAGGTGCCGGCTGACAGCGCAAGGTAGCCGATCCAGGGCGGGGTGAAGCCGGTCGTCTGGTACATCTCGGCGGTGGCCTGACAGACCGCGGCGGGCGTGTCGGCCAGTTTGATACCCGGCTGCCCGATGCTGGCATTGCGGGCAATTTCCACAAGGGTGACTGACATGGTGGAGCCGACTCTACCGGATTGGCCAGCGAAAATGGCTGATAATCAGGCCTGCTCACCGCCGGATTGATGCCGTGTGCGGACGCTACGTTGCGAAGATCGATGCGGCTCTGGAGCGGGACTGGGCCCTCACCCGGCCACCACCACTCTTTGCCAGCTACAACATTGCGCCCACCACCGCAGTGCCGGTGGTGCGCGAGCGTGCTGGGGAGCGCCTCTGTGAACTCCTCCGCTGGGGCCTCGTCCCGTTCTGGGCCCGGGGCATCCCGCCAAAGCTGAGCACCAGCAACGCCCGCATGGAAACCATCGCCACGGCCGCCAGCTATCGCGGTCCCTGGAAGCGGGGCCAGCGCTGCATCCTCCCCGCGCTGGGCTTCTACGAATGGCAGGTGAACGCTGCGGGCAAGCAACCCTGGTACATCCACAGCAAAGATCAGCCGGTATTTGGCTTCGCCGGACTCTGGGACGCATCGACGACCCGGGAGGGAACCACGGTGGAGTCCTGCACGATCATCACGCTGCCGGCCAACCCGTTCATGGCGGAAATCCACAACAGCAAGGCCCGGATGCCAGCCATCCTCCGGCGTGGTGAGCATGACGCCTGGCTCGCCGGTAACGCGACGGCTGCCCTCGACTGCCTGCCCGCCTA
>Ga0163155_10001131_pt1 | contig 32782 bp, 25 predicted proteins | sample OliLakLV19SP4G1_FD_148611 | JGI IMG/M metagenome (GOLD analysis project Ga0163155, IMG submission 148611) | Freshwater microbial mat bacterial communities from Lake Vanda, McMurdo Dry Valleys, Antarctica - Oligotrophic Lake LV.19.SP4.G1 | ecosystem: Environmental > Aquatic > Freshwater > Lake >... | reverse complement strand
GGCGAGCCGCCCGAGGGGAGCAGCGTCTGGTCATGGACCCAGCTCGCCCCATCGTCGCGGAAGACGTAGGCGATTCCAGTGCTGCATGCCGGATTCGAGGGACAGTCCTCGTCGACTTCGCCTGCGCCGACGACGATCCACTCGTCGTCGATGGCCGAGTGGATCCCGAAGCGCTGGCCTTCGAAGAGATCGGGCGAGACCAGCGTCTGTTCGGCCAGCCAGCCGGTTCCGGCAGCGTTCAGTCGGTAGACCCGCGCGGACCCGGCGGAGTCGAAATTCAGGGGAATGTCGTCGAAGATCGCGCCGATGACGGCGGCGTCGCCGCTGATGTCGACGTTCAGCCCGAACTCGGTGTCGGGATTGAGTCCGGCCGCGCTCAGCGTGTTGGCGGAGGCGAGCTGGCAGGAGGGCGCGTAGATGTTGACGTCGAGATTGCCGGTTCCCGGTTCCCTGTTCCCTGCTGGCCCGTGGCTCCACCGAGCCGCACGGTGTAGCAGCGTCCAGCTTCGACCGGAACCAGCAGTGCGGTGCCCTGACCGCAGGTCACGAACGAATCGGTGGTGCTGCAGCCGAGGAGAGCCGCCGGGAAGATCCCGCTCGGGCAGGCGCAGGCGCCGAAGATGCCCTCGTCGTAGACCGCCATGCGCACGTTGAAGTCGGCGCAGGCACCGAACTGGAGCGTGCCGGTGATCGGAGCGACCACGCGGAACCAGACGTCGCTGAAGATGTTGCTGATCGAGGGCGCTGAACAGCCCGCGGGAATCGCCGGACCATCAGTGTTGGCCCCGTAGGTGCAGAAGGGGTTGGCGGAGCCGGTGAAGCCGGTGACCACCGTGGCGTTGGCGCAGGCGTCGTTGTTGGGTGGCAGGAGCGGGCATGCACCCCACTGAGCCAGCAGGATGCCGAGGTCGTTGCCATCGACATGTCAGTCTCCGGAGAGGTCGCCGGCGCAGTTCAGGCAATCCGAGCATTCGCCCCATACCGCCAGCAGATCGCCGAGGTCTTCACCATCGACGACGCCATTGGCGTTGACATCGCCCTCGCACGGGCAGACGCCTCCCGCGAGGGCCGCGCGGCCGCCCCCCAGAACGACCAGTGGAATGACCAGCGCGAACAGGACAACGGGAGCAGCTTGGAGCGGCCAGGTCATAGGGGAACCCTCGAAGAAGCAGAGTGAGAAAGCGGGAGGGCCCCCCTCCGGAGGCCCATCCCGCGCATGGGTGCGCACCGACGCGCAGACAGAGCGGCATCGGACGACCGCGCGTCACGGGAAAAGCAAGAATCAGCGGGGGAGTGAAGCGCCGGGTTGCTGGTCCGCCGGCTTGGGACCGCGGAAGGTCAGGAGCCGCAGGGCGTTCGCAATCACCACCAGGGTGCTGCCTTCGTGCACCACGACCGTCGGACCGAGGGAGGACACTCCCGAGAGTGCCGCGACGACGAGCACGGCGATCACACCCAGGGCGATCACCAGGTTCTGCCTGATGATGGTTCGAGCCCGCCGGGAAAGCGCCAGTGCGAAGGGGAGCCGCGCCAGGTCGTCACCCATCAAGGCGATGTCGGCGGTCTCGAGCGCCGCGGCGGTGCCGGCTCCGCCCATCGCCACGCCAACCGTGGCGATGGCCAGGGCTGGCGCATCATTCACGCCATCGCCCACCATGGCCACGCGGCCGTGGGAGGCCAGCAGGGCTCGGATCCGCTCGACCTTGTCTTCGGGCAGCAGGTTGGCCGCGACCTCGTCGACGCCCACCTCGTTGCCAATTGCCGCTCCGACGGCGGCGTTGTCGCCGGTGAGCATCACCAGCCGCGTGATCCCGAGCTCGCGGAGTTGGGCGAGAGTCGCCTTGGCGCTGCGTCGCGGCTGATCGGCCACGCCGATCACGCCCAGCCACGAGTCGCCGCGGCGCACCACGACGATGCTTCGACCTCCGCGCTCGACGGTCTCGACGCTCTGGCGGAGGGCGGCAGGGATCTCGACGACGTGCGCGCCGGCGGCCATCGCGTCACCATTGCCGTGCCGGTCGGCGCGGAGCGGCTCGCTCCAGAGACGAAGGCTGCCGATCTCGACGATCTGGCCTTCCACCGTCGAGCGCACTCCGCGGGCGGTGATGCTCTGCAGTTCCGCGGCTTCCGGAAGTTCGATGCCATCGGCTTCCGCCCGCCTCACGATCGACTTCGCCAGCGGATGCTGCGACCGTCGCTCGACGGCCGCAGCCACGCGCAGCAGCTCGCGCGGCGTCACATTCCCGAAGGGCACGAGGTCGGTGACTTCCGGCTTCCCAAGGGTGAGGGTGCCGGTCTTGTCGAAGGCGATCGCCGAGACCGTTCCGAGATTCTCGAGATGGGCGCCGCCCTTGATGAGGACGCCGCGCCGCGCCGCCTGGGCGATGCCGGCGAGCACCGTCGCCGGCGTGCCCAGGGCCAGGGCGCACGGCGACGCGGCGACCAGCAGGATCATGGCCCGATAGAAGCTTTCGCTCCAGGTCCAGAAGCCCACCAGCGGTGGCACGACGATCACCAGCAGATCGAGGATCAGGACCGCTGGAACGAAGATCCGCTGAAAGCGATCGGTGAACTCCTGCGTCGGGGCGCGATGGGCCTGGGCTTCGGAGACCAGCTTGACGACTCGGTCGAGCGTGCGATCGCCCACAGCCCGGGTCGTGCGCACCGTCAGAGCCCCGTCGCCGTTGACGGTCCCGGCAAAGACCTCGTCCCCACGCGACTTCTCGACCGGCACCGACTCACCGGTGATCGGTGCCTGGTTGACCGCGGACTGTCCGGACTCGGTCAGTCCATCGACTGGGATCCGCTCGCCCGGGCGGACGACGACCTCTTCACCCACGGCCACCGACTCGACCGGCACATCCTGCTCCACGCCGCCTCGAACCACTCGGGCCATGGGCGGAGCCAGATCGGCGAGGGCGTGAATTGCGTTGCGGGCTCGACCGAGGGCGTAATGCTCCATCGCGTTGGCGATGGCGAACAGGAAGAGCAGAAATCCGCCCTCGGCCCACTTGCCGAGGGCCGCGGCTCCGAGCGCCGCCAGCAGCATGAGGAGATCGATGTCGAAGGCGAACTTGCCGCGCAGGGCGTGCATGGCCATCGACTTGAGGATGTCCCACGCGGTCAGCGCGTACGCCACGAGGAAGATCCCGATCACGACGCCGCGCGGTGCCTCGTTCGACCGCTCCAGGCTCCAGGCGATTCCGAGGGCTGCACCACCGAGCACCGCGAGAACGAGGTGCGGATCGAGCCGGATCTCTACGATCCGCCTGAAGATCGTGGACGAGCTGGACGGCGCCGCGTCCGCGCCGATGGCGTGAGCAAGTTCGACAGTGGGGTCCGACATCTGGGGCGGATGGTAACGGCCTCACGTGATGGTCTCTCGAGTTGGTTCAGCGGTGACGGCGGGAGTTGAGCATGCGTCAGGCGCACAAGGAGCTGATTCGCTGACTCATGCGCAGGCGACGATCGAGCGCCTGGCACCACCGGTCTTCAACCTCGACCTGCGGGCGCTGGCCCAACTCCTGGTCGACGCGGTTGAGTCGGGCGCGGCGGTGAGTTTCCTGGCACCCCTTGCAGTCGACGAAGCCGAGGCCTGGTGGCGGCGCACACTGACGGCGGAGCACTCGAGAGCCATGGTGCTGGTCGCCCGCCTCAACGGCGCAATCGTCGGCACCGTCCAGCTCCATCCGGCCTGGTCCCCGAATCAGCCGCATCGAGCCGAGATCGCGAAACTGCTGGTGCACTCCAGCGCTCGAGGACAGGGTCTGGGCGCTCGCCTCATGCGGGCAGTCGAGACCGAGGCAAGGGGAGCCGGGCTTCGCCTGCTGACACTGGATGCCAAACGCGGCGCGGTCGCGGGCGAGCTGTACCGATCTCTCGGCTGGACCATGGCGGGCGAGATCCCGCGCTTCGCCCTCGACACCGATGGGCGCACCTGCCACGACGCAGTCATCTATTGCAAGGAACTCGCGAACGCCGATCCGGTCCCTCCCCTGCCCGACTCCTCTTCGCGCCTTGAGCCGGGGAATTCCCGCCCTCGGTGAGCACCCGCGCGGGTTTTCCCCGGCCGCGGAGGGGGAGACCTCACAGGTAGGCTTCGCTCGGAGTTCGGCGATCTCGATGGCGATGGCCTCGTCGATGCCGCCGATCCGGGGCTCCTGCTCAGTGCCTGGGGCACTGCGGGTCCTGAGGCCGATCTCGACGAGAGCGGAGTGGTCGACGGTGCCGATCTCGGTCTGCTGCTCGGCGCGTGCAGGTGATCGAATCCAAACAGGTCCGACGAGGACTCAACAGGGAAGGTGAACCAATGGTGCATGCCCGAACGAGAATCCGATTGACGCTGGTGGCCGCGGCGCTTGCCGCAGGAGGAATCTCGATCGGGCTCCTCGGCGGCGGGCCTCGGCAGTCGGCCCCGGCGCTGGGGCCCATCGTCGTGTTCGGCTACAACGAGCTCGGCATGCACTGCATGAACGAGGACTTCTCCGAGCTGACGATACTTCCGCCGTTCAACACGCTGCGGGCCCAGGTGATCAAGCGCGGCGACAACCCCGACATCATCGAGCAGGAAGCGGTCGTGAAGTACACGATCCCGACCAACACCCGCTCCTTCGACAAGACCAACTTCTGGTCCTACGCGGATGCGCTCTTCGGCGTTTCGCTCGCCCCCGACGTCGGCCTGACTGGTCACGGCCTCTCCGGGACCATGTCCGCAACTCCCGCGGGACACTGGGAAGTCACCGGCATCCCAATCACGCCCAACACCGACAGCGGCCATCCAGATCCCTATCCGCTCGCCCTGATCACCGCGAGCAAGGATGGCCAGACAGGATCGACCCAGGTCGTCGTCCCCGTCTCGACCGAAATGAGCTGCAATCTCTGCCATCACGGGCCGGGAATCTCAAGCGCAACCGACATCCTCCGCGACCACGACACGCTCCACGGCACGACCCTCGAGCAGCAGAAGCCGGTGCTGTGCGCCTCGTGCCACGCCGACAACGCACTGGGGACGCCCGGGGTGCCCGGCGTGTCGAATCTCTCCAGCGCCATGCACGGGGCTCATGCGTCGCGCATGGACATGGTGGCCCTCGAGAACAAGTGCTACGCATGCCATCCGGGCGTCCGCACGCAGTGCCAGCGCGACATCCATCTCTCGCTCAACATCCAGTGCGTCGACTGCCACGGGGGAATGGAGGCCGTCGCCGATCCGGCCCGCCAGCCGTGGATCGACGAGCCCCGCTGCAGCACCTGCCACAACCGACCGGGATTCCAGTTCGAGCAGCCGGGGCAGCTCTTCAAGAACTCGATCGGACACGGCGGCGTGCATTGCGCCGCCTGCCACGGTGCGCCCCATGCGATCACGCCGACGGAGACTGCAGTCGACAACCAGCAGGCGATTGCCCTGCAGGGACATCCCGGCGTCATCGACACGTGCACGGTCTGTCACACCGTGCAGCCGCAGCAACCCTTCTTCCACAGCGTCGAGGACGACTGATCACCATTTGACGGACGTCAACACCATGGCACATCTTCAATCCACACTCCTGGTCCTTCCGGTGCTCGGTTCCCTCGCAATCGCGGGCATCGCCGGCGCCGCCGACTACGTGATCATCGACCTGTCGACACTTGCCGGGTTCGACGACACCAACGGGCCGGGCAGCCAGGCGTACGGCATCAGCGATGACGGCGTCATCTGCGGCCTCTCCGTCGACGCGTCGCCGCAGCGTGATCTGCATCCGATCCTCTGGGATCAGTCGCTGGTCGATCTCGGAATCCTCGGCAGCGATGTGCACGGAATCGCCTTCGCAATCAACAACAGCGGAGTCGCCGCAGGTGTGACCTTGACCCTCGGCGACACCACGCCGCAGGCGGTGCGCTGGGTCGGCGTCAGCGGCGCCGGGCTCGGAACCTGGGCGGCGCGCGATGTCAATGAACCCGGAGTGATCGTCGGCGAGAAGCCCGCGACCGAGTCCGGTGCATGGGGCCACGCCGTTCGATGGACCGCTGGCACCTTGCTCGATCTGGGCACGCTGGGCGGCCTCCACAGCTCAGCCTTCGCCATCAACGACGCGGGCCGCATCGTCGGACACTCGCTGCTGGCCAACAACACCACCTCGCGGGCGTTCCTCTGGCAGGGCGGCGCGATGAGCGACCTCGGCACCCTTGGTGGGGTCCGGAGCCAGGCCTTCGACATCAGCAACAGCGGATTCGTGGTCGGCGTCGCCGATGGCGCCGATGCCAGGCCTCACGCGTTCCGCTACACGCTGGCGGCCAACGGGAGCGTGACGCAGCACACCGACCTCGGTGAGCTGGGTTCCGGCTCCAGCATCGCCTATGCCGTCAACGAGGCCGGGGACGCCGTCGGGTCGAGCGATTGGCGGGCGTTCCTCTGGCGCGACGGGGTCATGACCGATCTCAACACCGCCATTGGCCCCGACTCCGGCTGGCTGCTCACCCATGCCACGGCGATCAACGAATCGGGACAGATCGCAGGTCGAGGCACTCACTTCGGCAATCCTCGGGCGTTTCTCCTGACCCCGCGCGTTCCCGCCGACCTCAACGGCGACGGCATCGTCGACGGCGCCGATCTGGGGCTCCTGCTCAGCGCCTGGGGCACTGCCGGTCCTGAAGCCGACCTCGACGGGAGCGGAGTGGTCGACGGCGCCGATCTCGGCCTCGTGCTGAGTGCCTGGAGCTGACCAGCGCCAGCCCCACCCGAGGCAGGCCCCGACACGGAGCGGGAGCGCGCTGTCTGCACGCTGCGACTACGGCTCGTTGGCAGCCCTGCTCGAGGATCGCAGCAGGTCGCTGCCCGTGGCCGTCTCGGTCCACGGCTGTTCCCGCTGCTGCCTCTCGAATGCGAGATTCGCGGCGATGAAGGGATCGGCGAGATCCAGCGGCCAGCTCGCGACGGTGCCTCCGAGGGCAGCGGTCGAGATCACGTCGCCGCGTTCGTCGAAGCCCACCGCAACGAGCGGCGCGACCCCGCTCTCGTTGGCCAGCGGACCGGTCGAGGGCGAGTGCCAGTAGACGTTGCGACACTCCGCCACACTCCAGATTCGCACCGTGCCATCGGAGGAGACCGAGGCGAACAGATCGGCGTCGGTGGGGTGGGTGGCGATGTTGGTGACGAGGGCGGTGTGGCCCTGCGAGTGCCGCCGCGTGAATGTGGCGACATCGAAGATCGAGACGATGCCGGTCCAGCCGCCACTGATGAGATGTCGACCATCGCGGGTGAATGCCAGCGAGAAGTTCGCAGTCTCGAGCTCGGCGGTGCGAACGGCGCCGGTGGCGCGATCAATCAGATGCAGCAGTCCGCCGCGCTGGGCGACCGCGAGGACGCGGCGATCGGGCGAGACCGCGCACATCAGGATCTCGCGGCGGGTGCTGCGGCTCGGAGGGATCGCCGCCGACGGCACGCTCGATCCGTCGGATGCCGGGAACGCTCCCGGCGAAGGCTCGCCCGCGTCTGCCGCGGTCTGCTCGGTCGAGACGCTGTTCAGGAGCGTGCGTCGAGCGTCGGTTCCGAGTGCGACCTCGACCACCGCGTTTCCCGGTGCGGGCATGAGCAGCGTGTCGCCATCGACGAACGCAAGTGCGCGGTGGGAGCCGGGGAGGTAGCCCTCGACCACGCGGACGATGCGCCCCGTTCGAACGCCGGAGTCATCCGCCGGTTCGAGCTCGACCAGTCGAACTGCGCCGTCGTCACCGCCGACTGCGAGTCGATCTCCCGCGGGCGAGACGGCGACCCCCATGACTCCAGTCGCACCGAGATGGACGCGCCAGCGCGGCCCGCCGCGATCGTCGAATCCGGCCGCCTCCGAGCCGCGCGTTCCGACGGCGCTGCTCCCGCAGGGGCTGTGGAGATGCCGCACCGACCATCCCGCGGGCAGCGAGTGTCTGGCGAGCAGCGACTGCGGATCGAGTTGCCACGAGCGGACGTGGACTCGATTGCGACCCACGATCACCACTCGATCGGGGTCGGCGTGCGGCACGAGTCGCCAGCCACCCTCGGCCAGCACCTCGCGAGCCGCGAATGTCTGCATGTCATATCGATCGAGCCGCCACCAGCCGAGAACCAGAAGGGTGCGCCCGTCCTCGCTGTAGCGGAGATCGCGGATCGATCCGTTGAGTGGTTCGAGAGTGTGCACGCGGCTCCCGCTCTCGGAATCCCACAGGCGCACGACCTGGTCGGTGGCCCCCGAGGCGAGCATGGCTCCGTCGGGACTGAATCGCAGCGCCATCACGATCCCACGGTGGCTTCCGAGTCGACGCGGAGCGCCATCGAGCGCCTCGAGATCGTCGAGGATCAGGACCGATCCATCGCGGCCGCCGACGGCCACGCGTCCGCTGGGGCGATGCACGTCGAGCTGTCCGATTGCCCCCGCGCCGAGGTGCTCGCCGAGGGGGATCTGGCGCACTTCACCCCGGCTCGAGGCGTCGCTCGGGTGCTCCTTGCGCGCCGACTGGTGAACCGACTGGGGCGCCGACTGGGGCGCCGACTGGAGCGCCGACTCGTCGACCGCAACGACATGCAGGGTCCCGTCGGCGTCACCCGCGATGATGCGACCATGGTCGAGGAAGCGCACCGCGACCAGCCCTTCCCGCACCGTGCACAGCGGGGCCAGCTCGCGCCCCGCCTCGCTCCCCTGTGGAAGCAACCAGAGTCGCACGACTCCATCGCGCCCACCGGTCACCGCCAGGGTGCCATCGGGCGAAAGGTCCAGGCTGCGCATGTCGCTGGCCGATCCATCGAGGGTCTGGAGGATCGCCCCGGTGTCGACATCGAGCACCACCGGCGGGTGTCCCCAGCCGACGACCAGCAGCCGGTCGCGGCCCAGCATGGCGCCTTCGTAAGGAACCTTGCCGGGGTAGGTCACGCTCATTCGGATCGGATGACGCATGAGCATCTCGCGCAGCGCCCAGCGGGCATCGCGTGACCCGGGATCATCGAGATACGCATCCCACAGCAGCCCGCTTGCCAGGGCGACGTTGCCCGCATAGCCCGCGAGTCGACCGCGTTCGATCCTGTTGATGGCCAGTTCGGCGCCGAGTCGCTCCGCCAGTGCCGAAGCGCGATTCTCGGCGGCGCGGGCCGTGTCGCGCTCGCCGCGGGCCTGGTCGAGTCCGTAGAGCGCCGTCGCCAGGCCGATCACAATCGACAGCAGGGTCAGCGAGCCTGCGGTGAGAGCGACGACGTGGCGGCGCGCGAACATCCTCGCCTCGTAGAGCCCAGCCGACGGCCGGGCCGCGATCGGTCGATGCTCGAGGAAACGCGAGATGTCGTCGCTCAGGGCCGCGACCGTTCCGTACCGCCGCGCGGGATCCGGCTCCAGCGCCCGCAGCGCAATCCAGTCGAGTTCGGACCGCAGCACACGCCGCAGGGCTGCGGGTTCGCTCGAACGACGGGCCGCCCGCTCGACCTGTTCGGGCGTGGCCGCGAGGCTGCGGCGCGGGGCCACGACCGACGACGGGCGCGGGGCGGCAACGTGCGCTGATGCGACGCTGCTTCGAGAGGGGGTTGCGCTTCCGGAACTCGTTCGCGTCCGCGCCCTGGTTGGCGTGGTGCCGGTCAGGAGCTCGAAGAGGACGACGCCGAGCGACCACACATCGCTGCGGATGTCGACATCCGCGGTGAATGCGGAGCCGACGGCGTGATCTGGACCCAGTCGGCCTGCGAGCGTCGCGCCCGCCTGCTCCGGGCTCATGTAGTCAGGTGTGCCGATGGCGTGCCCGAAGCGGGTCCACTGGGTCGGTTCACCGGCCAGTTCACTGGGCGGTTCGCTGCCCGGCGCATCGCCACGGTTGGCGCCGCCACGCGGATCGTCGAGCACCTTGGCCACTCCGAAGTCGATCACCTTGGGGACCGGGTCGCCGTCGACTTCGGTGACCAGGATGTTCGACGGCTTGAGGTCGCGATGGATGAATCCCTTGCCGTGGGCATGCTGCACCGCCGCACACACCTGCTGGAAGAGCCGGAGTCGATCGGCGAGCGGCATGTCGTGGCGGTCGGCGAAGCTGGTGAGTCGATCGCCACGCACGAGTTCCATCACGAAGTACGGCCGACCCTCGGGAGTCATCCCGGCATCGAGCATGCGGGCGATGCCCGGGTGCTCCATGCGAGCAAGCACCTGCCGTTCGGCCTGAAATCGTCGGAGGACCTGCCGCGAGTCCATTCCGAGTTTGATGAGCTTGAGTGCGACCTGTCGCCGCACCGGCTCCTCCTGCTCCGCGAGCCAGACCGTTCCCATCCCGCCCTCGCCAAGCAGATGGACCAGCCGATACGGGCCGATCCGCCCGGGCACGCCCGGACGGATGAGCGGGGCATCGAGCAGCGGGTCGTCGCCATCGTGATGCCGCAGCAGTTCCGCGACCTCGCCCGCGAGAGTCGGATCGTCATCGATCAGGCGAGAGAGCGCCGCACGGCGCTCCGCCGGAACCAGTTGGCGCAGATACTCGAAGCTCTCCGCGACACGTGCGAATGACGCATCTGTACTCGATACCACGGACTGCGGCGCGCCACTCGGGCTGGAGCCCGCCGCGTCATCTCGCTCTCGCGGCGACGAATCATCCTCGATCGAAGTGGCGGCGTGATTGGGCATGGGACCACTCGCGCAATCACGCAGCGCCGCCGAGACGTCGTCGCAGCCAGGCGCGGGCCATGAACCAGTCCGATTCCGCGGTGGTGCGCGACACATCGAGCATGCGGGCGATCTCTTCGCCGGTGAGACCGCCGAAGAACCGCAGTTCGACCACGCGGGCCTTGCGGGCGTCGTGCTGGGCGAGCTCGATCAGGGCTTCGTCGAGGGCCAGCAGTTCAAGTGGCTCGGGACCTTCGATCGACGCTTCGGGAAGCTCGACCCTCAGTCGATTGCCACCCCGCTTGTCGGCGCGATGCCGCCGGGCGTGGTCGACGAGGATCCGGCGCATGGTCGCCGCCGCGAGACCTCGGAAGGCGCCCTCGTCGCTGCGCGCAGATTCGGGGAGCGAGGCGCTCGCGTTCAACCGCATGAAGGCCTCGTGCACCAAGGCGGTGGGTTGCAGGGTGTGGTCGGGTCGCTCGTGGCGAAGAAGCGCCGCCGCCACCGCCCGCAGCGCCTGGTACATCCCGGGCGGCAGGTTCGCGGCCTCCAGCGACTCGCCCGGAGTCAGCGGCGTGGCATCCGCCGGCCAGGCCGGAACGTCTGACGCGCCATCGCCTGGCGATGGCGGGGGGTCAGGGGCATGGGGGTTGGAAAGCGACACTGCAGCCATTGTGACCGGCTGCGATTCGAGGACAAGCCTTCGACCTCGAAGTCGGGTTGGTATCGAGGTTTCCAGACGCGGCCCGGCGGAGGCGGGCCGAGGGGGCGTCGGCTGGCGCCGACTGGCTCGTCGGCTGGCGCCGACGAGTGCGGTGTGCCGCGTGCGCGGCACCTGTTTGTCGCTCGGCACGATCGGCGCGGCGCGGGCTTCGCCCGCGTGGTCGATCGAGCCGAGCCGTTCAGGGGGGCCGTCCGAAGGGTTGCATGCCACGGCCGGCCTGGCCGACCGGGCGTCCGTCCACGCGCGACACACCGCCCCCTTGGACCGCCGAGCACCAGCTCGGCCGCAGCGTCCCGTGTGCACCGAAACGCACGCGTAGTCCGCCGCGTCTTGCGCGGAGGGTCTGTGACACGGAGGACACGGAGAAGCAAGCGAGCGAGTCATGTTGGTGAACCGACACGATTGGCTGTGATTCCGGCATCACGGGGCTGGCATCACGGGGCTGGTGCCGTTCGCACCCTTGCCTCTTCCTCCGTGTCCTCCGTGACCTCCGTGTCACACAACCTCCTGCGCACGACGCGCACGACGCGCACGACGCGCACGACGCGCACGACGCGCACGACGCGCACGACGCGGCGGAACTCGACGGAGCTTGGGCGACAGAGCTCGGATGCTGCCCGAGCGACCGCAGGGGTGTGCCGTCACATGCGTGTCCCGTACCGACGCACCCTCGCGAGCGCCAGCCCTGAGCGACTCGAAGGGAGTCGAACCGAGTCAAACGGAGTGCTCCCTTCGCCCCGTCCGCGCACCCTGAACTGAATTGCCGGAAATGCCGCCGCTTGCGAGCACGGGAAGTGCCCATGCCCGTGTCGGCGGCATTTCCGGCCTTTGAAAGGTGCCGCGCACGCAGCACTCCTCATGAGTCGGCGAAGCCGACGACCCCGGTCAGCGAAGCCGACGACCGCTCCCACACTCGCCCCACGCCGCCAGCAGGATCCCGAGGTCCGCGCCATTCACGGCTCCGTCGTCGTCGAGGTCGGCAGTGGAGTTGGGTGCGCCCCACTGCTGGAGCATGAGCCCGAGATCGGCGCCGTCGACGGTGCCGGTCTGATCAAGATCGCCGAGGCAGAAGCGGCCTGAACAGGCCAGCACGGCGCTGATCAACGCGTTGGCGGTGCCGCCGCCATCCGGGTCGACGAGAAGGAACGTGCCGCCGGTCACCAGCGCATACGACTCCATGATGGCCACGAGCACCGAGTCGATGCCGATCACCGGAACGCAGACCGCGGCGATCTCGATTCCGAGGTCGGCCGCGTCGAAGGCCCGCTCAAGGGCGTTGAGGTCGTCGATGCCCGGCGTGAACGCGTCGTCGCATCCACCGGGCCGGGCGTCGGTGACCAGGACCGCGAGCGTGCGGCAGTTGGTTCGGAACGGCTCGTGAAAGAACTGCGATCCGGAGGCGAGACAGTCGGTCCCTCCCGAGATCACTTCCCGCAGGGCTTCGTCGGATGCCTCCGGCGAGCTCATGCCGCCTCCGGTTCCAAGCGCCAGGACGGCGCTCTGCACCGACGCGGTGTCGTCGGTCAGCGTCCGCACCACTGTGACCTTGTCGGTGAAGGTCACCAGGGCCACTCGCAGATCGTCGTTGCCTGCGGCGAGGGCTGCGCTCAGCACCTGAGCAAGAGCGTTCTTCACATTGCTGATGGCCCCATCCATGCTTCCGGTCGTGTCGGCGACGATCACCAGATCGAGGCAGCCGCACTGACAGGCGTCGATGGATCCGTTCGAGTCGGTGTCGAGCGAGGGATCGAGGGCGATGTCGCACGCATCGGCCGTGCCGTTGCCGTTGCAGTCCAGTTCGCACTCGTCCGGCACGGCGTTCCTGTTGCAGTCGAGGCTGGCCCCCGACTGGATCTCCAGGGGATCAAGCAAAGCGTTGTTGTTGCAGTCGCAGAGTCCGCAGGAATCGACCGCGTAGATCACGCAGATCGCATCCCACGCCAGATCGCAGCAGGCGAAGTCGAGTATGCAGACGGCCTCGCAGCATTCAACGTCGTTGCAGCCACCGACCGCGCGAGCCACGCAGCATGAGCCGGCGAGGCGACCGCACTCGACCGGCAGCTCCTGGATGATCTCAATCGTCAGCCGGTAGCTCACCGGGCACGGCGCCGGGGTGCGGCCACCAAGGCTGAGGACCACGACATGATCGCCCGGAGGCAGGGCCACCGGATCGCTCAGAAAAGGGCAGAGCCCGAAGGACGCGGCGTATCGGGTGGCCTGCGCGCCGCACTCCACGCCTTCGAGAACGTCAAGCGTGAAGTCGGGGACGGGCTCGCCGGTCTCGTCGTGCTGGAAGAGGCCGAAGCGCACCTTGCTGGCGACGGTGATCTGAAACGTGAAGGCGTCGCGGTCGACGATCTTGCCTGCGCCTCCGTCAATTGCGACCTCGATCGACGCGCCGATCGAACCACAGACCGACACCGCGGCTGCGGGAAGCACGACACCCAGCGGTTGATGCTGCTCGGGGCCGGCGGGGCAGCCACCATTGGGGTCAGGGACGATGCCGCCGCAGGCGTCGTTCTCGAGAGTCCCTCCAAAGGGGCACACGCCCACGCACTGGGCTGGCGCACGCGGCACGAACGCCGCCAGCGCCGCGGTCACCGCGATGCAACTCACGGCCAGCGTTCGAATCCGGCCATCGGAGCGGAAGGTCGGGTGCGCCACGGGCAACGGTACACGGGTGCGACCGTGTGCCTCTGGAATCGTGTGCCGCTCGGAACGCGCTGCCTGTGCTGGCCTCGACCTCGTGGGGATCACGTGAGCTGACCAGCGGCGTTGCGGCCGGCGCTGCGGCCCGGCGCTGCGGGCCGACGTTGCGGCCGACGTTGCGCATGGGGCGACCCCACTCGAGTGATTCCACATCACGCTGGAAGTTCTTCAATTCCGCCGGAACGACCCAGCGTCGCATGTAGGCTCTGCTCGGCGTGCAGATGCCAGGGGGGCGACATGCGAGCGGTGCTTCTGGGTGTCGGGTCGAGACTGACGAGGGTGGTGTGGATCATGCTGTGGTTGGTCCTGTGGGTGATGCTGTGGGGGCCGAGCGGCGTGGAGTTCTCCACGGTCCGCGGCGATGCGGGTGCGGCGTGCGGAGCGTGGCCCAATGCGACATCTGGGGCGTCGCCCAGTTCGTGGTCCAGTTCGTCGCCCAGTTCGTCGCCCAGTTCGTCGCCCAGTTCGTGGTCCAGTTGGTGGTCCAGTTCGTGGCGTGGGGCGTCGCGCGGTGCGGCGATCGAGCCGGGACGCAGCGGAGAGGACTCGCGGTGCATCACATCGGCGCTGGCCTCGGTGCGAGCGCTGGTTGCCGGGGCGATCTGCCGGGTCTGCGATGGAGAGGGCGAAGTCGAGCGGAAGCGCCACCTCGGATGGTCGTATCCGGGCGATGGCACGCGGGTGCCGATCACTCGGATCGAGAGCGCTCCGTGCAAACGGTGCGAGGCGACGGGCCGCGCGGAGATGGAACGGATCGGACGGCTCACGACCGCCGTGATCGAACGGATCGAGCAGATTCCCCCGGCGCACCCGAGGCGCAGCGAGGTGCTCCATGCGTTGGACGAAGCGGCGCGGACCATCGCCGGTGACGGAGCGAATGGACTCGCCGAGCAGTTCAACGAGGCCGCTCGGATGGCCGCACAACATCGCCCCGCCGAGCGTCCCGTGGTCCTTGTGATCGGGCGCGTCGCGGGCACGGGCTCGTCCAGAGACTCGTCTGGGCGAAAACCGCGTCCGCCGGCGACCGAGTCGACCGAGAGCCCACCGAAGGCGTCATCGGCGGGGTCATCGGCTGGGTCATCGGTGGGGTCATCGGGGGGGCCGGTGATCGAGGCCGGCGGGCTTCGTTGGCGGTCGGTCGGGACGGCGATCCCGAAGAGTCACGCCGGACTGGTGATTCTCGTCGGGCGGATCGGGCACGTCGGTGGCGGCGACGTCGGCTCGACACCGATCGAGACGAGCGGCGAGCCCAGCACCGACAGCGGCGGCGCAGGAAGCGAGAGCCGCAGCGCCACCGACGAGACGATCGTCCCGGTGGACGCGGTCATCGCCATTCCGGTGGCGCTCCCGCGCAGGAAGGAAGGGAAACGCGCGTGAGTTCATGCCGAGGCGAACGCGCCGGAGTTCATGCCGAAGCACACGCCTGGGAGGTCACGCCGGTCATGTCGGAGCTGGGCGCTCGTCAGCGATTCCCGCCCTGAGTCGGATTCGCAAACGGGTCGCGATCGAGGTCGAGTGTGGCGCTGGCATCGAGGCGGATGTCGGCCGCACCTTCGAGGAGCGAATCGACGTCGAGGGCGGTCCCGGGAACCGTGATCCGCTCCACGTGCGACGACGCTCGGAGGGCCCGGATGAGCTCGACCATGTCGGCCGGAAGCGGGGCGCGGATCGACATGGCCACACCGCTGATGGGATGACGGAAGGCCAGCATGGTGGCGTGAAGGGCCTGGCGGGCGATGAGCGTGCGGGTGTTCGACGAGGGCGTCGCGCTCGAAGACACCTCTTGGGCGGTCGGGCTTGCGGAACGAGCCGTCTCCTCGGGGTTCAGGGCGCCGGGGGCGCCGGGGGCGCCGATGCGATCGTGCGGCCGGACTCGTGTTTCTCGGTTGGCCCGGTTCGCCGAGTTGGCCCGGTTCGCCGAGTTCGCCGAGCTCGCTGACCCCGGAGTTCCGCCAGAGCCACTCCGCGCTGCGGGCGCCGCCGGCGGGGCGAGAATGTCGGCCATCGTCACCGGTCTGCCGCCGTACATGTCGTCACCCACGATTGGATAGCCCAGGTGCGAGAGGTGCACGCGGATCTGGTGCGTGCGGCCGGTCTTGAGATCGAGTTCGACGAGGGTGAAGTTGTCGTAGCGCTCGCGCACTCGATAGAAGGTGACGCTCGCCTTGCCGGTCTCGTCCCAGCGCACCGCGTACTTCTCGCGCACCGTCGGGTGCTTGCCAAGGGGGAGATCGATGACATCGGCGGCGAGATCCATCCGCCCGTGCACGATGGCGAGGTAGCGCTTCTGCGTGCGGCGCTGCTCGAACTGCTTGCCGAGGCGCCAGTGGGCGGTGTCGCTCTTGGCGGCGACCATCACCCCGGTGGTGTGGCGATCCAGTCGATGGACCACGCCTGGCCGGGCGAGATCCTCGCCGACCGAACTGAGACGGCCACCGCTGCGATGCTGGAAGTGCCAGGCCAGGGCGTTGATCAGCGTCCCCGTCTTGTTGCCCCGCGCGGGGTGCACGATGATGTCATCCTGCTTGTCGAGGACGATGATGTCGTCGTCTTCGAAGAGCACCCTGAGCGGAATGTCTTCGGCCGGAATCTCGTTGCTCGGCGGCGGGGGGAGCACCGCGACGATGACGTCGCCCAGTCGAAGCTTGGTCGAGGCCTTCGGAACCCGCCCGTTGACGGTGACCACGCCTTCGTCGATCAGCCGCTGCAGCGCCGTCCTCGAGAGAAACGGAATGCGATCGACGAGGTAGCGGTCGAGCCGCTTCTCCAGATCGCGCAGGAGTCTGAAGGTGACCGCAACCGGCTTCTCCTGGTCGGTTTCGCCCTGCTTCTCATAGAGCTCGAAGAGGGCATCGCGGTCGACTTTGCCGGCGGCGTCGAGCAGTTCGGGAGTGGTGTCGTCGTCGGGCATCAGTCGGTTCCGCGGCCGGCAGCGTTCTCGACGAGTCGCGTCTCGCCCCGCACCTTCGCTGCGGGCGCCATTTGCAAGCCATCACCGGCAGAGCGTGCCGCCGCGAGCCCGGGCGCTGCCGCGCCCCGCCGTGCAGAGAGTCGCGCAGCGGCGAGGGAATCCGGAGATTGCAATCTCACCCGGCCCCTGCGACTCAGCCGTTCTTCGACGGCGTCGTGCCCTCGGCCGGAGGCGCTGTCGGAGGCGCTGTCGGAGGCGCTGTCGGAGGCGCTGTCGGAGGCGCTGTCGGAGGCGCTGTCGGAGGCGCTGTCGGAGGCGCTGTCGTCGGCGGCGTCGCTTCGGGCCTGGCCACCGGAGGTGCCTGCGGTCGGGACGGCGGCGCGGTCGGCGCCGTGGTCAGTGCCGGATCGACGTTTGCATTCGCCGGAGCCTCGCTCGGAGCGGTGAGGAGATCGCGGATGAACTGATCGTCGACGATCGGCGTTGCCGGGAGCCCTGCAGGGGCCGCAGGAAGCGACGCTCTTGGGGGCAGGTACGGGGCAGCCGCAAGGAGCGAGAGCGAGTCGCGCCGCTGGATCGCGAGCTTCGCAATCGCCTCGTAGCGGGTGCCCGCGAGGGCAGCGGCTTCATCGAGGAGTGCCTTGGCGGCGTCCATCTGGCCCCGGCTTTCGGCTACGGCAGCGCGACCAAAGAGCGCCGCCAGGGCGAAGCCCGCGCGGGGAGAGTCGGCATTCGAAGCGCCCGCGGCCGTGCCGAGATCGCTGTAGAGGCGGTCGGCTTCGCTGAGAAACTCCTCGCGCGACTCCGGGGTCAGTCGGAAGTCCGCGGCCTCCGGCTCGCGGTCGAAGCGGGTGCCCGACTGCACCGAATTCAGATACTGATCCGCGGCCCGCACCAAGGCGACGCACTGCACGGCGTCGACTCCCTTGCCGGTCGTTGCCACATCGATCAAGGCCACGGGAAGCGTGGCGTTGCTCAGGTCGGCCCAGGCCTTGTCCCGAGCCCGCTGGGAGCGGTCGCGATAGACGTTGAACCCCATCAGGGCGCAGAGCACCAGAAGGATCACCAGCAGCCAGTTCATCCCCTTGGTCTTGAGCCAGTAGAGGAAGTCCTGATTGACGCGGCTGTCGGTCAGATCGGACTGCTGAATCTGCTGGAGGCGCTGGCGGTCGGTCTTGTCGGGGAGCTCGGCCATGGGACGGGCAGGGTAGCACCGGCGCGGCGGTGGCCACAGCCCTACAGCGACCCGAGGCCCGACTCCAGCCGATCGAGGCACGCCCCGAGGTAGCTTGGAGCGCCCTCCGACTTCAGAAACGCCAGCGACGTCGCCGCCAGCAGCGTCCGCCGGACCTGGGCGAGGTGGGCGACGTCATCGCCGTTCTCGAGCCCGCGGGCCCGCCTTGCGTCGGCGATCGCCCGAGCCGGCTGGTGGCCGCGCAGTCGCTCGGGTCGGGCCCAGAGCTGGCGCTCCAGGTAGATGGCATCCTCCAGCCAGTGTCCGGGGCGCACCTCGGCGAGATCGATCAGGCAGACGTCACCGTGAGCGTGACCGACTCGGCTCATCGCGTTGGCCAGGTGCAGGTCGCCGTGAATCCACTCGAGCGGCGCTCGGGCCTCCCAAATCGCCACGAGCTGATGCCAGCGATGCGCCGCGGTCCGCAGCGCCGCGGTCCAGCGCTGCCGATTGGGAACGCGGTTCACCTTCACCGCCTCGCGGGCCGAGGAGAGCAGTCGCTCCCAATCCTCGTGACGGGCGGCGCGGTCCACCGGGAAGGGCTTCGCGTCAAGTGAGAACTGGGCAATCGCCTCGGCGATGCGATCGACGTGCGACTCATGCCAATGTCCTCCGAGCGGGCCAAAGGGAAGTTGCTCGATGACCACCCAGCCGAGGTCGTACTGGGCCAGCGCATCGCCCGAGGCGAGGAGCCTCGGGATGACCGGCAGTCGATCGCTGCGCTGCAGGCGGCGCATCCAGTTGAGCTCGCGGGTGTTCACTGGGAGCTTGACGACGACGTTCTCGACGTCCCGCGGTGCCGCGCTCGCCTTCGTGGAAGAGCCCGAAGAGTCAGAGTCGCAATCGCTGCAATGGGCCGACCACTTCGCCCGAGCGGTGGCCGCGCCGCCGCGCTGCCAGTCGGTGCGGAACCAGCGCAATTCGCCGAGCTGTCCGTCGCAGGTTTCGATCAGCGACGTGGCCAGACTCTCGACAAGCCCTCGGTTGCCGAGTCCGCCTCCCCCGAGTGCGCTTCCCACGGTCGGAAAGGCAATCTCGCCTGCGTCAGGGTCGGTCACCTGACTCCTTCCCGGGAGAGACGGGGGTGGTGCTGCATCATCCGCAAGACTATCGAGTTCACCGCACCGACTCAACGATCAAGGCTCAACGATCGGGCGCTTCGGAACCGGCGCGTCCTTCCAGATCGTGGAAGATCGTCGGAGATCGTGCCGCGTACCCTGCCGCCCCGTGTCCCCGCCGTCCCGCCCCGATCGCCCCTTCGACCTCATCGTCCTCGACCTCGATGGAACGCTTCTCGATCCTCGGGGGACGGTCTCGCCTGGAAATGCCGCGGCCATTCGCCGCGCCGAGGACGCAGGCATCGCCGTGGTGGTCGCGTCCGGCCGCTCCTGGTCGGAGTCGCGACAGGTGCTGCAGCCGATTGGCTACCGACGTCCGATGATCGCCGCGGGTGGCGCGATTCTGGCGGATGGCGCCCTCGGCTCAACCCTGGTCCGTCGGGCCATGCCCGTCGATGTGGTCGCCGATGTCGTCGACTCGCTTCTCGGGCATCGCCATCCCGCGCTCCTGCTCAAGGACACCCCGCCCGAGCACGACGACTATGTGGTGATCGGCGAGGGACCGCTGGACCCGGCGACCGAGTGGTGGTTCCAGCACTTCAAGATCCGCTACCGGCGAGTGGCGGCGCGGCTCGACGATCCGCATCCGGGCGACACGGTTCGAGTCGGTGTCGTGGCCACGGGCACGGCGCTGGCCACCGCGGTCGAGGAGATCCGCCGCGACATCGGTGATCGGGTCTTCCTCCAGCACTGGTCGGCAGTGACGGCGATGGAGGCGACCGGATCGCAGACTCATCTGCTGGAGATCTTCGACCCCTCGGTGAACAAGTGGACGATGGTCGAGGAGCTCTGTCGTCGCGAGGGCTTCGACCCGCGTCGAGTGATGGCCATCGGAGATGGCCTGAACGACGTCGAGATGCTTCAGAACGCGGCCCTTGGGGTCAGCATGGCCAACGCCGGACCCGAAGCCCGAGCCGCGGCAACGCGAGTCACCGGTCACCACGCCGACGATGGTGTGGCCCACGCGATTGGCCAGGTGCTCTCGGGCGCCTGGCGGGTCCACGCCACGGTGCGCTGACCTGATTGGCCCGAGCGACCTTCGGGCCGAGCGACCTTCGGACCGATCGAGCTGGTCGGGCCGAGCGATCCGATCGGGCCGCAGTCTTTACAATCGCCGCGTGCCGACCGCTCCGCGAACGACCCTCCACGCTCGGCCCAACGACCTGGCCCGAGGCGCGAACCTCACTCGTGCGGATGGATTCGATCTCTACACCGCCGCAGAAGCCTTTCTCAAGGGCGTCTTCGAATCGGAAGTGCCGGTGCACCGCCTCTGTCTGGTGCGCCGCGGTCCTCTTGCGGCCCTCGCCGATCTCGTGGCTCTGGAGCGCACCGCATCAGTTCTGGTGGATCACGGCGTCGAGGTGATCAGCGCCTCCGATGGCGTGCGGAGCCTCGAGCTGGCGCTGCAGATGGCCCGCTCCGGACGGCGTGCGGTCTCGCTGCTCGCCAACGACGAACTCGATCAGGCCATGCCCTCGCTCGCCGCGGCGGTCGAGTCGCGGCTGCCTCCCGACGCCGCCCTGTGTCTCTTCATCGAAGATGACGCCGAGCGGGCTCCGGCGGCCTGCCCGCGGGTGGCCGTTCGTCGGCTCGAACTCCCGGCCATCGAACCTGCGAATCTCGAGGAGCTGCGCGACGGCATCGAACATGCGCTGCGTCTGAGCCGCGCCGCCGAACGTCCTGCGGTGGTGATCGCCCATGTCTCGCTGCTGCGCACGATCGACACCCTCGAATCTCGCCCGAATCGAGTGGTCGGCACGCTCGATGTCGCCGCGGCCCTGCGCCACCAGCGCCGCGGTCCGCGCCCCGGAGAGGTCCTGGATCCGCTTCGGATGGTGCGACGGCTCGAACTGAACGTCGCCGAGGCCATGCCGAATCCCGGCGAGGAGGCTCCGCTGGGCGTGATCGCGGTGGGAGCGGCGCGGATGGCGATGCAGCATGTTCTTGCCGAGCTCAAGCTCGAGGGACGGGTTCCTCTGCTTCATCTCGGTTCGGTGAGCCCGCTCGACGAGGCGGTGATCGAGCGACTGCTGAGTCGCTGCCGCGATGTGATGGTCCTCGAATCGCGGCCAGGCTCGCTTGGGCCAGGGCTCGCGGCGGTCTCCGAACGACTCCGTCGACGCGGCGTCGAGCGCGGACTGCTCTGGTGGGATCAGTTCCCGCCTTCGGCTGCGGGACCTGGTGAATCGATGGCTCCCGGCGACGCCCTCCGTCCGTCGGTCATCGCCCGCAAGGGACTGAATCTGCTTCACGAGCTTCGTCCCGGGCTGCAGGTTGCCTCGCGACTCGCGACCGTCTCGTTGGACCAGAGCGAGACGGCCACATCCGAGCGACCGGCGAGCGGAATCGCGGCCGGAAAGATCGAGGCCATCGGCGCACTGCTGGCGGATCTCGACCGCTGGGCCAGACAGCGCTCTCTCGAGGACGACGAGGAACTCGAGCCCACCGCCCTCGCACTCGATGGCATCGAGCCGACGGAACGGCTCCCGCGGATGGTCACCGTCGAGCGATGGACGAAGCGGCGATTCGCCGTCGAGGGAATCGGCGCCGTCCGACAGGCCGCCCGCGAGCGCCGACCGCGCCTGCTTCTGGTGCTCGACGACGGCGAAGACGAGGTCGATCCCGAGCGCCTGGCGCGGGCCGCGGCGCCGAGCGAGCGCGGCGATCGGGTGACCATCGTTGCGGGGTCGCTGGCCAATCGCACCGGCCTCCGCGACCTGTTGCGAGAGGCCATTGCCCGCGAGGGCGTCACCGTGCTGGTGATCCGCACCGCGGTCGAGTCGACGGGAAGCGAAGCCTCGCTCGCGGAGATCGACCGCCAGGGATTTCAACCGGTGCAGCGACTGGTCTGGGCGGCGGAACTGGCCTGCGATCTGCGCCCTTCGATGCCGCGGCTCTCCGCAGAGGTGCGGGCCCGGGTGCCCGCGCCACTCGAGCACCAGCTTCGCGTGGAGCGGCTGAGCGGCGGGATCAACGCCGCGCACACCCGCCTCTTCCGACTTCGCCTGCGCCCGCTCCTTGAACAGCTCGAAGTGATTCGCACTCGTCCGCCGACGGCGGGACGCGGGGCGCCCTTGCCACGACTGACGCCGCCGCGACCGGAACACGCTGGTCGCGGCTCGTGGCGTGCCCATCTCGCGGGCATGCGCGGTCCGTCGCCGGGTTTCGCGGCCGAGATTCTGGCTGACGCGGGTCGGGCGATGAATTTTCACGTGCGCTGCATCCACGATCCGACGATCGTCGGCGCGGGACGCGGGGCATGGGCCCAGGTGCTCTTCACCCGCCCTCGACCGGGAGAATCCGCGCCGCCGCTCACGGCCCAGATCCCATACGGCGAGGCGGATCTGGTGCTGGGCATCGATCCCTTGGAGACGCTCCGCGCCCTCGGCAGCGATCCGGCCCTGCGGGTGGCGGCGCCGGATCGATCGGCGTGCGTGATCAACGGCGGGGCCCTTGAAGACCAGCTCGACCTCGACTGCGCCGCGGCCCTGGCCCGGCTTGCGGAGCTTGCGCCTCTGGTCTCGATCCCCGGACGAGCGGTCGTGCGCGACGTTGCCGGAACGTGTCGCAGCGAGTTTCTCACCGATCGCCTGGTCGATCTCGTGCTGCTCGGCGCCGCCTTTCAACGGGGGCTGATTCCGGCCTCGGTCGAGGCCATCGAGCAGGCGGTCAGGCGGGCCGAGGATCGAGGCGTGGGCCGAGCGCTCGAGGCGTTCCAGTTCGGGCGACATCTGGAAGGAGAGCAGGTGGCCGTGATGCGCCGCGGCGACGGTGCCCCGGAGACGGTCGAGCGTCTGATCCGTCGCATCGAGCTCGACCTGCGGGCTCGTCGACCGCGTCGCGCCGTCGAGGCACGACTCTTTCTGGACCTTCTGCGACAGACGCTCGAGGCCGTCCCGGGGCTGGCGGAGACCTCCGCAGGCCGCGACGCCCGGCGCGATCTGATCCTCGCCCTGCGGCGCTGTCTCGCCTGGGGCGGAGTCGAGCACGCCCGGCGCTACGCCCAGCTTGTCCACCGGGTGTATGAAGCCGATCGGGGCGATGCCGGACGAGAGCTCTCGCGATTGATCATCGTTCCGCTGGCCGATGCGCTTCTGCCGCGCGATCTCGTCTATCTGGGCGTCATGGCGACCAGCCTCGACCATCGTCGCCGCACCCGCGAGCGGCTCGGCGTGCGCGTGGCCCGCGGTGATCAACTCAATCGCCGCTATCTCAATCGCCTCGATCTGCTGGCCTTCGGCTGGCGGGTGCGGGTGGACTTCCGAACCAGCGACTGGCCCGCCCGCATGATCGCAATCGCCGGCCCGCTCATTCCCAAGCCGCTTCGCCAGACTCGCGCCGAGCGCGACATGCGCGACTACGTCGTCGACCTGGTGGAACGAGCCGCCGACGGCGCCGCCCTGCAATACCGACACTGGGTCTCGGTGTTCCGACGATTGCAGGAGCAGGCCGGCGAGAACCGCCTTCGAGGCGTGCCGGTCAACGCCCTGCGCGAGCGGATCGAGCAGGAGGAATAGGCCTAATTCGGTTCCGACTGCCGAGCTGCTTTACCGATGCCGCATCGATCAGCCGCGCCGCAAGCGGTTGCGCCGCGTGAGTTCCGAGTCTCGCGCCCGCTCGTGCCGAAGCTGACCGCAGGCCGCAGCGATGTCCCGTCCGCGGCTCTTGCGGATGTGGGTGTTGACGTGGGCGTCGCGGAGCACGTCCTGGAAGCGCAGCACATCCTCGGTGCTCGGCCGCGAATAGGGCATGCCGGCGACTTCGTTGTAGCGGATGAGATTGATGTTGGCCCGCAGGCGTCGGGCCAGACCGGCAAGCTCGCGGGCGTGCTCGGGTCGATCGTTGAACCCGCCGAGCAGGATGTACTCGAGGGTGATCTCCCGCCCGGTCCGCTGGAACCAGTCGTCGCAGGCGGTGAGAATCTCGCCGATCGAGGCGTATTCGGCCCACGGGATGATCTGTCGGCGCAGCTCGTCGTTGGGAGCATGGAGACTCAGCGCCAGCGTCACCGGGAGCTCGAACTCGCAGAGCTTGCGGATCGCCGCCGGCAGCCCGACGGTCGAGACCGTGATCCGCCGCGCCGAGATGCCCAGTCCCCACGGTGCATTGAGCGTGCGGATCGCCGCGATCACGTTCGCGAGATTCGCCAGCGGTTCGCCCATGCCCATGAAGACCACGTGGCTGATGCGCCCGACCTCGGGCAGGCGGCCGAGCTTCCAGACCTGTTCGACGATCTGGCCGCGCTCGAGGTTGCCTTCGAGCCCGCCGATTCCCGAGGCGCAGAACGTGCAGCCGACGGGGCAGCCCACCTGCGAGGAGACGCAGGCGGTGCGCCGGCTCTCGGTGGGGATCATCACGCACTCGGTGCGACGCTCGGACAGGCCGCGATCCTCGGACTGCGGCGAGGTTCCGAGGATTGGGAGCGATGTCTCGGCGGGGGGCTCGCTGCGGAGTTCGGCGGGAGCTTCGGTGACGGTTTCGGTCGAGCTCTCGCCCGAGCTTTCGCCCGAACTTTCGCCCCAACTTTCGCTCGGCTCCTCGACATCCCATCCCAGCAGCAGCTTCTGAGTTCCGTCGCTGGCGTCCTGATGGGCACGCACCGTGCCGCGTTCGAAGACCAGTTCACGGGCCAGAAGCTCGCGCGCGGACTTCGAGAGATCGCTCATTGCGGCGGGGTCGATCACACCGCGCTCGTAGACCCAGCGCAGCACCTGCTTGGGAAGAAACGTCGGCAGCCTGTGACGGGCGGCGAACTCGCCGAAGGACTCGGGGTCGAGCGAGAAGAAGTGGGGGCGCGAGGACATGGGGGTCGAGGGACGATCAGCGAACCGAGATCGTCAGATCGACGGTTCGATGGGGGATACCGCGCTCGACCAGCCACTCGGTGGTGCGGGCCCCGATGTCCATGCTGATCCGCCGACCGGCGGGGTCGACTCCGCGCGAGCGCATGAGTTCCTTGAGCGTGCCCGGAAGGCCGAATTCGACCTTCTCGTGATAGACGTCGCGCTGCTCGATCTCGCCACCGTACTGGTCGACGAGGTGCAGCAGAATGTCGCGCACGAGGTCCTCGGGGGCGCTGGCGCCGGCCGTGATCAGCACCGTCTCGACACCGTCGAACCACTGCGACTGGAGCTCGCTTCGGTCATCGACCAGGACCGCACGGGTGCCGACGTTCTCGGCGATCTCGGTGAGCCGCTGCGAGTTCGAACTGTTCTTGCTGCCCACGACCACCACCAGATCGACGTCCGGAGCGATCGCCCGCACCGCCATCTGCCGATTGGTCGTGGCGTAGCAGATGTCCTCGCTCGGCGGCTCCTTGATGTTCGGAAAGGCCTTCTTGAGGGCGGCGATGATCACCCCGGCGTCGTCGGTCGAGAGCGTCGTCTGCGTCAGATAGACGAGCATGTCGGGGTTGGTGACGACGAGCCTGGGGATGTCGCTGGGACTCTCCACCACCTGGATCGCATCCGGCGCTTCACCACGGGTGCCGACGACTTCCTGGTGATCGGCGTGTCCGATCAGGAGGATCTGGTAGCCCTTGCGGGCGTAGCGGATGGCCTCGGCATGCACCTTGGTCACCAGTGGGCAGGTGGCATCCACGGCGGTCAGTCGGCGGAGCCTGGCCTCCTGGCGGAGGGCCGGGCTCACGCCGTGGGCGGAAAAGACGACAATCGAGCCCTCGGGGACCTCGTCGAGGGAGTCGACGAAGGAGACGCCGCGATCCTGGAAGCGGGCCACGACGTGCTTGTTGTGGACGATCTCGTGGTAGACGTAGATGGTTTCGCCCGGGCAGATCTCCAGCAGCTGATCGACCACGTCGATGGCCATGAAGACTCCGGCGCAAAAACCGCGGGGATTGGCGAGGATCAGCTTCATCAGGCGGCGATCCTAGCACTCCAGCGCCCGTTGTCTCTTGCTGCGGCCGCCGCCGCGACCGCCCGGGGCGGGCGCATGCTGCGGCGATCCGTTACATTCCGCTCGATCCTCAATGGTTGCAGTTCCGTTCATCCTTCACCAGCTCGATCGCTGGGGGCCGGATCGCTCCGAAGCGGTCACCGAGGCGGAGGCTCGAGTGTGGTGCCGGCGTCTCGCCGGAGGCCACTACGAGAACTTCAGCGTGCTCTCGCGCCTGGTGCCGCGCGGACTCGAGCCCGACTTCGCCGCGGTCTACGCCTTCTGTCGCTGCGCCGACGATCTCGGTGACGAGAGCGGTTCCCCGCAGCGCGGCGCCGAGCTCCTGGGGTGGTGGCGACGAGAGCTCCAGGGCTGCTTCGCCGGTGCACCCGCCCATCCCGTCTTCGTGGCCCTCGCGCCGGTGATCGTGCGGCACCAGCTACCGATTGGACCCTTCGACGACCTCATCCGGGCCTTCGAGCTCGACCAGACGATCACTCGCTGCCAGACCTGGTCGCAGCTTCTGGGCTACTGCCGACTGAGCGCCGACCCCGTGGGACGCCTCGTTCTCATGCTGCTCGGCGAGCGCCGCGACGAGTCGATCTTCCGCCTCAGCGATGCGGTGTGCACGGCGCTGCAACTCACCAACCACTGGCAGGACATCCGCCGCGATCGCCTCGAGCGCAATCGGATCTACATCCCCCAGGAGCTGATTGCCATCGACGACTTCGAGCGGCGTCTCGAAGTCTCCGCTCGGCAGGGCTTCGGCTGCGACCATCGATTCCTCGAAGAGACCCGCCATCTGGTGCGGGCCCTGGTCGAGCGCACCTGGCCGCTCTTCGACGAGGGACGCGAACTTCTCGAAGAGGTGGCCCCGACCAGTCGGCCGGTGATCGAGCTCTTCATCGCCGGAGGCGAACACGTCCTCTCGCAGATCGCCGCATGGAACTTCGAGACCGTGCTGCATCGACCGCGGGTGACGGCTCCGGTCAAGCTCTGGCTGGTGACCAGGGCCATGCTGCAGGCCTGGCGCGTGGGGCGCGCCGCGGCGCGAAGGAGTGCCGCATGAGTCTCGAACTCGGGACCAAACGGCACGCGTCGATTGCTGGCGGCGGCGGCGCTCTCGACGCGGCGTTCGTCCACTGCGAAGAGGTCACGCGGCGCCGCGCCCGCAACTTCTATTACGGACTCAAGCTCACCCCGCCTCCGCGGCGGCAGGCGATGTACGCGGTCTACGCCTGGATGCGCGAGGCCGACGACCTCGCCGACGCAGCCGGGTTGGGCGATGCCGAGCGTCGGGCTCGAATCGAACGGTTGCGGGAGCGGATCGAGATCCTCTTCGGCGAGACCGAGCGTGATGGACCAGGGCGTGGTCGCGGTGCCGCGAGCCCGACCCTCGACGATCCCGTCTGGCTGGCGATGTCCCATGTCGTCTCCAGATACCGCCTCTCGGCCGAACCGTTTCACGCGATGCTCGATGGACAGCTCGAGGACATCGGGCACCGCGAGTACCACACCTTCGAAGAGCTCCGCGGCTTCTGCTATCGGGTCGCGTCCACGGTCGGACTGATCTCAATTGCAATCTGGGGCCACGAGGATCCGAAGGCTCGCGAGCTCGCCATCGATCGCGGGATCGCCTTCCAGCTCACCAACATCCTCCGCGACTTCCGCGAAGACCTCGATCGCGGCCGCGTCTACCTCCCGCTCGAAGACTTCGAGAGGCACGGTCTCGACGCCGCCCGGCTCAGCCGCTGGGAGGATCCGGGGCGCTGCCGGGCCTTCGTTGCGGAACAGGCGGCACGGGTCGAGAGCTTCTACCGCCGCAGCGCCGCTCTTGACGAGATGATCACGCCGAGCTGCCGACCGACGCTCTGGGCCATGACCACGATCTATCACGGGCTGCTTCAGAAGATCGCGCAGGACCCGTCCCGAGTCGCCGGCCCCAAGCGCATCCGACTGAGCTCCCTCGCCAAGGTGATCATCGCTTTCCGCGCCAGGCGCCTCGCCGCATCTGCCGCCGAGGATCACGCCCCGCGGGCCGCGATTGCGGTTGCCGACACCCCACCGGGAGCGCCGTGAATCGCAACGTGGCCATCGTCGGCGGCGGGCTGGCGGGAATTGCCAGCGCAATCCGGCTCGCGGACGCCGGCTACCGACCGCTGATTCTCGAGACCCGACGAAAGCTCGGTGGACGGGCGACCAGCTTCGTCGATCCGCGCTCCGGCGAGACCCTCGACAACTGCCAGCACGTGGTGATGGGCTGCTGCACGGCGCTGCTCGATCTCTACCAACGGCTCGGCGTGCTCGATCGCATCGTCTGGTCGAAGTCGACCTACTGGGCGGTGCCCGATCGTCGACCCGATCGGATCACGCCGGGCTGGTGTCCCTGCCCCGGACACTTCACCGGTTCGTTCCTGCGGATGCGGCTGCTCTCGGTCGGCGAGAAGGTGGCCGTGGGACGGGCGATGTGGCGACTCATTCGTCTCGGCGCCGCCGGTCGAGTCACGTGGCGCGATCGGCCCTTCCTCGACTTCCTCGCCGAATGTCGCCAGCCCGCCGGTGCGGTCGAGAAGTTCTGGGAGCCGATTGTGGTCAGCGCCTGCAACATGCCCTGCGCCCGGGTCGGGGCGGCGTACGCCATGCATGTGTTTCAGGATGGCTTCCTCGGCAATCGCTTCGCGTCGGCCCTCGGTCTCGCGGCAGTGCCGCTGGTCGAGCTCTACGACCCCGCGGAGGCGCTCCTCGCCGCGGCCGGAGGCGGAGTGCGACTGGGCGTGTCGGCCAAGGCGCTCGCCTTCGATGGCACCCTGGTGAGCGGCGTGGTCACCGACGAAGGCTTCGTCGTGGGAAGCAGCATCATCTCGACCGTGCCGCCGGATCGGCTCGACAAGCTCATCTCCTCGCCGCTCCGAGCCGCCGATGCGCGCCTCAAGCGGCTGGGCGAGTTCACCTACAGCCCGATCCTCGGCGTGCATCTCCGCTTCGAGTGCGAGGTGCTCGACGTTCCCCATCTGATTCTTCCCGGGCGCGGCACGCAGTGGCTCTTCAACAAGGGCACCGATGACGCGGGGCGGCAGCATGTGCATGCGGTGATCAGCGCCGCCGATCAGTGGATGGACCTCGACGAAGGCGAGATCGTGAAGCGAGTCACGGCGGACATTCATGCGGTGCTGCCGAAGTCTCGCGGACTGCATCCGGTGGAATCAAGAAGCGTGAAGGAGAAGCGGGCCACGTTCGCGGCGCTGCCGTCGCTTGACGCGATCCGGCCGCGGGCCGCGAGCGGAACCATCGGAGGTCATCCTGGTGGCGGTCGTGTCGGTGGAGGCGGCGTGCGCAATCTGTTTCTCGCCGGCGATTGGTGCGACACCGGCTGGCCCGCGACGATGGAGGGCGCGGTCCGAAGCGGGTACGCCGCCGCCGAGGCGATTGCGAAGAGCCCGATGAGCGTGCCCGACCTGCCGACGGCCGGGTTGGCGCAGTTCCTTGGACTCTCGCGTTGACCCCCTCGCGTTGCCCTCATGGTGAGCCCGACCGACGCCATCCTCGTTCGTTGTGCGGAGGTCGGCTTCTTCGCCTCGGGCGTCTGCGCCGCCGCCGCGAGTTCGCATCGCCGTCACGTCCACGCCTGGCTGAGCGCGGGGCGACACGGGGAGATGTCGTATCTCGCCGAGAATCTCGAACAGCGCCTCGACCCCGGGGCATTCGTCCCCGGCGCCCGGTCGCTGGTCGTGGTTGCCGATCGCTATTGCGACGGGCGCCGCGATCGTCTGGGACGACCTCTCTTCGGCCGCGTCGCCCGCTACGCGCGGGGACAGGACTACCACCGCGTGCTCCGCGAGCGGCTGGAGATCGTGCGCGACGAGTGTCGCAACCGCTGGCCCGAGCATCGCTTCCGCGCCTGCGTCGACACCGCTCCAGTTCTCGAGCGGGAACACGCGGCCCGCGCCGGCATCGGCGCCATCGGCAAGCACACCCTGCTTCTGATTCCGGGCCTTGGGAGCTGGGTGGTGCTCGGGGCGATCGTCACCACCATGCCGCTCGAGGCGACTCGAGCGCCTGCGGCGGCGACGCTGCCGGGTGTCGGAGGAGGCGCACTTCCGCAATGGGGCGAGGAGGGAGCAGGGGCCGCGCGCGGGGCGGGGACGACCGACGGCGTTGATCCTTGCGGAGCCTGCACGCGCTGCATCGACGCCTGTCCGACGAAGTGCATCACGCCCTGGTCGGTCGACGCCAGCGCCTGCATCTCGTACCTGACGCTGGAACATCGCGGAGCGATTGACCCGGGCTACCACGCCGCACTCGGCGACTGGCTCGCCGGGTGCGACGTCTGCCAGGAGGTCTGTCCGCACTCCGCGCCGACGCGCCGAGCCCGTCGTGCGACGTCGCGTCCCGAGTATGCCCCCATCCGCGATGGGCTCGACGTGCTGCAGATTCTCGACTTCAGCGAGGCGGATCGGAAGGCCCTGGTCGACGACTCGGCGCTCGAACGACTCCTTCTCCCGATGCTCCAGCGCAACGCGATCATCGTCGCCGCAAACACGTGTCCGCCTCCGCAGCGGACCGCGCTCATTCAGAAGCTCGAGCAGATCGCAGTCGACGCAGGTCGAGACCACGTGGTGCGATCAACCGCCGCGACGACGATCGCCCGCCTCCGCGCCGCGCAGAACGAGGGCTCGCGAGAGGAGTAGGCGGCGCCGAGGGAGCAGCGGACCGTGGTGAATCCCCTCCGCGTCTCGTGCACCAGTGTCCCGGGTGTGACCACCATCCGCAACGACTGATGAAACGGGAGCGCGCTGGGCGTAGTGCGAAAGTGCAAAGGGACGGATCGCCTCTGCTCGCGCTGTGCGGCAGGAGCCGAAGCAATCCCGGATCGACCCGCGAGATGTCTCCGGACGCTCGACGCGCGCTGCGTCTCACGAGCGGACCGTTCATGGAATCAGCCACCCGGCTGGCGTTGGAGGTTCTCATTCCCCCGCCGGTTTACCCCCAACCACTCAGCAGCAATCCCAGATCCGCCCCATCGGCCGTGCCGTCGCCGTCGAGATCGACGAGAGACGTGCCCCACGCGCTGGGGAGGATCCCAAGATCTGGGTCCAAGATCTGGGCCCAAGATCTGGGCCCAAGATCTGGTCCGTTGACCACTCCGTCGCCATCGAGGTCGCCGAACAGGACCGCAGGGTCGGCATGGAGCCGGACGTCATCGAAGTCGACTGCCTGAGTCATCGACTGCACGTCGCAGGTTGTGTCGAGTCGCAGGGAGCCAGTCGCAACCTGCACCCCGAGCACATTTCCCTCATCTGCGTCGCGTCGATGCCCAGGGCCCTGCTTCCGAAGCACGTTGACTACCTTGCAGGCATGCCAGCATCGCGCCGCATCCTTGTCGTGTGTGGGCATCCGACGCCCGGGAGTTTGTGCGAGGCGATCGCCCGGGCGTATGGCGCCGGGTCGGCGGCGGGGGGGCATGTGTGCCGCACGCTTGTGCTGCACGAGCTGACGTTCGACCCCATTCTCCACGGCGGGTATCACTCTCGGACGGAGCTGGAGCCGAGTCTGGTGGCCGCACAGGAGGCGATTCTCTGGGCCGAGCATCTGGTGTTTGTGTATCCGACGTGGTGGGGTTCGATGCCGGCGCTGTTGAAGGGGTTGATCGATCGGACGTTCCTGCCCGGGTTCGCGTTCAAGTATCGGGAGAACTCGATGCGGTGGGATCGGCTGCTGGCGGGGCGGTCAGCGCGGCTGATCGTGACGATGGATGCGCCGTGGTGGTGGGACACGATCGTGAACCGATCGACATCGCGGCGGACGATGGCCGGACCCATCCTGAAGTTCTGCGGCGTGCGCCCGGTGCGCGTCACGGTCTTCGATCAGGTGAAGGGTGCGAGCGAGGAGAAGCGGAAGGGGTGGCTCGGCAAGGCGCAGGCGCTGGGTGCCGCGGGGGGATGATGGGCGTGGCATCTCCTGGGAGGAGGGGTCGATCTGGTGGGTCGATCGGGCCTCGCACGTTCGGGGCGCCTTGAGCGACGTGGTCCTGCAAGTCCGGACTGAGCGCGATTGCGCCATGGAGCGGCCTCGCGCCACGAACGGGGGTGGTCACTCGCCCCGCTCACTCCGGCCGCTTCTCTTGTTCAACCGGTCCACGCCCCGAGGAGGATGCCGAGGTCGGCGCCGTTGACGACCCCGTCGCCGTTGAAGGGGGCACCACTGGACACGGGGGGCACCACTGGACACGCACGGGGGGCACCACTCCCTCCGTGCCAATGATGATGAGACACTCCACATCGCTCTCGAGTCACAGCGCGGCAACAAGAGTCTGTCATGGCCCGGGAATCCGCGAATCGCACCGAATCGACCTTGCCCGGCGGGGTGAAGCCTCGCTCCCGGCGACGTTTCTCCGACCAGGAGAAGCTCCGCATCCTTGACGCCCCCGACGACGCCCCCGACGACGCCCCCGACGACGCCACCGTCGCCAACTGGCCAGATGCGAGGAGTAGATTCCCTCCGTGCGAAGCAGCAGCCCGAGCGCGCCTGGGGCGGTGGCGTCGTCGGTGGCGTCGTCGGGGGCGTCGTCGGGGGCGTCGTCGGGGGCGTCAAGGATGCGGAGCTTCTCCTGGT
>Ga0163155_10001127_pt1 | contig 32853 bp, 43 predicted proteins | sample OliLakLV19SP4G1_FD_148611 | JGI IMG/M metagenome (GOLD analysis project Ga0163155, IMG submission 148611) | Freshwater microbial mat bacterial communities from Lake Vanda, McMurdo Dry Valleys, Antarctica - Oligotrophic Lake LV.19.SP4.G1 | ecosystem: Environmental > Aquatic > Freshwater > Lake >... | reverse complement strand
TGACAAAAGTACCCGCTGTTATTACCGGCAATGTCGCCACACCTGTCAATGTTGCAGTTGTCTCACCTCCTGTATACGTGTATGAAATACCGTCAATTGTCACTGCACGTGGTGAAAGTGTAGATAAAAACCCTGATTGTTTCCATGTACCACCTCCTAAGAGAACAAGTGTTGTACCACTTATTGCTTGCGCAGCAACGTGCCCCATACCACCTGACCACATTCGTAAAGAAGATGTACCGTCTACAAAAAGTAGAAAGTCTTGGTTTTCAGTTGTACTCCACCATGTAGCGAATTGGTATGTTGTTGTTGCGATATTAGAAAGTATATTTCTATAGATAATGCCTTGAGTATTAAAATCCTTAGTTCTAACTTTTAATAGGCCTGTACTTGGGGCTGCTCCTTTACATGCTTTTACTACTTTTAATCCCCATTTGCTTGACCAGTCAAAAGACCCCTCATGTTTTTGAGTCACTACCCGAGCTTGTCCATCCCGCACAAAACCTAAACGTGTGCTGACTTTGTCCGCATCGTTTATAATTACGTTCTTGGATCCTACTATTAAAAAACGCTGATCTAAGTTTGTGATTTCTGGTTTATTTACGTATCCTATAGGCTTCCCCACAAGATCGTACCTTGCGATACCGCCAGTAGCGAGCCGTCCTACCCGGCTTGCTGCACTTGATTGACTTCTTACTGGTATAGATCTTCGCATCATACTATTTAGTCGTTATCAAAACTATTACCGCTCATTCTGTAGTACGTAGTCGTCCCGTCTATGCGTTCGCTAGGGTTTTTAGTCGCGTATTCTGCATACAATCCGGTATTTTCTCCCGTCCCGTCCGCACCCTCGAGCATGTTGTTCCAGTAAGTGTAATCAAATACACCCATTGGCCCCTGCACTATCTGCGTAATTGCTCGTGATATTTCTGCCTCAAATATATTATATGAAAGACCTGATAAGTTTATTATGTCCGTAGCGCTCGTAGGTTTACTCTTCCACACACCTGCTGAAGACCTAAAAAGGTAGATTGAATTATAAGAAACATCAAATAATGAGCCTATAGCCGCTACAATGTTATCAAGTCGCACTAAACTAAGCGTACTTATTGAGTCAAAGAACTGATACAAGAAGATTGCGCCGTCTGATTTGTAGTTTTTTGATAGATCTAGTCTTTGAGTAAGTGTCTTTTCGTAAAATGCCGTCTGATTTACATTGTACGTTGTCGTAACACGTACATAATCAACCGCTGCCATATTCACTGTACCCACTTGCGTTGCTGTATTTAAATCAAAACGCAATAGATTCCACCCTGCCTTGAATGCCTCAAAATGACCTGCTGTTACAGTCTTGGCAAAGTAGTTGGAAGAATCATTACCTATGCGTATTTCTACGTTTAAAAGCGCACCAGGGCTTGATACGTTGCATTTCAATGATCCACTCCCTGATACAAAGTTATATGTATCGAGTTCCAAATTACTTGCATTACCTCCAATAGTCCATGTCCCGTTACTTGTAAGTGAATCGGCCTGATCGATTACCACTGGGGCCTTAAGAAACTTTGAATAACGTAAGAAACGAACACCGTCATGCCATACCACTGCAAATTGATTGTCTTTTTTATTGTTTACAAACTCCCTACTGAACGTCCTACTCAGTGAGCTGTTGTCTATATTGTCCGCATTTGCTTGAGGAGTGAGATCTGTGATCACTTTTAGATCAGCAGGTAGCGCATAATCATACACGTTGTCATACACCGGGTTAATAAGTGATACTTTACGATTTGTTTCAATAGGATCAATACGTGACAACACCAATTCGGCTGCATCTTCACAAAGTCCATAAAAGTCACTCACTTTGTTTAGTGTTGATCCGTGCAGTCGACTTGTAATTTTTGTTTGTATCTCTGCTATTGTTCTCATGGAGTTATTGTGGAGTTACCCCTGCAGTATTCTTATTGACTTCATTTAAGAATGAAACCACTTGCTGTATTGCCGCTGTATTCTGTCCCGTTTGAGCACTGATTGAGTATAAAAACCACACGTGAAACACTGTGATTGCTATACAAAGTCCTAATATGATACCTACTACGTTTTGTTTAATGAATTGCATATATTTTTTTAATTTTCTATTCTAATTATACTACTTTTTTGAGGAATTACTTCCTCAGAAGGCAGCCGAATGATCACACTTTCAAAAGGAGGTGTTGTTTGAGTTGAAAGATCAATAATTTGTGACTGTGGCGCTACTGGTACAGTGTTTGTATTGATAGAATTTATACCTAACGCCATACTTGTTGCTACTGCGACCCCTAATGCTATTTTTGTTGATTCTTTCATATTTATTTTATGTCTATTTTAGTTTCTGTTGTTGTTGTTTTTACTTCATTACTCTTGACTGTGACTGTGGCCGCAGTGTTACCTAGTAAGTCCTTAACCTTTTGTAGTTTATCTATAAAAGGAAGGGGTATTGGTATACCTGCCTTGTTTAAGTTCTCTATGATTGATACAACTTCGTGGATTATAAAGAACCCGATAAGCATATTGTCTAAGATTGTTATATCTAACCCTACATCGTCTGTTAGAAACTTAGCAAGAATGTACACAGATGAGATTGATACAAAGTACCCTGCTATTTTGTGAGTAGTTTTTCTTATTGGAGTAGAAAACGGATCTGTAGGATGCTCTCCTCTCGCGAGATAAGCTGCAAACAAATCCATTATTGAAAGAATAAATAAAGCTATGAAAGCGGGAAGGAGGGTTATATCGAGAAAATATGCGAACACGCCCACAACAACACCTAGTACAGCTTTTATAATTACATTATTCTCTAGCGTTAGTGCGACTTGTTCTAGCATATCTATTTTCATATTAGTTAATAATTGTTGCTTGCGCGGCTTCTGCTACACCTGCTGTCACTCCCTTCACTCCTAGTCTGGCACATTCATTTAATAGACCGATAACTTCAGTTATATTAGCTTCGGCTACTTCTATTTCTTTAGCGTGTCGTGCAACTAGATTAGCTAGGTCATTTTCCACTGCTACTTTTTGCTTTACTAAAAAATCAAAGTTGTATGTAACTTTTTCTGTTTTCTCTGGGATAATCTCTTGTGGAATTACTTTTGAAAACTCGATTGTATTTGCGTCTATTTTTATTGTTGTCATATTTGTATTATATATTAAATAAAGTGCATTCTATTATCTGGTCTTGTGACTGCTGCCGCAGCTGCATTTGTCCAAGTACCCCAGAAAGTAGACTCTGCGTTTTGATTGTTGTATTCGGTTGTTTCCCAATTAGCAGTGATATTGAAGTTTGGAATACGTACCTCGTCTATCCGACCATTGAAGTAAAGAAACGCCCCAATACCAAACGCGCCAATACCAAACATGGCAATATTGTTTGTAGTACCTGTACCAAAAGCACTTGTTGTAGCAGCGGACGTACCATTTCGGTAAATACTTGCAACATTACTACTTCGAGTGGCCGTTATTTTTTGCCAAGCACCTGTTGTAAGAGTACCTGACCCTGAATTAAGAACAAACCCAGTACCACCTAATACGGTACGAAAAGACAATTCACCACTAAGTGAGTTAGCCACTTCTACACCAAACGAGTCACCTGCTTGATTAACTCCGTTGGTATTCATAACTATACCTGCTCTACTACTTACACTGTCAGGGTTCGTCCAAAACTGAATAGCAAAGGCTGATTTTGCACCAAGTGTCGTTGTTGTATGAGTAGCAGAATCATTTGTTCCATCAAAATCTGTACCACTACCTATTTGACCACTTGCTCCTCCTAAAGTTACACCACCATTTGCGGTTAAATTATGATTTCCTGCACTATCATCTGTACCAATTAAGTGCGATACAAACTCATATGTACTCCACACTGCATTACGCCCAAAAGTAGCACCTACTGCATAGTCAGCTCGTACATCGTCCCAATCCACATAGATTACAAATGTGTTTGTTAGAGAGGATACTTTTACGTGCATTTCAGAAAGAGATACAATTTCACGTGCTAATTCTACAGTTTTAGCAAAATCAGAGTACACGCGAACACTTGACGCTTCTGAGAGTAGCGTTATTCCCATACGAGCCAAATCTACATACACTGGAAAATCTGTCTGTGTTGCCGGTACGTCTGCCGCTCTTACTGTTGCCTGTTTGAATCCTGTTGCCATATTTAATTTTGATTAGTTGTTGTTGTTTTCCAGTCAGTACCGTTGAACATGGCTGTCATCATAAAGGTTTTACCTGCTGTCGTTGCTGCCGGGAACGCTGCACCAAAAGGAATATACGTAGCGTTTATGGTTAGCGTTTGAGCCGCCACACTGTCCACGTAAATTGTTATTACCTCTCCTGCTACTGGCGTACCAATAGGCGCAGAGATTGTAAGTGCTGCTGTTTGAGTTGTGCGGAAGTATATATTTGCTGTTGCAAGGTCGGGCGCAAGAGTCCCAGACGAAGTGGTTGAGTTTGTACGAGGTTGATTACGTTTATTAGTAAGTGTACTTGCACTTGAAATAGTTGGTACTGCTACACCCTCGACCGCAAGGACACCTGCAGCACTTCTCGTGAGAGTCGTGTCAATATTTCCTAAATCTATAGTAGGCGCTGTTACTAATCCATCGAACCGTGATTCTCCATCATCTACCCATAGTGCGTAATTTATGTTTGATACAGTCGCAGACATTGCATTTTGAATATACAAAGATGCTGTATTTGTGAGCGTAGCAACTCCTCCTGTGATAGTAAGTGGACGTATTGCAACACCGGCAATGAGCGGATGCACGCCTGAAGCAGCTTCTGTGACACCACCTGAACCAATAATCAATCTACTATACGCGTCCCCTGCACCCATTAACCCAAACGAACCTGTACTTATACCCGCTGCATAACCTAAGTTAGTCGAGCCTCCTAGTTGCATCTCCGCAGAGTTTGTTACATATCCACCGGCACCTACAAGTGCTAAAGCTCCTGTCGAAGAAATAGACGTTGCAAAGGCCGCTTGTGTAGAATCTAGTGTTAGTCGGAGTAGATTATTTCTGTAAAAAAGAACATCGTGATTTGTAATAGATCCAAATTCAACACGTGTTGTTGCAATAGCCGCTTGAAAAACGGCTGTCACTGTATTAGATGAACTAAGTGTAATTCCTGCAAGACCGGCTTCATCTACTACCGCAAGATCATTTAATACTGCTGTTGATCCAACTGTAAGTGAGCCCGCTTCACTTAGTGACATACCCACAACAGGCGCAGCGTCCGCTGTTGTGCTTCTTTTAGTGTAAAAATCTAACGCCCCTTGTGAATTTGTGCCTGTCCGCCTAAAAAGTATTGATCCACCTATGTTATTATCTGTCGCACCTGCAATTACACCAAAACCTATTCCTGTACCTTCGCCAGTAGTACCTGATGTGTTTTTAAGTAGTAAATTGTAGTTTGTAGTTAACCCGGCATTCGCAAGTACATTTTTTGTACTGTGAATTTCAGTTTTTGCTAGTGGTGAAGTGTCACCAAGTCCAAAGTTTCCTGCATTAGAAAAGCGCGCTACTTCCGCCATTGTAATTGATGACGCCGGTGTTACTTGAAAAAGTAAACTTGTTGGATGTGAACCTGTAGTCCACGTACCATCGCCAAATACACCCACTGATCCTCGTGCACCAGACCAAGCTGTCCCGTCATATCCTCCACCAACAAGTGTTGATAAAAAGTTACCCAAAACAACTGTTGTTGGTGAAGCAAGTGATCCATTTGCTCTGTTGCCCACAAACGATCCTCCTGAACCTGAGCCAAAACCTGTTCCTATAAACTGAGACTGTCCACCATCACGAATACTATTCAAGGAGTTTGCAACCATCCCTGAAGGGTTAGTGGCCCCTCCTACAAGAAGTCTATTATTTGTATTGTCCCAAAAGAAATTAGAATTATTTTGTTCAAGTACTCCGGCTGCCCCGCCGAATAATACCGATCCTGCCGTAGCTGATGTGATAGTGTCACCGATTGCCAGACTGCCACCTCCGGCTGGTACAGCGAACGTACCATCACCACGATAGAACGTAGTAGCGTCACGAGTTCCCGAACCTGCAATCATTGCATTAGTGATTGTGTTGTTTGGTAGAACTACTGTGCCTGTAAATGTAGGACTTTCTAGGAACGCAAATGTTCTCCGAGCTGCACCAGTAGTAATGGTTGCGTGGTACGCGTCTGTAAGGAACTCGATTGCTCCTGCTTCTGGTGTTGTGTTTAATGTTCCACTTGTAAGTTTAAGTGGAGCTGTCCCTGCTGTGGCTGACCCTGCTGGCAAGCGCAACGGCGATGCAGCGATAATTGCGCCAGTGCCGAGTGCTGTAAGGGTTAGTGAGCGGTTGGCCGAGCCAGTGCCCGCACTTTCAAGGGCTATGGCGTTTGCCGACACGCCAATACGCTCGTAATTGCTGGCGTCGGTATACGTGCCATACAGTTTAAAACTTTGCGCGTTAGCCGCGTTGCGTTGGGTTACTTCGTTCGCGGCATCGCTGCGTAATGCAGCACGGAATGTAGTTGGGTCAGCCGAGTATTGGTTAGTTGACCATTGGAGCACACCATCCCTCTGTAAATGCCAGCCGGTAGCGCTGGACGCTGCTATTTGTTGCGTGCCACGCACAAACCCACCACCGTCTCCATCCACATACACGCCGTTTGTGCCGCCTGGGTCTCTTGATATAAATTGGCCGTTGCCATTCATCCCAGTGTAGAATTGTTCACGAAAACCGAGGCTCACATTTCGCCGAACATTGAACTTCGACACTCCAGCCACTTTCAAATTTAATATTGCCGAAGCTGCGGCACTTGCCGTGCTGGTCACATCAAGGGACATCCCCTCGAACGTAACAGCTGCATCATTCCACGTCTGCGAAAGGTCAAGAACAGGCTTGCTCGTTGTGACAGTCGCGCCTGTTATCGCCAGCGAACGGTTGGTGTTGTCCCACACTGTGCCAGACATACCTCCAAATGCTCCAGCATTGTTGTACTGTAATTGAGTATCTGAGCCTCCTGGAGTGCCACCACCGCCAGTAGCATTTAATGTGTTACCGGACCATGAAAGGTTTGTACCGGCAGTTATCCGCGTACTTGGTGTGTTATAAAAACTATCCCAATTCGTTACTGAGGTTGTAGATGGTATTGAGAATCCACTCGCTACACTAAATACCCCCGTGCCACTGTTGTATGCTATAGGACTTGTTGCGGAAAAAAGATTACGTATTGATGTAGTTAATAAAATAACCGCATCCGCCGCAGAAATAGCTTGTGTGCGTAAAGCTGTTGCTCCTACGAGGAAAAAGTTATTCGGCACCGAGCTGATACCTGTACCACCTTGAGGTACCATTGTTTGTGCTTGTGCTGTTCCTGTGAATAGTACAAGTGCAATTAAGAGTGATGATATATATTTTTTCATAATGTTAAACGATTCCATAAATTGAATTACCTGTTCCTACTGGGGCAAACATTGTTGCTGTTGATCCGCTCCATGTCCACGCTACTACACTACCTGTAGTCGCACCGTCTCTATAACTGATACCGTTCATTACGATAATTGCAGGCCTTTGTGCAAAGGTAAATGCTTGATTTGTATCATTTATTGTCCCTGTTGCTGAAAGAATCGAAAATGATCCTGTTACTCCTGGAATAGCAACTGAAACGGCATTACCAATAGCAGATAGTGTCACTCCTCCACCTGTAAAGTCCAAAGAGTCGGCATTGTCTGTTACCTCAATGTTATTAGCGAGTATTCTTATGCGATTAGATACTGCTGTTCGTGCCATATTTAGATTATAAAGTCACCAATTAGTTTATCTGACTGTGCTTTTTCAATCATTTTTTTCAAGAGAATAACTTTCTCCTCAACTCTTTGTTCGGTGAGATTCAAAAGGTGTGTCCTGTCCGCAGTATCTGTTTTTACTTTTTGTATATCTTCTAACAGAACATCTAAAATATCACGTTGCTCTTTAGTCTCTCGCATTGATCTTGTAAAAGCTGCTTGCGCAATAATAATACTCTCATCAAGATCGCGTTTCACTCCCTTCTGGTGAGCGATTGCATAAGTTGATCTGTTGATTTCAACATCCAATGAAGCCAATTCTATTTGTTTCCAGTCTATTTCTTTGTTTTTATCCGCAATTACTAAGTCGAATTGAGCTAGCTCTGCTTTTAATTCAGACTGTTCTTTCTTTATACCAAGAAGGATTTCTTTTTCTTGCTCGTTTTGCTCCACAACACCATTATGTTTGATCTCTTGCTTTGTAATAACGATCTCAAGTGCTAAGATAGCTTCTTTTAAAGTTTCTTTTTTACCTTCAAGTGACGCAAGTGCGGCCACAAGCACTGATTCTCTACTTTTTAAGGAGACAATAGCTTTATTCACTCCCTCAAGTGCTTGTTCTGCGTCTTTTGTATCTTCTTTGAGTCGATTTGTCTTGACCTGTATATCCAATTGTACCGTTTCAGAAGCCTTTATCGCGTCTCTTTCTTGATTCTTGAGCACTTGTATGACTTCTTCAATGCTTTTTTTAGTACTTCCAAGTGCAATTATTTCATTTGTTAATGTTTCATTGGCACCACGAAACTTCTCGAGCTCTTTTTGTTCTTTCTCTTCTGATTCTGTTCTCTCCACAAGGTTGATTTTGAGTGCCATACTTTTTAAACTGTACTATTGAGAAGCGCCTTGATTGTGATTGCACCCTGTGTCCAACTGATAGGAAATACTGTTAGGTACTTTAGTGCATTTATATTTACCTCGAACGTGCTGTTTATGTCTGTACCTGCTACCACAATACCTGTTGCACCATTGACTGCTCCTGCTGTATCTAGGTTAATTGCTTGTATGAAAGAATACGGATTAGCCGGTGACACTGTTGCTGCCATATTCATAAAGTCAAAACGTGGGGATGTCCGCGTTGGTACTGTTGGCTCTGGCCTTCCAAGTGATCCTGCAATTCTAAGTGTCACAGTCGCTGTGCCTGTTGTTCCTACTTGCAAGATAACATTTCGAAAGTCTTGTACGTACAATACTGGTGGCGCTAGCAATACAAGGCCTCCTGCACCTGCTCCGGCACCTGTTCCTACAACATTGAGTCTTGTGAACTCATCTTGTAGTGAAAATGTATTTGCGGTGAGCACTGTTATTACATAAATTCCATTAGCTGCTACGTTCGTTGTGTGTCCGAATATAAGAACTCTGTCCCCTGTTGATCTTCCGTGCGCGTTTGCGGTGATAACAATCGGTGTTGCATCCGTTGAGGACGCAATAGCAACTGGTGTCACTGCATTGTAAAGTGTTACTTGTCGTGGTAATTGCATAATAATTTGTTTTTTAATTTAAGGCGCTTCAAGCCTTATTCCAGTAGCAAAGGAATACTTTGCTACTGAGTAAAACTAGATCTCAACTACTTATAGGGATTGGAGTGAGGGCGTATTATATTCGTTCAAAATGCGGTTGGCGTCATTAAATCGATTATCGTAACCCTCGCTTCAACCCCCAAAGAGTTGAAAAGAAATTTAAGCCGGGAATGAACCAATGATTCCTCGTCCTGATACGATACAAAAACCGTAGCCAGATCGTGTTCCATAAGACCATACGTCTCGGTGAGAGTCCTGCATGTTGTTTCCATTTGCAGGCATAGCAACCATGTGAGGCGCTTCCCAAATACCCTTGTACGCTTGGAAGCCTTCAGACATAAGACCTAATGAAGCCAAGAACCACCATCGAGCTTTTGTAGAGTCATTTCCACCATTTGCATTTGTAGCAAGTCGTGGAAGTTCTAAGTGACGGTACTTATTTTTGTACACGTTCATTACTCCAGGGTTATCTTGACCTACAGTTGTTGTAGAGTTCAAGAAACGGCGTACTACATTACATGTAGCCGGATCGTTACCTGTAACAATAGTATTGAATGTCATTACTCGGTTTTCACCAAAGTTTGAAAGAATATCTGTTGTTGTAAGCAATTCTGCTGCTACGAGTGATGTTTCACTAAAGATTGGATCACCTGTTACACGGTTTGACCATAGAATTGATGAATACTTCAATGTGTGTGCAGTTGTAAAGATAGCAAGACCGTCTCCACCTACAAGAGATACTACTTCTCCGTCTCGATCCGTGTAAGATGTTGCTGTTCCGAATGTGAATCGGTGTGTAGCGTCAAGTTCTTCACGTTGTGGACAGAAGTGAGTAAGATTTGTAACGAGTGCCCCAATTTGTGGGAATCGATTTTCGTCTCGCATTTCCTGTGTAATATCGATTTCGATACCTACACGTTTCTTTGTCATCGTTACGTTATAACCTGTCCCGATAGATGCTTTAGAAACTGCTTCACCTTCTCGCTTCAATTTAGCGAATGTCTCAGTGTCGATTTCATCAAATCGTTTTGTGTTTCCTTCTCCCTTTCCTACTGACTGTTTCATGTACATTTGTTCCGCTTGCGGTACGTACATCTGCTGATTCTTTACCCACTCTTTACGTACTAAGTCTGTAAACTCTGGGAATGTTACATTGTTTAGAAAATTACCTTGCATATTGTTGAATTACGTTAATAAATTATACGCCTGTCTCATCTGCTCCGGCAGTTGAGTTTACAATGATAATAACCTTGCTTTGTGCAGCGTTGATATCTTGTACGTAAACTTGCTTCACTGTTGTAGCGCCCAAGTCCACTGCGTCACCTGTTGCATTTAAGTCAAAGTATTCACCTACTCTAGTTTGAGTGATTGCTCCTGCTGAAACGTCTGCAGTGAATACGTCCGTAGTACCGGCCATATCTACAGGCACATATGGTGTTCCTGCAAAGTCTGCATTAGTTGCTAATACTTCACGGAGAATTACTCCCACGTGATTTACAGTTGTTGCTGTTCCGGGGATTAAGAAACCGTTGGCGTTCACAGTTGTAAGTGCTCCTTGTGCAAAAGCTGTTGAAGCTATTTTTTTGAACCACTTTATTCTATGTGCACCTTCTTTTCGAATGATCATAAAAAATTGTTTTATTGTTATTTTTAATACAGAAAAGTACACCTTTGTGAGGTGTACCCAGTTCTTTTCCAAGAGAACCACGCTGATTTTGTAGGGAGTATACTGCTATTACTAGCGACAAGTTGTATACAAAAACCGAATGAGTTGTAGGAAGAAGCCAACCTAGATTCTTCTGTTAAACATTATACTCTTTTTTTTAGATTTTCATAGTAGAAAATATTTCTTCTGGCACTTGTGCAACTTCTGCGTCCAAAATAGGTTTCCACGCAGCACGTATGAGGTGTCTTCGTTTCACTACTCTGTTTAGATCTTTAACAGTCACGTCATGGAACTTGTTATGATCTAGTCCGTACATGCTTTCGGAGTTTCGATTCATTTGCTGATTCATTGTCTCGTCAATTTGTGCTTGTACAACGTCTAGGGCCTCCTTTGCAAGTGCAAAAACGTACGTAATTTCTGATACTTTGATATCTTTATCAATAATTCTCTGTAAAAAGGCACGAATTGTAGGTGCATATGGATCTGGTCCATCAAATGCTGCCCCTTCTGTGCCCACTAGCAACAATTCTTGTGCTGCAAGAAGCTTGATAAGGTACCTTGCTGCCGGTACACACCGTGCTTCTCTCTCTTCCGTGAGTGTAGGAACTTTTTCTGATTTATTAACTAAATCGAAAGAAAATCTCATGGGTTTTTCCTTAGTTTCTTCTTTTTCCCACTTTTGTACAACCTTCAATATCTCCTTCTTTGTTGTCATCCCTTCAATATTTAGACTTAAATCAGTACATACTGCTTGTAATTCATTAATTGTTAAGTCTTTTGATTCTTTTTCCATACTTATTTTTTAGCCAAGAAAGTTACACCTCCTTCTACTAGAATCTCATTATATTCAACACCATTCACTGTTTTAGGTGTCTTTGATATAATTTTTTTACCGTCATGAAGATCTGATTCATCACCTGCATTGGTCAATTCTTTTTCCCACGCTTGTAAAGCGTCTAGGTCCTCCTTTGTATTGGTCAAGTCTTTTTCCCACGCTTGTACAACCTTTAATACCTCCTCCTTTGTTGTCATCCCTTCTTTATTTAGACTCAAATGATTACATATTTCTTGTAATTCACCAATTGTTAAGTCTTTTGAGTCTCTGCTTGTTGGTGCCATATATTTGTTTTGTTTATTATTATCCTATTACTCTTTCATTGACTACTAATTCTGTCACACCGTCCTCTAGCAAAACCTTGTACGAATACCTGTTTGTTGTTACGTCCATAGGTACTTGTACTGTTGTTTCCATCATTCCATAGCCATTTTCTACAAAGTCCTTCTTGTATGTCATACCTTGCGTAAGAACATGGGGCTCTCCTTCAATCTTTTCTAGTATCTTCACAAGTTCAGGTACTGATTCCAGAATAAAACGTGAGTATTCTACTTTAAGCGGTTTTTCTTCTACACCTTTTTCATTAAGAAGTATTATGTTTATAAACATTACACTCTCACGTGAGACTTGATTGTACTCGGAGTATACATACACCGGTCGCTTTGCCGTGCCCACATTTTGGTGTCCTACAACGTACTTATCGTTCCACTTCTTTAATTTTGTAATAGACTCTTTTTTCTTTGAGCGTGCAGTTGCGGGGATCATCCCCTGTTGTGTCGTCACTGCATTTGATTGCAACTGGTCAATCTGTTGTCTAAATGTCTCGTTATCACGTAAAATCTGTGCAAGTTGGTCGCGGTCCACTGGAACGGAGTTGTTCTTTGTTTTGGTCGTCTCAGTTGCAACAACTAGTGGTGTAACACCCTCTACACCTGGTTTTAATTCTTCTTGATTTGCCATAAATGTTTATTATTTAGCTACTGGTGCCGCTACTGGCGCTGGTGCCGCTACTGGTGCTGGTGCCGCTACTGGTGCTGGTGCCGGTGCTCCGAACATCATTGTTGATAATTCCTTTCCTTCCGGTGTATCTGCGTAATTTGGTGCGTCTGGCGCGTATTCTGGCACTGATCCACCTTGATTGTTTGCATTTCGTACCGCGTCCGTAGCTGCAACTCCTACCATATTGAATCCGTCTTGTACGATAGGTGCTAGCATTTCCTCTGTCATGGCCAAGTCTGCGTCTTTAATCTTAGCGATATTAAACTCAATCTTCTTAGCAAGCTCTATATCTCCTCGTGCAAATTTATTCACAATACCTTTGAGCACTGAAGCTCTCTGTTCTTGTCTGAATGCTTGCTGATCTTCCGCTGTTTTGCGAGAGATCTCTTCGATACCCTCTTGTCGCTTCATAAGCTCGAGCTCTTTTTCAGACAAAAGCTCCTTCTCTGAAGTCGTCATGTCTCTCAATTTCTTAAACTGTTCGCTTTTTTCCCGTGCATGTCGTGCCATGTCCTCAATCTTTGCATCTTTTTCAGAAAGAGATTGTATCTGTGTCACCGATTCTGCTTCTAACTCTGCCACTCTTGCGAGTGCTTGATCTAAATCCATGTGTTATGTGTGTGTTTATTAAATAATTTCAAACTGTTCCTCTATAGTCAATGCAACCTGTGCCTTCTTTTCATCTACGTACATCCGAGAAAGTCTTCCAAGCTCGTTTTCTAGCAAAGTAAGGCCATTTACAACGGCTCTCTGGTAGTTTACTTCCCCCATTTCGTTTGCTAATAGCGCGGCTTTCTTCATAGACTCCGCCATTAAGTACGTTACTACCTCAACAAAGGCACGGTTTTCTACCACGCTGTGAGCTTTTGATAAGAACTCCAACCGTTCAGGAGACTCAAACGAATCCAAAAGGTTTTGCAACCTGTCATCATCCGGTCTACCTGGGTTTATCCCTTGCAACTTCTCACGTACTAGATCTTTAATGTCTACAGACGCCTTGAAGAGTTTTATTCTGTTGCCAACGTCTTCCTCAAGGCGTATTTTATAATCTTCTTCTAGTTTTTGTTTGTGTGTTTCGTATTCTTTTTGAATGCGTGTTTCGTGTTCTTGTTCTAGTTCTCGAAGGCGTATATCGTATTCTTTTCGAGTGCGTACTTTGTATTCTTGTTCTAATTTTTGTATGTGATCTTTCAATATCCAACTCGATATTTTATTCATATGTGTATTATTTACCTTATACTAATGGTTTACCTTGCATAGGTTGTGGTGCAATAGGCTTCCCTGTTGCATCCACTTGCCCCGCTTGCATCCTCGCCTGCTCGATCTGCTCTTGAGGTACGAAGAACTTTGTAGGATCTTCACCTATCTTGATTGCAAACTTCTCTTTTGCGTATCCGTCATTCACTGAATCAGGTCCAAATATCTCCTTTGCTTCCCGGACATTGTTCACAAACTCTTGCTTTTCAATAGAATCAGAGTTAGCTTCCGTAGCGATAATGTTCACAATCCACCGGTATTTGAGCAATGTGATAAACGCGGGGCCATTGAAATATATCTTTTTGACTGGTTTACCGTAGTATTCACTCAATCCTTCCTCTTCTGCTTGCTGTTCGCGCATGTCTGGGAACTCTTTATCTGTAAATTCAAACTCTTTTATACCTGTCTGGCCATTCTCTAGCGTAGTTTCTACTGAAAATGTACGGTATACGTTCTCTAGTACCTGTTCATCCGGGCTCTTATCCACGACTTTGTTGTCCGTAGGTTTTGCATAATTCATTATGATATTTCCAATGCGTGCCCATACCAATGTGCGCTCTAAGTTCTTGATTGCATCGAAGTTGATACCAAGTTTTATGAGTTGTTGCTGCTTTTCCTGCTGTAATTGACCTAATGTAGCCTGTTGATCAGGTGCTTGACCCGAAAATGTGGCATTGATAGTCTTATCGTCCATCATTTGCTTGATAAGCTGATACATTGAGAAGTCTGCAGAATTTAGCCCTGTAGACGGTGGAAGAATAGGGAACAAAGCTCCTTCTCTCAAGTTGTTAGTTATCTTCCCTGGCATGTATATGTCACTTGATAGCACTTTCTTGCCTGTGTATCCCATTGGTGGCGCGCCTGCTTGCTCTTCTCGAAGGATCATCAAGCGTAAAAACTTATCGTGCACAGCTTGATCCACTTTTGTTTTAGACGGTTGTCCCTTTCCATAAGCACATCCATTGATCCGTTCTAGCCCTGCATGGCGTATTGTGTACTCTCCGTATGGCGAAATAGCTGTCAGTGGATAGTTACATGGCAACATCATGACACCGTTTAGTATTATCTGGTACTTATTCTTAAACTTTTGCTGTATCTTGAGCACTCCCACAAACCCTTTCTGCACTGTAAGTAGCGACCAATCTTTGTACGTGCCTCCTAAATCATTTGGACTGATTGTATTATCTACTTGATCCGGCACATTATCCCACCTGTCCCATGTACCATACGTTGCATACGCTACATCACGGCTAATAATCTCGTACGTAAACACCATGTCTTGTTTACTGTAATCAGTCTCCCAAAAATTACCCAAGTATACGTTTTTACTTTGGTGTAGGCGTACTTCTGCACGCTCCATCTTCCTGCTATTGAATTTTGTATTAAAATTTGCGTCACTTATCTTGTCTCCAGGCTTCCAATTTCCCTCATCTTCTATCTCTGGGATGTATTGGCACTGCCATACCTCTTCAACGAACACATCTCCTTGCGCAATGAGCTCCCTATATACAAGTTGTCGTTTATCAACCCAATCTTCAAGCTCTCGAGACTTCTTCACTACATCCTCCATGTTGTTACCCAATTCAGAAATAACAAGCTCTTGATTGTTGTATACAGTTATGTCCGGTTGAAAATCATATCCCAATAGAGTGGAAAGAAGTGTTGTGTCCTTCTCACGTGTGTAGCCTGTGACTATTTTTGTGTCTGCTTTATTAAGTTTAGCCGTGTTGTAGGCCATGTCGGCACGTTTATTTGAGTCATAGTACTGCGTGTACGTCATGTCATCGAACTCTGGGTGGGGCATTTCACGATTATCGCGTGCGAGTCGCGTCTTTATCATGTATTGTGAGCGCTCTGCTATTTCTTTTACAGAATAAACAGGGGAAATTACTTCCTCTTTAACCTCACCATTCAGCTTTTCTGTGATGTGCATAAAATATGTGGTACATTATACCACGAAAAAAAGTGTCACAAAATTAAAGTATCCCAAATCTATCAAATAATTCATCTTGTCCGGTTCTATTTTGATCTACGAGATCATTCTCATCGTCATCCCATACCATATTGCCCTTTTCAAAGTAGTTATCAAACTCATCTGCAACTATCGAAGCGTATCTGTGCATATCTGCCGCGTGTGAAGACCAGTCGTGGTTCGGTTTATCGCCAAACATCTGGCGCTCTTCATTCCATTGACTGTGATATTGAGATACCGCGTCAATAAATCTCTCACACTTCTGTGAATCTATGTATAACTTAGAAAAGAATAGCTTGCCGGACTCGATACCTTCTATCACGGGGATCATTGGCACGTGTTCAAATTCAATACCGAGATCCCTTGCTGTTTCCCATCTTGTTTTACCTGTTGATATCTCTGTAGCTCTGATATCGTGTGGCGCAAAGTGCTTCCCATACAAATATAACTTAGATCTCATCGCAACAATGAGCTCTGGCAGCCCTTCTTTGCCATCATCTGTACCTTCCCAGTAGTCAATCATCTTAATAAACGGCCCATCAGACTGATAAAACCCACAAGATAGCTTCCTTCCGGTCCCTAAGTCGAGTACTGTGTGCACTGGCATACGTTTATCGTACGACACGGACGTGATTCTGCCCTTATTTCTCATTTCTGATACCTCTTCCATGTAGTATGCGCCCTTTATGGCCGCCTCAAAGCTGTTGTACCACTCTTGCAAGAATTCATCACGTGTCATTTTGCCTTGTGTAACGAGCGTTTTATCATCCACTAAGGCTACTCTTAGATTATCAACAACTTCTCCAGTCTCTCCAATGAGAGTGTCATCGATTGTTTGATATAGACTTGTCCAATCATCGGGGTTCTTGATTGCTGTTTGATATGTCCTCCAAAAGTCATTCTTTCCTTTGGGTGTACCTGCCCATATCCAATATCCTAAGTGATCCGCTAAGGCTTTTGATATAACTTCCGTAAAAAGTCCGGGTGGTTGCTGTGCAGATTCGTCTTGAGCGCCTCCCCATAAAGCAATACCACGCAACGCATCAATGTTTTCCGATCCTGCAAGGAAGATTTTACTCCCATTTGGATATATAGCAGTCAATTCGGCCTCGTTCCAGTCCATTCCAGGGATGCACCTACTGATATTCTTCAACATATCCCATGCAATACGCTTCGCCTGCTTGTAAGTCGGGGCAATATAGGCGTATTGAGACTTGTCTGTGTTCAATGCGTCACGTTGTAGGTGGTTTAAGATAGCTGTTGTCTTGCCCGCGCGTCTATGAAGCACCAATACTATCCATCTTTTCGTAGATTCATGTACTTTCTTTGCCCAATTTCTAGGTTTATAAGGTATTGTTATAGTCTTATTTACTTTTCCCATGTGAATGTTATGTTCTCTTTGCTCGTTTCCTTACCCTGTAGCAACTGCATGTTCTTAGTAGTTTTATCAAGTCCATCAATTAAGTCACGATACTTAGCTTTTGCTCGCACTTGCGGTAATCTTTTCAAGATAGCATTTCTTTCTCTAGCAAGCGCCTCAATAACAGGGTCCACAACTTCTTTGTAGCTTTTACTTCTAGTTACATCTGACGGACGCAATGAAGAACTCTTTTTATATCCATTTTTCATCATGATTTTACCCAAGTTTACAATTTCACCCTTTCTGAGTGATTCTGAAACGTCCATTGCTACCATTTTTATGTTATGTGCTCCCATGTTGATAATTTGTTTTAATGCGCCAACCGCGTATTACATTTATTATACAACAAAAGACATTGAGTGTCTTTATGTGGATAACTTTAATAAAATCATTGACTTTCAAATACTTCGCATGCGATAATGTATCCAGTTGAGTAAAACTCAAAACATACCAAAATGAGACACATGAATGACATTGTACTTTTAAAAAGGAAACGTAAACAAATAAAACCTGTTCGCAAAACCAAACTCCGACACGTAGTGATCTACGTATGCACACTTACAGTGCTATTCACCACTATTTACGTCACACACAACCTCACGAGCAGATACGATAGTGGCCTCATGTCTCAATATGGCATTGTTCCAGTAAAATCTATCCATAGCACACACTACGACCCTAAAGAGTTACTAAGTGCCATGCAACCTAAGAAAATCGTTAAAAAGGCTCCTGTGCGTTCAAAATATGTTGTTTCCGCCTCAATGAAGCAACGTGAAGACAAATACAAGCCTCTAATCTTTAAATACTTCCCTGAAGAGCCGGAGATCATGCTCGCTATTGCTAAAGCAGAGAGTTCTTTGAACAGTAAAGCAGAGAGTTATAACTGCAGATATAAGCTAGGCGGTAAAACATACGACAAACTAACTCAAACATACATCGATCTCGAGACGATCTCTAAGAAAAGACTTCCTGGATACGTGTCTACGTTTTGTAGATCCGGGCATGAAAAATTTGGATGGTCTAAAGACTCTGGTTTGTTTGGGATCAACAGTGTGCATACTACCGAGGAGTTGAGTATCGAGGAACACGTCAAACTTGCGCGTAAGATATATGATTCTGAAACAAAGAACGCCTGGGTCTCTTATAAGCATGGTTTACATAAGAAGTATTTAGTTAGTAAATAAGTTTCTACCCAGATGTGTATCAACGCTTGCGAAGTTCGCACACGAAGTGTATTATATATATGTCCCTAATAATAATATATATGAATATAGTAAAAATATCAGATAAAGAGTTATGGGATTTAGCACCATTAAAAGTAGAGTGTAGTGTACAGACCCTACGCGATCATGGTTATGATTGGGTTGAGTGTAAAGGAGAAATTAGAAGAGGTGGCGCGAATAATGTTTTGTTATACCCTTTTAAAGAGTATGTAGGAAAATTAGATACTCAAATTCAAATATCACATCATACTAGCAATGTATGTAACTCTAAGCAGGTTATTTTTAGAGTGGGGTGTGGAGAGGAAGTTATTATAAATAAGTTAATTAAATCAAACATTATGAACACAATTAAAGACACAATTAAAAGTTTACTAAGAACAGAACCAGAAAGATCTTTTATTAAAGTAGGATTTTTAGATGAGAGTGAGAATATAACACAAATGGGTCGTGAAGCATTAGAATATATACTTTGGGAAAACAACAAAGATGAACTTAAAAAATTGGCTTACAAATTACCTAATGACGGAAAAGACGCCCCATTGGCTTAGTGCTCGCATAGATGTATCTAAGAAAAATACTTGGTATAACGCAAATATCAACGGAAAGGAGTATTCAGTTATGGATGTAGGCTGTTTAATGAACGGAGAACCATTTATAACTTTTAGTGGGTGGGAAGCTATAGAGATAGTGAATGGGGCACTTGATGTAGACAATATAAAAAGGGCAGACACACACGAAGAATTATATAAATTATTAAATAACTAGACTACAGATAAAAAATAATATATATGGAAAAAAAGAAGTCGAGTGGTGGTGCGGTGTTGCTTGCTAAGAAAGGACCGGAGTATTTCAGAAAGTTAGCGATAAAGAAAGGGGTAATGCAGCGTGAAGCAATGACGTTGTGGAGAAAAATGGAATCAGAAAGTGAAGGGTATTTGAAGAAAGTAATTAAACAAGTAAACGAAAAAAGAAGTTCTAAACGATCTAAAATAACTAAATAAGGACTAAAAGGTACAAATACTCCCACCCTGGGGGTATTTTTACATTTCAATAAAGGTAATATCAGGGTATTTATATAGCAGGAGCTTCAATTTTATCTTGTAAACGTCTGTGCGCATCCCTTTTGATTCAACATATGCTTCTCTTCCGTCTGTGTATTTCACCTTAAAATCTGCAATATATTTTATTTCACGGTGTTTTGTCCCAGTGTTATCAGTAAACTTATTTTGTAATAAAAAAGGTACTTGCCTTTCAATAGACTCTATTCGTTCTTTGCCAACAGCTTTTTTTAGTGTATCTAAGTCACGCGCGCAGTCAGCTTCTCTCTTTGATTCGTATACAACACCATTATAGAACGTTTTCACATTGCCATACTTACTTTTTGATTTTGGAATCTTTAATGCAAATTTATAATTCATGATTGAATTATATACCTTTTTTGTACTTATCCACAAATTTATATGCGACCGATATGCGAGCGTGCTATACTATATTTAACTCCAGAAATGGAGGTAATAAAAATAGAAAATATGCCTCGGAAAAAGACGCCAACGCAAAAATTCATGAAGAAGATCGGCGCGAAAGGAGGGGCCGCAATTTTCAAGAAACTTGGAAGTAATGGGATGTCCAAGTTAGCTAAGAGAAGATGGGTAAAAAAATAATAAATTATGGAAGAAAAAAAAGAGTTATCAATCGTTGAGCGCATAAATCAAGAAATAAACACCGAACTAAGTACTGCAAGTGTAGTGAGTGCGCTCCTTGCAACAACATTCAAAGGACTTGATCCTCTGAGAATGAAACAAGCATTGCTTGAGGGTATGATTCGGGGGTATACATTCAAAGACTTCCTTTCAAAAAGGGTATATGCAATTCCTTTTGGGAACGGATATGCGCTTGTTACGTCTATTGAGATTACAAGAGCAAAGGCAATGCACAGCGGCTTATGTGGCAAGAAAGCACCTGTATATGTCATGGATGAAGCCCAAAAAATAGTGAGCTGCTCAATAACGGTTTCTAGGCGGGTTGATAATTTTGTTGGTGAATATACAGCAGAAGTATTCTTTGGTGAGTATTACAAAGCAGGAAAACCTGGTTATCCAAGTTTTTGGGACACAAAACCACGTACAATGATTGCAAAAGTTGCAGAAATGCACGCGCTACGTATGGCCTTCCCAGAAGAAGCAGCTAAAGATTACATAGAGGAAGAGATGGACGATAAGAATCACGGTGAGACACGTCTTCATGAAGTAAAAGACCTTCTCGTGGTAAACGATTTACAAATGGGTAATTTTTCTCAAAAAAATGAAAACAGCAAAAATAAAGAAGTCGAAGCTACATCTGAAGTTAATGAAAGCGCCGATACTGATTTCAAACCAGAAAACGCCATTATTAGATAACTTTCCGGTACCACACTTCAGCGCATCAGGCTTCACAAAGATAAGTTCAAATCCCTTTATGTTCCTCATAAACAACATAAAGGGCGAGTACTTTGAAACAACAAATAGCGCAAGTAGTATGCTTGGACAAGCAATGCACACGGCGATGAAGTATTATCTCGGCGGGGGGACAGACGAACCAACGCCGGTGGACGAAGGAGAAGCTATAAAGTTCGGTTACAAAAAAGGTAAAGAGTACTTAGACGCATACCCAGATGGAATGATTGATTTCTCAAGTACTATTCCAAATAGACAAAAGTTAGAAGAGAAGTACTCATTTTGTTATCTGAATTATGTAAAAGAACTTAATATACCCGCCAGATCAAAAGAAATACTGTTAGTTGAGAAAATGCTCAAGTACACAATAGAAATAGAAGGAAGATATTTACCAGTACCACTCAAAGGAGCCCCGGATCTTGCGTACAGGAACTTTGACAACAAAATAGTCATCCTAGATCACAAGATAGTCAGTATTTTCTCAAAAGATTCTGAACTTGATGGTCCAAAACTGTTACAAGCAGCGTTTTACTACTTCTTAGTATACGCAGAGACAGGGGAAAAGCCTTACAGTATTATATTTTCCGAGTTCAAGCACTCATTAAATCAAGATAAATCAGTGAGTCAGTACAAACCTTTTGAGATAGTGTACGAAAAATATCTTTGTGTCTTTGAGTTATTCTACCGCATGTATCAGGACGTTACGGATATGATTTTAGGTAAACAAGTATTTTTACCGAATATCACAGCTATGTACGACAAGGAGGTAGCATTGCTCGCTTATATTCACAGGCTTGATGTTGATACTGAAAAGGCCGCGCAGATGAAACGAGAGAAAGTCACAAACATGACGGATCTTCTCAAAAAGAAAATACAAAAATCAGGTGAGATGAAGAAATTCATGTCCACAATAGAAAAACAATTTATTTCAGCTAAAACGTTAAATTATAAAGACATGACAATCGAAGAGCGTATAAAGTTTAAGATGGCAGAGCACGGTATTTCTCTAAACTTTGAGGAAAAAGTGATCGGGAGCACAGTCGAGTTGTATTGCTACGAGCCTTCAGTTGGAGTAAAAATGAGTAAAATTGAGACGTATATTAAAGATATTGAGCAAATCGTCAAAGTATCCGGTATACGAATCCTTGCACCTATCCCAAATTCAGGACTTGTTGGTTTTGAGGTACCAAAATTAAAGCGGACATTTCCTACAAAAAACCCCCCAGTATTTGGCTTCAATCTAGCGATCGGCGAGGATATCATGGGAGATACAATTCGCTTGGATATTCGAGAGGCCCCGCACCTTTTGGTAGCCGGCACAACAGGATCAGGTAAAAGTATTTTTATTTCAGGACTTATAAAGCAATTACAGACATTACCAAAAAGAGACGTACAAATAGTACTCTTTGATCCAAAAATGGTAGAACTTGCAGAGTTTTCAGAAGGTAAAAACACAAGAATCTATGCACACGAAACGCGTAAAATATATGAAGAGTTAGAGAGACTCAGTGTTGAAATGGACGAGCGCTACAAAATAATGCAGCAATCGAAAGTTAAGAACATTGAGCAGTACAATGCGAAAGGAAAGGGATTGCCGTACATATTTGTTTTTATTGATGAGTACAGTGATCTTACAGGGAGTGCAACGATAATTCTTGAGGATGGTAAATTAGCCAATATAGCAGATAATATCAAACATTTAGTTTTAAGGCTTGCGCAGAAAGCAAGAGCTGCAGGTATCCATTTAGTACTTACAACACAAAGACCTTCCACTAAAGTTGTTGACGGTGACATAAAAGCAAACTTTCCAACACGTATCTGCTTCAAAGTACCTTCACAAGTTGATAGCCAGGTTGTAATAGACGTTCCTGGTGCAGAGAAGTTACTTGGAAAAGGAGATATGTTGTATATGGCACCTGGAACATCGGGAGTACAAAGACTTCAAGGATATTATCTATAAAATACCTATGGCAAATCCTCAAAAAGAAAATGGGTATGTACCAATAGCCAACGAGATTTACGACGCAATGGCACTTTTTAGGATTCCTGGTGAATGTGAGCAAGTTCTAAAGGTAATTATACGAAAAACGTATGGTTTCAACAAGAAGGCAGACAATATAGCAAACTCTCAAATATGTGACGCCACAGGGTTGCATAGAGCGAATGTATCGAGATCATTAGCAAGACTGGTAGCAAATAAAATTGTTATCAAAACTGATACAAAATCACATGAAGGATTGCGACTTATGCTCAACAAGAATTACGAACAGTGGGTACCTTTTGTTATCAAAACTGATAACAAAGAAAAGGGTGTCATTATCAAAACTGATAACAAAGTAACAAGGAAAGTGTTATCAAAACAGATAACAGTTGTTATCAAAACTGATAACAAAGTGTTATCAAAACTGATGGACACAAAAGACACAGAAAGACATATTAAAGACAGTAGAGAAGAAAGAGCTCCAAAAACCCCAACTCCAAAAAATGAAACTAAAAACTTTTTTGATGGAGTACGAGATCTTCTTGAGAATAAATCGATACCCTGGTTAAGTGAGCTGTTAGCAAAACTCGCCGCCAATAATCCAACAGTTCACAAGCGCAAGATCTGGGATGAGGTTGTATCGTTTAGCAGGTACTGGACGGAAAGGACGCAGGACGGCAAACATGAGAGATGGCAAAATCAGAAGACTTTTGAGGTTTGGAAAAGGTTGTACACATGGTTTCATAGGGCAAATTTTAAAGATTTTCAAGGTGGTGGCCAGTCAAAAAATAAAGGTAGAGGTTTAGTTGAATAACAAAAAAATGAAAAAAACATTATATTACAAAGTTAAATTTGGATTCAAAGATGATGAGTTTGTATCTATTAACCAAGATGAGATTCGAAAAGCTATATACGCACAAGTAAACGGAGGTATTGTAATTTTTAATGGCGGATCGGTGTCTGGAAATAATATCATTGCAATAACACCCGACCTCAATCGTGCATTAGGCTTCAATCCTACGTATAAGCTCACAGGAGAGGATTACAGGGCAATAGGTGAAGGAGTTATCGAAGAGCACCGAATAGCCCTAGAAAACGCAAAATTAAGCGTCACAGATCCACATAAAGACATCAAGAAACTAAGGTAATAAAATTATGACAATTCAAAAAAACTATATAAATTACACTTGGAGAACTGACAAAGAGCAAGACTCTGCTTTTGTAGATGTTGTAATTTCTCTGATTGTAGAGTGCTCGAAGCAAGCAGATTATTATGTACAAAACCTAAAGATACAAAAAGTAAATTTAGTTATACCAGATTGCTACTTAGATGAAAAAGGTGATTTGTACGTGCCGACATCGTACATTGAGATTAAGGAAGAAGTAATGCCAGAAGACTATATCTTATTAAAAACTAAATCAGAAATAGCGCAAGAATACGCTATTTACAAAAAAAACAAATAATTATGCAACAAGCAAAATCAGAACTAATGTTAGTGGTGAGGGACCGACAAGGGCACGTTACCATGATAGTAGACAAAGCCGGTGTAAATACGTGCCTATACAAGACACAGATCGCAACGACTAAGGATATCGAAATGGCGTTTACTTTAACAAGTATAGAAGAAGAACATGACAATAACTAAGGCACTGCTTTCAACATTATTTGTATTTTCAGTCGCATTTGCATCTATGTTTATTCTATTTTCGGCAGCAGAAAACGACACGGACCTCAGGAATAGAGCAGAGTGTGTACATAACTATGCTTCAGAAGTTGGTTTTATTGGCACAGACGCGGATGCGTGGAAGATCTTCGCACCGTATTGTAATAAATAATATATGAAATTTAAAGAAATCATAGGAGGTTATACAGAAAAAGAAGCAATAACAAAGTTTCCATGGTTAGAAAAAGCTACTTTTACAGATGCTGTAATCGACATAACAGAAAAGTGGCTTGTTTGGAAAGACGGTATTTGGAAAGACGGTATTTGGGAAAACGGTATTTGGAAAGACGGTATTTGGAAAGACGGTATTTGGAAAGACGGTATTTGGGAAGACGGTATTTGGGAAGACGGTATTTGGGAAGAGGGTTGTTGGAAAGATGGCGTTTGGGAAGGCGGTACTTGGGGAAATGGTACTTGGGAAGGTGGTTTTTGGGGAGGTGGTTATTGGGGAGGTGGCAAAATGTGGTCGAACATATCTCAACAGCACGAAGAAGTTGTCTATAAATACGGCAAGTTTAGTATTAAAGAACCAAACAAGAAATAATATATGCAAATAACAAAAGAACACATAGGCAGATATTGTACAACCGTGATGACGTTACAAACAGTTCTTGTTTCAAAACCGTATGAAAGTTATTTTTACCCATTCCGTATTGAGGGAATCCATGAGGACGGTGAGATTTTTTTAAGGCTACGTGATTTTATTTTCAAAGTAAACGCTTCACTTATTACAGAATTAGAATAGGTATGACATACGCACTAGCACTAAAACTAAAGAACGCAGGGTACCCTCAGGACACAAAGTCTGTTTTATATCACCCCACTCACGGAATACTTATTGGTATACCTAGTGCTGAAACTCTAATTGAACCAGAGGTGGTAGCGATGCCAGACCTTTCAGATTTAATAGCAAAGTGTGGCGACAAGTTTCACCGTCTATCAAGGATAAACCCATACAGATTTGCTGACGGTTACGGCTGGGAAGAACACTACATTGCTACTGGAAATGACATTATGTATTTTAGTACGACTAGAGACCAAGAATACAAAGGCTCAACACCAGAAGAAGCAGTCTCTAAGATGTGGTTAGACATAGAAGCATGGAAAAACAGAAAAAACCAAAAAACTAAACAACAAGTAATTATGAACCACGAAACAACAATAAAACGAATCCAGGAGTTAGTACCAGATGTTATGAAGTTAGAGTTTGGGTGTGAGGTAATAGATAATATGGATATAGTGTCACGAATATTGCAAGTCATACCTAAAACACGTGATAGGCAAGAAGTTAGAACTGAACACTGTATAGAATATGTTGATGATATTACAATCCTCGGCAAACCTATCACACTATCAGTGGTAATGTTGGCAATCGGGGATAATCAAGGGAGAATTACTGTTGATACAGTAGGACACATCTCAGCCTTTAATATGGTTACTGGCACTTGGACTTGTTACGGAATATGGAACCTATCCAAAGACAACTTTAACGACCAGTCAGATGAAACGAAGGCATATATCGGGGAAGTTTTATTTTTAAATAGTCAAAAAAAGGGTATTTAAAACCTACTTTTAACCTAAAATATGGCTTAAAATATAGAAAATTACAATTTCAAATAGACTAAAAATGATATGAACAAAAAAACATTTATAGAACTGATGACAGAACTTGTCTCAATAAAAAAAGCCGAAGATAATTTGAATGACGCACTTAAAAGATTTGAACCAGACTTCAGTCGTATATCGCATGAAAGGTATGAAACTTTAATAGTTAGAAGTTTAAAGATTGCCATGAATGACAAATGGAATTGGATTAGTTACTGGATATATGATTGTGATATGGGTAAAAAAGATACAAAAGCTGTAGTGAACGATGAAAAAATGCCACTTAAATCATTATCTGACCTTTTTAATGTAATTAAAGCAGATATTAACTAGCCTACAGACTCTAGCCTATCTACAAGGTAGGACTGAGCCTGTATACTACAGGGAGTAGCTCTTTCAAGAGGTAATAAATGATACATCAGTGTGCGTGTTGTGGTAAAAAGATAGACGCTCAAGAAGAGTGTCACGAAGAAGTACAACAAAAGAATGGTGCGTGGTATATTTACCATGTACTTTGCATAGACACATTACGCTCAATCGAGCATAGGAGGAGAAATGAAAGAACGTATATATCAAATCAGACGTTCAATGCGAACCAAAAAGTTCTTTAAACGGGGAGTATGAAATGAATCAGCACCACAAAGCACTTGCAGCTTTACAGACGTGCGAATGTTGCGGAGCTAGTGTAAACCTTCACGGAGCATTTATGTCACGCTGGACGGGTCACACGAACATCTTTTTCCATCAACACTGCTACGATGCCATTGTAAGAGGTGATGCACTTGATAGCATGGGCGCACAAGTTTCATTCTCATTCACTTATCGACCTGCGAGATACATGCACGAAGATAACGGCAACTAACAAATAAACCCCCGAGACAAAGTGTCAGAGGGGTTTTTATAATACACAAAATCGGAGAATTACTGGATAATTTTCTTTTTTCTCCGTGAATTCTCCCTGTTATCCACACATGAAATAAACTTGGTGAATGGTTTGGTGAATGGTGATATGATATACTTATGCAAATAATAAATGGGGATAGCTTAGAAGTATTAAAGACTTTAGAAGAAAACAGTGTGGACTCAATCGTAACTGATCCGCCATACGGCTTATCTTTTATGGGAAAGAAATGGGATTACGATGTACCAAGTACAGAGCTATGGAAAGAAGCTATCCGAGTATTAAAGCCAGGTGGACATTTAATTTCTTTTGCAGGTAGTAGAACTTATCACAGAATGGCAGTAAACATAGAAGATGCTGGGTTTGAGATACGTGACCAGATTATGTGGGTGTATGGTTGTTTGTCAGAAGATACCGAAGTCCTAACAAGTAATGGGTGGGAACGCTTCCATAAAGATACAAAGTATGGTAAGATTATGGTATATGATATTCAAAAAGACATTTACAAATGGGAAGAACCCGAAGGGTGGCAGTCGTATCAAATCAACAAAGATACCGCCTACAGAATACAATCAGATTATACAGACCAAATCGTCAGTAGAAACCATCGTTGCCTTGTTGAACGAGAAGGAAAACTTACATTCGTACAGGCAGAGGAACTCTCAGAAATGGAGCTTATGCCAACATTGTCAAACGATTTTTATAGGGTTCACAAGTTACAATCCAAAGTATTGCTCAAAACAATGCAACGGGTATTATCGTGGGCAGGACTGGAAGAAGTGGGGAAAGATAGGGAGCGAAATAGCAAACCTACCAGAACACAGAGCAAAGAAGGTTCATTGGGGTGCGGACAATCCTGCGTGGAAAGGGGGAGTAACTTATTTCAGGAAAAAGGGAAACTACGGAAAATACAGAATAAAGTATTTACGTTGTCCGAAAGAATACTTAGCTATGGCAAGGAAAGACAACTATGTTATGGAACACAGACTGATAGTGGCTCAATCTCTCAATCGTTGCTTGGAAAGAGTAGAGGTAGTTCATCACATCAACCACAACCCAGAGGACAATCGGTTGGAGAATCTGATGTTGTTTCCGTCAAACAGGGTTCACAAGTTACACGAATGGCAAGAGTTACGAAAATTGAATACACAGGACTAATCTTTTGTCCGACTGTATCAACAGGTGCTTTTGTTGCTCGTAGAAATGGAAAGATATTTGTAACAGGTAATTCAGGCTTTCCCAAATCTCATAACATAGGCAAGGCGGTGGATAAGTTGCAGGGGAATGAGAGGGAGGTCACAGGCGAAAGAAATGTGCCTGATATTCGTGGGGATGCTTATGGAACAATGAATGACAAGCAAGGCGGTAGTTACAATAGCTTGACGATACAGGACACCAAAGGCACCTCACCCTACGAAGGCTGGGGTACAGCTCTAAAACCTGCTCACGAACCTATCGTAGTAGCACGCAAGCCACTATCTGAAAGCACTATCGCAGAGAATGTATTGAAGTGGGGAACAGGTGGGATTAACATTGACGCTTCAAGGGTGGGGACAGAGCCTATTCATATTAACGGAGGTGGTGGAGGTAAGGGAACTGGATGGGGTAAAAAAGAAGAAATTAACGAAGAAAGAACAGGTCGCTTCCCCGCAAACTTCATCCATGACGGAAGTGATGAGGTGGTAGGGTTGTTTCCTTACTCAACAAGTGGTGCAAGGAAAACAGGAAGTGGAACATTTGGCGGTTTTGTAGGAAATGGCAAAAAAGTCACAAGCCCTGGTGTTGAAAAAAGCGAAGGAAATGCCTCACGCTTCTTTAAGACTTGCAGTCCAACGCTAGAGTATGATACAATGAGTGTATGCAAACATACAAATGCGAACAATGTGGAATTGGCTTTGATAACTATCCGAGCAACTATCGGAAATATTGCTCCCTTAAATGTGGAGGACTGGCTAGACGAACGACTCGTCCAAAATGTAAAGTCTGTGGGAATAGAGTGTCAAAGATGTGCAACATCTATTGCTCAAGAACTTGCAAAAATAAGGAGCTTGGTTTTCAAGAACGAGGAATTACTAGCTACTCAGGACTTTATTGGAAACTTCAAAAACTCTACCCCAATCCTGAACCTTGCGTCCATTGTGGCGATATGGGAAAACATAGGCACCACCCCGACTACTCAAAACCTCTCTCAATTATTTGGCTCTGTGCTACTTGCCATAGACGAGAACACCAGCTTGGACACAAAGGAAAAGGCGGAACAAAAGTCAGAACACGCAAGCTTCGCATACTTCCCGAAGGCTTCAAAGAAAGATAGGAATGATGGGCTGGAGGGATTTGTTAATTCTCATCCGACTATAAAACCCACCTCCCTCATGCAATACCTAGTAAGACTTGTAACACCAAAAGGTGGAATAGTACTTGACCCCTTCATGGGAAGTGGCTCTACAGGTAAGGCTTGCAAACTAGAAGGCTTTGATTTTATAGGAATAGAACTTGACCCAGAGTATTGCAAGATAGCAGAAGCACGGATAAACGCAAAACACCCCCAATTAAGGGAGTGTTTAGTTTTTGCCGGCTCCGACGACGGCAACTAACAAATAAACCCCCGAGACAAAGTGTCAGAGGGGTTTTTATATTCTATGTGGTACACTATAAATAGAAAAACACCGCAAATGTTCAGTTTCCACGGTGCTTTTCTATTTTTTACTTAAGCTTCAGACTTGTCTTACGACGAGTCTTTTGCTTTTTATAATACAAACTAAGCGCATGGTGCTATAATATACCTATGAATCTAGCCCTTTCTTTAACAGAAATACGAAGGCGAAAACACATGCACTACATGTCTATGGCAGTAAGCCTGGGGTTAGAAAATCCCGAGGACTTAATAAAAAGAATTACAAGAAGGAGCACACCAAACTCTAAACATATTCATCAGGAGTTAAAAAAAGCACTCACACGGCAGAAAAATCTAAAATCTTTCTATACATCTCAATTAGTAAAAAAAACACGCGTACAAGTCTCAAAACTTCCAGTAGAAAAGAAAACTGTTATAAAAAGTATAGGCCTTGTTACGTGCGAACGTAATACAAGTATTAGGTGTTTAAAGACGTTTATATCCAGGGGGGAAAAGGTGTGTATAAGATGTAGAACACATGATAAATAATGTTATACAAGGAGACTGTTTAGAGGTTATGAAAACACTAGAAGATAATTCTATTGATTTAACTGTAACATCACCTCCTTACGATAACCTACGAACATACAATGGATATACTTTTGACTTTGAGGGAATTGCTAAAGAATTGTTTAGAGTTACAAAAGACGGAGGTGTTGTTGTATGGGTAGTAGGAGATGCCACAATAAAAGGAAGTGAAACAGGTACATCTTTCAAGCAAGCTCTGTATTTTAAGGAGATAGGGTTTAACCTGCACGATACGATGATATATCTAAAACCTCCACGAGGCGCAGTTGGTAACAATAATACATACTGGCAAACATTTGAGTATATGTTTGTATTTAGTAAAGGCAAGCCAAAAACCATAAACCTTATAAGAGATAGAGAAAATAAAGACGAAAGAGGTGGCGATAATAGCACAAAAAGATTACACGACGGAACACTATTAAAACAAAGTAGAGGTGGATATTCTAAATACGGTAGACGAACAAATGTGTGGGAGTACTTTGTTGGAAAAGGACACTCCGCAAGCGACAAAATTGCTTATGAACACCCTGCGATATTCCCAGAAAAACTGGCGCAAGACCATATACTCTCTTGGAGTAACGAAGGAGACATAGTATTAGACCCAATGGCTGGCTCAGGAACTACATTAAAGATGGCAAAGAAGAACAACAGGAATTATATTGGAATAGAAATCAGTGAGGAATACATAGACATTATCAATAAAAGGCTCTTATAACGCAAAACACCCCCAATTAAGGGAGTGTTTAGTTTTTGCCGGATCCGGCGAAAAGTACTATCTCTAATCCTTTTTATCTTGTAAGAAGTATACTGCCGTAGCACTCAAGAACACCAAGAAAGCGTCCACAAATGTAGGTATTACACTGCCGTCAAGTTCTGTGCCGTTTACTATTGAGATACCAATAGCAGTAACAAGAGATAAGACTGCGACAAAAAATCGCAAAATCATTGTTTTACTACTAGAGTACCGGATAGATTGTATTTTTTTTACTGCGCTCGTGATGCCTTTAATTATAAAAGGTGCTATAGCGAGTAAAAGTACTGGAATAATTTCCATATATTATATATCGTAATCTTTATTAAGTGCTGCTAATGTGAGTGGTCCAACTTGTACGCCCTCATTGTGTTTGATACCTTTTGATATTTGGTACGCCTTCACCGCGAGTGCTGTTATGTTTCCATAGAATCCTATTGAAACATTGGCCGGCATTTTCAAAAACCCCTGTCTAATTAGAAACGCCTGGAGCAGCTCAACTTGCTCACCTCTCTGTCTTTTCTTTATGACCAATGGGAACGTAAGCGCATCAGGAAGGTACGGAGCGGGATCAACGGCACCAAAGTACCCGTTTTTCTGCTCCGAGTTCCACCACTGCCACTCTTCTTCACCTCGATAGATAGGTTTGAGACCAAAGTGAAGGTGTGATCCTGTAGAAAGCCCTGTATTATCAGCAAGTGCGATAACATCACCAGTTTTCACCGTCTGTCCACCTGTGACCTTGAGCGTATTCTTTTTTAGATGACCATAAATAGTTTTCCAAAATGTTGGTTCACCGTTAATGTCGTCAAACTCTTTCACTGTACGTATAACAATAGTCAGGCCTCCGGCACCATCATATCCTGCAAATGTGACTCTTCCATCGTGCGAAGCTAATACGGGTGTACCGTCTGGTGCGCGATAGTCAATACCATTGTGCCCTTTGAGACCTAAACTAGCGTATACATCCAATGTGTTTTTTCCAAAACCCTGAGTCATCAAGATTTTTTTTAAAGGAAAAGCAAGTTGGAGTTTCATACAACTACTTATTCAGATACTTCTTCAGCTGCAACTTCTTCAGTTGCCTCAACTTCAACTGCAATTTCTTCAGCTGCCAATTCTACATTTTCATTTTCAATCATAAATTTGTTTTTTATTTATTATTCGTACCTATTTAATTATACAACACATTCTTTTTTTACGTATCGCTTCCGAATATAACGGCCCCTAACATGAAGCCCCAAAGTGCAATCGTAATGGCTTCACCGTTATCCCCGAGGAAAGAGTTTATTGTTTTCATTTATTTGATTTAAAGTATTCTTTTCTAAGATCATCACTGATAAGCACGTACCCTGAATTTGCAGCACCTTTACGTGTGTTTTCGTACTGTACCTTTGTACGGCCTTTCTCGAAAAACTTTTTAAATTCTTCTAGACCGAGCTCCTCCCGCGCTTTAATAAGTATATTTACTTTTTCAGTCGTTGACTGTGCTTCGTTTATTGCG
>Ga0163155_10001126_pt1 | contig 32860 bp, 29 predicted proteins | sample OliLakLV19SP4G1_FD_148611 | JGI IMG/M metagenome (GOLD analysis project Ga0163155, IMG submission 148611) | Freshwater microbial mat bacterial communities from Lake Vanda, McMurdo Dry Valleys, Antarctica - Oligotrophic Lake LV.19.SP4.G1 | ecosystem: Environmental > Aquatic > Freshwater > Lake >... | reverse complement strand
AACGGCGGAGTGGAGCCTGACTCCGTACCCTGCAGGCCTTACACTCGAGCGCTTCACGAGGCTCGAGCAGGCGCCCGCGGAGCGATCCCCATGTGCGGTTTCATCGGTATCTACGGCCCGGACGGGTGCGACGTCGCGGGTGAGATCTACGAGGGTCTCCTCGCGGTCCAGCACCGCGGACAGGACGCGGCGGGCATCGTCACGTTCACGGATTCGTTCCACGTGAAGAAGGGCCTCGGGCTAGTCCTCGAGGTCTTCAACGAGAAGAACATGTCGCGCCTGCGCGGCAACCTCGGCGTCGGACACGTGCGCTATCCGACCGTCGGCTCCGGTTCGAAGGACGACGCGCAACCGTTCCACCTCACCTTCCCCGTCGGCGTCGCGATGGCGCACAACGGGAACATCACGAACTTCCAGGAGCTCCACGAGCGTCACTTCAAGAAGAGCGGGACGCGCCTGAACAGCTCGTGCGACGTCGAGGTCATCCTCTACGTCTTCACGAGCGCGCTGAACGAGCGCATGCGCCCCGGCCACAACCCGAGTGCCGAAGACGTGTTCTTCGCCGTGAAACGCGTGTTCGAGCAGGTCAAGGGCGCCTACTCGGTCGTCGCCGTGATCCCCGACGTCGGGATGGTCGCCTTCCGCGATCCGTACGGCATCAAGCCCTGTGTGTTCGGCGAGAAGACGACGGCGGAGGGCAAGTGGTACGCGTGCGCCAGCGAGTCCGTCGTGCTCGACGTGAACGGCTACAAGCGCTCGTTCGACCTCGATGCCGGCGAAGCCGTGATCATCATGCACGACCGTCAAGTCGTGCGCCGCAAGCTGACGGACAAGCCGCATCGGCCGTGCATCTTCGAGCTCGTGTACTTCGCGCGGCCCGACTCGTTCCTCGACGACGTGTCCGTCTACAAGACGCGCCGACGTTTCGGCGAAGCGCTCGCGCGTCAGTGGCGCGCGGAAGGCGCGCCCGAGCCCGACGTCGTCATCCCGATCCCCGACAGCTCGCGCGATGCCGCGCTCGCGATGGCGATGGAGATGGGGCTCCCGTACCGCGAGGGGTTCGTCAAGAACCGCTACATCGGTCGCACGTTCATCATGCCCAGCCAGTCGAGCCGTCAGAACTCGATCCGGCGCAAGCTGAACCCGATCCCGCTGGAGTTCGAAGGCAAGAACGTGCTGCTCGTCGACGACTCGATCGTGCGCGGCAATACCGCGGCACGCATCGTGAAGATGGCGCGCGACGCCGGCGCGAAGAGCGTCTACTTCGCCTCGACCTCGCCGCCGCTCGTCGCGCCGTGCCCGTACGGCATCGACATGGCGACGAAGACGGAGTTCATCGCGACGGGCAAGACGACGCCCGAGATCGGCGCGCAGCTCGGCGTCGATCACCTCGTCTACCTCGAACGCGACGCGATGAACGCCGCGGCGCGCGCGGGCAATCCGAAGATCGAAAAGTTCTGCAACGCGTGTTTCACCGGCGATTATCCGACCGGCGACATCACCGTGGATCGCCTGAACGCGATCGAGGGCGAGCGCATGACCTCGCAGGGGACGGTCATTTCAGCGCGCTGATCCGCCGTGAGTCGATCGATCAACCGGCCTGCCCGATCCTGTCGAGGACGGGCGCTAGCGCCGCGCAACTGGTCGACTCGTCGATGTCAGCATTGCAGTCTCGAGTTCGTCGTGGGCTGCGAACGCACGCTCCCGACGAGTTCGACGGTCGATTCTTCGCTCCCATGACAAACACGATCGACTGGTACTACCACCGGCGCGGTTGAACGAGCTGCACGCGCGCCGATGCTTGGATCGAGGCTCGGCGCGTCACCGTCCGTGAGACGGTGGATGCGGGCAAGCAGCGGTTCGAGCGCGCGGATCTGGCTGCGCTGCTGCGCGGAGCAGCTCGCGTCGTGGTTGCGAAGGGGCGGAAGGAAGTCGTGTTCGACATCACGCCCGGCCGCGCGTTGCCCGACGAACTCGTGGACGTGATGCTCGGGCCGACAGGCAAGTTGCGCGCTCCGGCGGTGCGCGCGGGTACGAAGTGGCTCGTTGGACACCTCGACGACGGCTGGGCGCGCGAACTCGGTGCGAGCTGACCGCTGAATCCGCGCGCGGTAGGATCGGATGCGATGCGAGAGGTGAGCTGATCTCGGATCCACCCGCTTGTCGCCGGGCGCCCGGGCCGGGAAGATCGCGCCGAGTCCGAGTCCCGCGGGCATCCCAAGGATCGAGGTTTCGATGATCACCGTCGCTCATTTGCGCGCCTTCCTCAGCCTCCTCGTCCTCGCACTCTCCGCGAACGCACCGCAGCGTGCCGAGAAGGAGATCTCGGGTGTCGTGCGCTGGCCCGATGGCAGTCCGGCCGCGGGTGCGGTCGTGTCGGCGGCTCGGGACGTGGACGTAAAGTTCGATCTCGGCCTGGGTTTCGCCCTCGGAATGAACAAGGACACGAGCGACGCGAAGGGCGCATTTCGCCTCCGTCGGCTCGCGGACCAGAGCTGGAAACTGCGCGCCGTCGCCAACGCGCGCGAGGCTTCGACGGGTTCCATCGTGCGTCTGCCGTTCGAGGTCGAAGTGCGCGGCATCGGCACCGGCACGAAAGACGTGGTGCTCACGCTCGACGCCGGTTCGACGATCACGGGCAGCGTCGTGGACGATCGCGGCGAGCCGGTGGCCACTTACGCTGTGACGTTCAAGCACGTTCACGAGTTCTCCGACGCCGGCATGCCGCTGTCGTGGACGGACTCCACGCACTCGATTTCGACGGCGGACGGTCGCTTCACGATCACCGGAGTTCGCCGTGGAGCCGTGCTCGTCGGCATCCAGGACGAGGCTCACGTCCAGCCTGCGGAGACGCGGATCGATCTGCCAGACACGGTCGAGCCGCTCCGCTTCACGATCCCTCGCGCCGCGCGCGTCAGCGGCCTCGTGGTCGATGCGCGCGGCCAACCGGTCGCGGGCGCGCGAGTCAGCGTGCGCGCGCCCGACGAACGCGCGCCCTACCCCGATGAGAGTTTCGTCGTCGACGGCCTCGACCTCGACGAACTCGTCACCCATCGCCCGACGAGACCGCGCGCGACACCGGGAGTTGGGGTGTCGGATGCGAGCGGTCGCTTCGATCTCGGCGGTGTTCGGCCGGGCAAGGGCGTGCTGCGCGCCGACGCGACGGGCCACGCGCGCTCCGTGCCGCGCGATCTCGACTTGGCGCCGGCCAGCACTCAGGAGGACGTGCGCATCGCACTCCGTCGCGGCGCCACGTTGCGCGGAATCGTGCGCGATCCGAGCGGCAAGCCGCTCGGAGACGTCGACGTCGGTGTGATCGTGGACAGCGGTAGCGTGTGGCAAGCGACGAAGCCCGACGGTTCCTATCGGTTCGAGCACGTCACGCCGGGCGAGGTGGTCATCGCTGCGCGCGAAGATCGCACGCCCGAATCGGTGTCGCGGCTCGAGCCAGAGATCATCGAGCTCACGGTCACGCTCCACGAAGGCGACGACGTCGAGGTCCCGATCGGTGGCGCGGCCCCCGACCCGGCGGCGCGCACGCGCGTGACGGGCACCTTGCGCGGCGCGCTGGCCGTCGCGAACACGAAAGTGCGCTTCGAACCGACGCGCGAAAGCGCGCCCTTCGTCGAGACGCGTGCGAAGGAAGACGGTTCGTACGAGATCGAGCTCCTCGAGAAGGGTCGCTACTGGATCGTGCTCCACCTGCCGAGCGATTCGCTGGCCGAGCGCGGACTGTGGATCGCGGAACCCGCCGAGCAAGTCGTCGATTTCGACCTGCCCGGAACGGTCCTGCGCGGCCGCGTCGTCGATGCGAACGGGGCCGCGGTGCGAGCGCGCATCCGCGTGCGGCGCACGGATCTCGAATCGTCGAGAGAAGGCGGCTGGTCCACCGTCGGCACCGACGACACCGCGAAGGACGGCACGTATGTGTTCGAAGTTCTCGAGCGCGGGCCGTGGCGCATGACGGTGACGCCGAAGGACGACGCGTCTCCGCTCGCGCGGCGTAGCGTCGTCGTAGACCTCACCGAGGCCGTGAAGAAGGAGGACTTCGTCATCGCGCTCACGCCCGGAGGCGCGATCGAAGGCGTGGTCCTCGGCCCCAACGGCCAGCCGTTCGTCGGGGCGCGCGTCACTGCGCGCGGCGAGGACGGTTTCGACTACGACCACGAAACGCCGGCCGAGGAACGCAGCGCGACCGATGCGGCCGGGCGATTCCGCCTCGACGGTCTCGCGACCGGTGCGTGGCGCGTCCGCGCGGTCGCCGAGGGTTTGGCGAGCACCGAGAGTGCCGTCCTGCGCGTCACTCGACCGAGGCCGCGCGCGTCGAGCTCGCGCGCGTGCGAGCTGGAGCCGTCGAAGTGCGACTCGAAGACGCGCAGGGTGGCGCGCTCCCTCACGGTCCCGGCGTGTGGACGTGCGTCCACGACGCGAGCGGACAGGCGTGGCACGACCTCGAAGAAGAGCAGTACGGCGTCGCGGTTCGCCGCTTCGGTCCGCTGCCGCCGGGCTCGTGGACCGTGAGTCGCGGTGACGGCGCGCGCTTCGCACCGGTCGAGGTCCTTGTGAAGCCTGACGAGGTCGCGCAGGTCGTGCTTCGCGAACGTCTGTGACGACGCCGTGGAGGAATCGAACGTCCGTCCGACTCGATGCGCCGCTCCGCGAAGTTGGAGCGCGTCCATTCTTCACCGGCTCGGCGCGATCGCGGCGTTGGTCGAGCGTCCTCCGAGCGGGAGGATCCTCGGATGGAACGCACGATCGATGGGAAGCGAGGTCGCAACGGAGACTCTCACGCGCATGGCGCGCTACGATCTGCTCATGAAGGGCGTCGCCATCCCCGAACTGCACGTGCGGCTCGCGGAGTTTCTCGATGCCGACCGTGCTAGTGCGACGGTGCTCACCACGGAAGGCGAGGCGGTCGTGGCCGAGCTAGAGGCGCCCGGACCAGGCCGAGCTCGCAGCGTCGAGGACGCGGTCATGCTCGAGGACATCCGACGGAGCCTCGTCACACCCGCGACTCGACGAGACGCGCCGAAGTTGGCTTCGGGGTCGACGTTGGATGGAGTGCAACTCGCCACCTCGGCGTTCGTGCGACGTCGCCTGGGAACGGTCCAGTTCGCGAGCCTCGACCTCCGACAGCGGGACTGCGCGCGAGCGATGGGCTTCGAGGTTCTGGACCTCTGAAGTCCGGGCGCAGGCGAACCAGCTAGGCATGCGCATCCTCCTGACTTCCCCCGTCTTCCCGCCCGACCTCGGCGGCCCCGCGACCTACGTGCCGTCGCTCGGCCGCTTCCTCGTCGAGCGCGGTCACGACGTCGAGGTCGTCGCGTTCTGCTCGGATCCCGAACCGAAGGGTTGGCCGTTCCGCGTCGTCACGATCTCGCGCGGAGCTCTGCCCGTGCGCTACCTGAAGGCCTTCTGGCAAGTGTGGAAGTCGGCGAAGCACGCCGACGTCGTCTATGTGAACGAGCACCTCGCGCTGCTCCACGTGCTCGCCGCGAAGCTGCGCGGGAAGCCGGTGATGATCCGCATCATGGTCGATGGTGCGTGGGAGATCTCTCACAGGAAGGGCTGGTGCGGCGACGACGACATCGTCACGTTCCAAGGGAAGACGTATGGCTGGCAGGTGAAGCTCACGCGCGCGCTGCAACGGCGTTGGTGGCGCTGGAGCGATCACGTCATCGCGTGCTCGGAGTTCCTGCGGCAGATCGTGATCGGCTACGGCGTGCCGCCTTCGAAAGTCCAGCGCATTCACAACGCCTACCATGGTCCCCGCGCCGAGGACGTGCGCGAAACACGCAGTGAAGCGCGCACGAAACTCGGCCTCGATCCGACGACGAAGTACGCGCTCACGATCTGTCGCCTCATGGTGTGGAAGCGCGTCGACGGAATCTTGGATGCACTCGCGCGGTTGCCGGCCGACGTGCACCTGCTCGTCGCGGGCGACGGCGACATGCTGGAACCGTGGCGTGCGCACGGCGAGAAGCTGGGCCTCGGGGGGCGCGTCCATTGGCTCGGCAACGTGCCGCACAAGGACATCCCGCTCTACATCCGCGCGTCCGACGTGTTCGTCCTGAACAGTCGCTACGAGGGGTTGTCGCACACGCTGCTCGAGGTGCTGAACCTCGGCACGCCGATCGTCGCGAGCGGTGTGTGCGGGAACCCGGAAGTCGTCGCCGACGGGGTCAATGGGCTGCTCGTCGACCCGCTGCGGCCGAACGAGCTGCGCGACGCGCTGCGACGCATCTTCGACGAGCCGGAGCTCGCACGGCGGTTCGTCGTGGCCGGCTTGGCCCGCCGGGACGAGTTCCGCCGCGACCTCACGTTCGCGGACGTCGAAGGCCAGCTGGCGCGGCTGGCCGGGAAGCGCTGAGATCGGCTGAAGAATCGAGCCGACACGTGCTCGGAGGCGGCCGGGCGCCGCATCGGCGGAGCGTCGCCCGGGAATCCTCCACGCGCTCCGAGCGCGAATCCGACGATCGGTTCCTCGGACCAAACCGTCCCAGGGGCCTGGGAGCCGTCTTGTTGCTTCTCGAGTCTGACGCTCACGGCAGATTCGAAGCCCGGACCTAGAAAGGTCCGATAGACTTCTGGATCGGACCACTCCGCGAGCTCTCCGCGGCCTTTCGATCGAGCCCGCCGCCCGCCTCACCCACTGCACTGCACACCATGCGCCGGATGCGCGTCCTTTTCATCGACGAGTACCTCCCCCAGGAGATGCTCGGCGTCATGTACCTCTCGCGGGCCATCAAGGACGCGGGGCACGAGTCGAAGTGCCTCTTCATCCCGGACAAGGATTGGCTGGCGAAGGTCGCCGAATTCAACCCCGACGTCGTCCTCTATTCGATGACGACCGGCATGCACATGTACTTCGCGGACGTGAACCGCAAGGTGAAGGCCGTGATGCCGCACGTCTGGGCCATCGCCGGCGGGCCGCACCCGACGTTCTCCCCGGAGTACCTCAAGGAAGAGGGCATCGACGCCATCTGTCGCGGTGAGGGTGAGCACGCGATCGTCGAGTTCCTGAACCTCCTCTCCGAGGGCAAGAGCGTCCAGAACGTCGCGAACTTCAACATCAAGGACCGCGAGACCGGCGAGATCTACGAGAACCCGGTTCGTCCGATCATCAAGGAGCTCGAGTCGATCGGCTTCCCCGACCGCGAAGTGGTCTACGAAGCGGGCGCGATCTATCGCGAGTCCGATCGCAAGGTATTCGTGACGCAGCGCGGTTGCCCGATGCCGTGCACGTTCTGCTTCCACCACGCGATGAAGAAGAACGTCTACGGGATCCGCAATCCCGAGTACGTGCGCAAGCGATCCGTCTCGCACGTCATCGACGAGATCAATCAGGTCAAGCGCAACTACAACCTGAAGTTCGTCCACTTCGTCGACGACATCTTCAATCTGCGCACCGATTGGCTCGAGGAATTCTGCGAGCGTTATCCGAAGGAAGTCGGCCTGCCGTTCGACGTCATCTTGATGGCGAACATGACGACGGAGCACCACATCAAGCTCCTCGCGAGCGCCGGGTGCGTCTACGCGCGCATCGCGTTCGAGGCTGCGAACGACTACGTCCGCAACGCCGTCTTCAAGAAGCACACGACGCGTCAGCAGCTCGTCGATGCATCCGGTTGGATCCGCAAGCACGGGATTCGCCTGGGATCGTTGAACATCCTCGGCGGGCCGGGAGGCACGATCGAGGACGACATCGACACGCTGAAGCTCAACATCGAGTGCAAGGTCGACCACCCGCTCGCTTCGTTGATGCAGCCGTACCCTGGTTTCGAGATCAACGAGATCACGAAGCAAATGGGTTACGCGGTTTCGGCGTACGAGGACTTCCCGGTCAACTTCCGTCGCACGATGCCGATCGAATACGACGACAAGCGCGCGATCGAGAACCTCCACAAGATGTTCACGTTGACGGTGCGCTATCCGTCGCTCCTGCCGTTCACGCGCCGTGTCGTGAAAATCGGTTGGATGTATCGGCCGCTCCTCGTGCTCTCGATGCTCCACGCGGAGTACCTCGTGGCCGAGCAAGCCAAGCTCTACGCCGCCGCGCAGGGTTTGTCCGGCCCGCGCTATTGGACGCCGGTCGACTTCGCCTACCGCCTCTCGACGAAGGGCGTCTTCCGCGTCTATCAGGCCTGTTTCGCGAAGCTCTTCGAGCACTTCGGGCGGGCCCCCAGTCAGATCAAGATCAAGCTCCAGATGGGTGACGAGCGCGTCATCGCGCACATGGACTGAGAGAGAGCCTCGAAAAATCGAGCTCGGAAGCTCTCACAGCCAGGTTCGTTGCGCCGAGGCGCTAAGTCCTGACGGAGCTTCGACGATCGAGCGGGGAGGTCGAGCGGGGTCCTGATCGGGGCCCCGCCGCCGTTCCAGGGCGAACCGCGACGACCCGTCGAGGTCCGGGTTGACTCAGTCGGAGCGGCAAGCATCGATCCACTCGAGACGACCCTGTTCCGAGCGATCGCAACGACACGTTTCACCCGGTATACTTCCTTGCCCAAGTTCCCGACTCGACAGGTCGGCACGGACGATCCAATCGAACCGTTGCCGGCTCGGACCTTCGAATCAGGCCTGACCGGCCCGGGAACGCAATCCCACTGAACCCTCTCGAGCAAACCGCGAATCGGCAACGAGCGCGGACTCCACGGAATCCATGGCCGGAAAACGACGTTCGGAAGCAGATCGGATCGCAGAACTCGAAGCGCGCATCCACCATCTCAAGGCGCGGATGGAGGAGAAGAAGGTCAAGAAGGACCCGGCGCTCAAGTATGTGACGAAGGCTGTGAAAGCCATCGATGATGCCGCCGCCGAAACCCGTGACGTCCCGCTGCGGCAGGCGCTCGAATCGGCACGAAGCACGCTGGCAGCTTGCCTGTCGCTGACGGGTGTCGTCATGCCCCAGCAGCAGCAATCCCGTCGACCGCGCGGCTCCACTACGGGCACGTCGGTGGACCCGGACGCATTGCTCCAGTACGTCCGCAAGAACCCGGGTCAGCGCGGAGAGCAGATCTCCGCCGCTCTCGGGACGACCTCGGATTCGATGCGCCCCGCGATGAAGAAGCTCATCGAAGCCGGCGACATCAAGGTCAAAGGCGAGCGGCGCGCGACTTCGTATTCGGCGGCCTGAGGTCGGAAACGATTCTCGAGCGGGGTCGGATGCGGTCGAGGCATCCGGCCCCGCTGTCGATTCTCCAAAGAGGAGTCGTGAGGCGATGGTTACTACGGCCTCCCCGACTCTTGTCGCGCCGGTGAAAGCGCGCGCAAAGTTCGGCGACCGTGATTCCTTGGCGGGCACTGAATAGCCCCTAGTTCCAGAATCATGATTCGAAAGCTTGAGTCGTCCGTCGTAGGCGGCCAAACTGCGGCCCGCTCGCGAGTCCAGATCACCTACCCAACTCATGTCCGATCAAATACGCACTCTCGTCGACGATTTCACTTCGAAGCTCGAACTCATGATTCGGCGCACGGCGCTGGAACAGGTCGTCGCCGCGCTCGGTGACGCCGTTCAGCCCCGTCGCGGACCGGGTCGGCCCAAAGGCGCGACGAATATGCCCGTCGCGCGCGCGAAGCAGGGCGGCAAGCGTTCGTCGGAAGATCTCGAAGCGATGAGCGCCAAGCTCCTCGCGCACGTGAGGGCCAACCCCGGTCAGCGCGGCGAGCAGATCGCAGCGGCGCTCAAGACCGACGTCGGCACGATGCGTCTCCCGATGCAGAAGCTGATGGCGGCCAAGAAGATCAAGACGAAGGGGCAACGCCGCGGGACAACGTACGCGCTGGCCTGAGGTTCTCTCGATGGATACGCGAAAGGGCGCTGGCGGTTGTCGAACCGCTGGCGCCCTTCGCCGTAGTCGGTACCCACACGCACAGCGCCTGTCGATTCCTGAGCGCGTACGAGCCACGGATTCGAACTGACCGTCGTGGGGCTGAAGACGACCGGCTTCTTCCTGTTCAGTTCGTCGCCGACACAGAAGTCGTGCAACCACGGTTTCCTGTGGGGCGGAGAAACATGACGCCGCATCCATCGGCTCGTCGGCGTCCTTGAGTCCCGCCACAGGCACGGTCACGGCCCCACTCGCCGCCCTGCGGCGTATGCGGCGCCGACCGAAGCGCGGCGTACTCGGAACTTCCAGTTCTGTCTCCGCGACAACGCGTCGTCGCACGGGTCGAACGAGTTCGGATCGACTTCAAAGGATGTTGGTCGAGAAGCGCGCGCCGGATCCGAAAGGGATACGGCGCGCGGAGTCACTCCGTCACGGCGCATTCATGGAGAAAAAGAAGCTCGCGCGTAGAACGGCGTGAGCTTCGCGCGTCGCGTCACTGCACGCTGACGGTTGCGGGCACGACGGCGGAACCTTGGAAGGACGTGACCGTCACCGTCGTCTGGCCCGGCGCATTCGCCGTGACCGCAGCGCCGCTATTGACGCTCGCGATCGAGCTCGAACTGCTGGACCAGTTCACGAGCTTCGTCACATCGCGGCGAGCGCCGTTCGCATAAACGGCGAAGGCCTTGAGGCCCTTGCGCGAGCCGGCCGCGAGCGTGTTCGTCGCGGGTGTCACCTCGACACGCAGCAGCGCAGGCGCGCTCGTCGTGCCGACTTGCTCGATCACGTGCGTCGTCGTGTTCTCGCGGAACGAGCGTCCGCGCGAGAAGCTCGTGAACTGCACGCCCGCGTACGGCGTCGATTGCCCGCCCCATCCGCCGACCACACCGCGACCGTCGAAGAACTCGTACGCAGCCGGGTCGAGGCAGTAGTCGATGCGTGCTCCACCCGTGCCGGGCGGGACGGCGGAGAAAGCTATCAAGCCCGTCGACGCTTGACGAGCGACGAAACCGTCTTCGGGGATCGAATAGGCCACGCCGCCGACAGTCACGTTGAGCGCAGCATCGCCGTGGTTGACGTAGATCTCGAGTCCATTGGCGAAGGTCAGCCGGATACGCGCGTTGCGGAACGGGTCGAGGCTGTCGCTGTCTTCGAGGATTCGCTGAAAGGTCTTCCACGTGCCCCCGTTCAGGTACTCGATCGCGGTCGGCGCAGCCTGCGTGTAACGCGCCTGGAGCGCGTTCGTCATGTGATATTCCTTCAGCATGTCGGCGTGGTACGTCACGTTGCCGATGCCGTTCGGAATCCCCGTCGTCTGGATGTACCCCGCTTTTCCGTACGTGATCTCGTAGACGCGATAGCGGTCGAGCATCGCGTCGTTCATCGGGTAGATCGGGGCCGTCGCGGTGACGAAGCCCGGGCCATCGGGCGGCGAGAAGAAGCGCTCAGGGAAACCGTTGCCGTGATTGACCTGCAGTTGCGAGAAGACGCGCCACTCGATCTCGGGCACGACGGGCCAGCCCGTTGGCGTCAGCGCCCAGCCACGACGGTTGTTGGGCAACGTCCAGGGGTCGATGTCCGTGCCGATGTTGAGCGAACGCTGCGTGCTGTCGCAGAAGCCGGCCCACAAGAGTTCGAAGTTGGAACCACTCGCGATGTGCGAGCCTTCACCGAGTAGCGGACCGGAATACGTCTCCTGCATCTGACGCATCCATGTGTGTTGATCCGCGCATGCGTTCTTCAGCGTTTTGGCCCAGGGCGAGCCCGCTCTCTGATCGATGTGATCGCCGTCCGCGCCGCGCGTCGGCGAGGCGTTCACCTGCACGTCGAGGTAGCCCATCGTCGCACCCGCGTTGCGCAGGAACGTCGACTCCCGCGCCGCATGGATGCCGGAAGCCGTCGACGCGAGCATCGGGAGGCCGAAGAGATAGTCGACCTTCGCTGCGCCCGTCGCGTCACGTGCAATCTGCGTCGGATCGTTCACCGCGAGGGGCGCCGTCGGCGGCAGCATGCCGTAGGTGTTGTACGCCCCGATCAAGAAGCCCTTCGCTCGCGCACCCTGCAGCGTCGCAGAGAAGGCGGTGGGGTCAGCGGCCGGCCACCAGTCGGGCCCGGCATGCGGCGCCGGCGGATCCGCAAGACCCGCGGACCAACCGAGGAACACGTAGGCCGCGATGTTGTCGACGCCCCAGAGATCGAGCTTGTCCCAGAACGGCGGATAGTTGTTCTGCACCAGCCCGTTGAGCAGGAGCACCATCCGATTCGTCAAGAGTTCACGATACGGCGAGGCCTGCTGCGAAGGGACGACGAAGGCCTCGTGCACCTTGCTCGTGACGACGACCTGAAATGTGTCGTCAACAGCCGCGCCGATCGACGAGCCGTTCGTGAGCTGCTTGTAGTTGCCCCACGTGCTGTAGTTGTAGGCCAGCGACGTCGTGCCCGGTGCCGGGACCACGGGCGTCTGCGTCGCGAAGTAGTCCGCGGCGTTCGAAGTGAAGAAGTCCAGGATGTTGCTGGTGTAGTAGGTCCTCCCAGCTCCCTCGAACTTGACGATCGGCTGCGAGACGCCGCCCATCAGCTTCAGAATTTGGGGCGAGTCGAAGCCCAGGCCCGTGCCCTGCAGCACACCCATGTAGTTGCGCAGGAAAGAAGTACTGCCATCCATGTCCTGGAAGCGCACCGAGAGCATCTTGCCGGTCAAAGTGAACGTCGTGCGACGATGCCGAATGCCTTCACCGATCGGCGTGAAGTCATCGGTGAAGTCGAGGATCACCGAATTGGACGTCATCGTCTGATTCGTGAGAGTTGCGAAGCTCGCCAACCAACCCGTGCTGTGCTGCAGATTGGCCGCGTCGCGGTAACCGGGGCTGGTGTTGACCATCGGCGAGCAATCGCTCGAGGCCTCGTACACGGTGACACGGCCGTCGGCCGCGTACGGCAGGTCCAGGTCGACGCGGTAGTCGATGACTTCGTCACCAGTGAAACGCAGCGAGTAGACGTTACCGGTGCGCGTGACGCTGACGGTGCCTACCGCGCGACTACCCAGGTGCACTAGCGATTCGGTAGCGCTCGCAAGCCCTGCCGAGGTCGAGGTGAACGCCGCCAGCGCGACGGCGAAGCTGAGGGAGCGGAATGAGTGCATGGTTGCCGATTGAGGGGTCTAGGGGGTCGGTCCGCCGTGCGGCCCGCCGGTTCCGCGCGCGCTCAGGATTGCTGCCTTCCGCACGCGAGACCGCGTGTGGCGCTCGACCGGTCATCATGAACCCGACGCGCGAAAGTGCCTAGAGGCCCAGAGGGGCCTTCGAGGCTGTAATTGCGCCCCACATGAGGGCCATGATGAGCGCATGTTCACTTCGCGCGGCAACCCGAGGGTCGAGGACCGCGTCTCGCGGTTCGGAGCGTCACGGCAGCCGGTTGGGCCGATGCGATCCGACCCTGGGCCTGCGTTCGGAAGGCGGACGATGCTTCGGCCCAAGAGCCGGGGTCGATCACGACGTCTGCTCGTGTTGGGCCGCCAACTCCAAGCGCCAGGCGAGCGCAGCTCCCGGCCAGGCCTGAAGTCGCACGGTGCGGCCACGGTGCCAAGGTTGAAAATCGTCTGGATCGGGATCGTCTAGTTCGAGTTGGACAGCGCGAAACGAGGTGGATCCGGCGCCGCAGCGAAGGCCAGGGTTCGCGTGGATCAACCCGCCCGCCCGAGAACACCCGGTCGAACCGTTCGCGGCTCACTGATCTCACATGTCCCGTGCCTCAGAATCGTTGACAAGCGCCGCCCGTGTGCGCAGCCGCGGCGAACGTATGCCAACAGCGAACTCTTCGCGAATCTCGCGCCGCCGATTCCACCGAACGGGACTTGGCTGCGGTCGATCACGGACGGTTCGTATCGGTACGTGCGACGACGACTCTGGGGCGTGAACATCGAAGAGCTCTACGACCTCGCCGCGGATCCGTGCAACGTGACGGACTTGCGCGCGCCGCCGAATGCGTTGACACCTCAGCAACAGGCGGCGTTCACGACGCTGAGCGCGGCGATGAACGACCTTTGAACGGTATCGGAGAGACGGTGAACCGATCGTGCGCTGCTACGAAACTGATGCCTTCACGCGCCGCGCGAGCCGTGGTTCTCTCGCCAGGTTCGAGACCTCCGCCGTGGCACTTCTGGCCTGCAGCCCCGTTCCCCGTCAATCTGCGCGTTGAACGCGCAGAGTCTCGTCGACGAAGAGTTGGGACCCGGTACTAGTACTGAGATGTGAAGGCCGAAACTGAGGCCAGCAGGAACACACCTGTCGGCCTCAGAAGTATGAAGTTCGTGCTAGGAAGCGCGCCGAACCGGCGGCTGCGCAGCGCTCTGGCGCAATGGTCTTCCTTTCAGGCCTGGCAGCCCGTGGTGAAAGTCACTACTGCGGCCGAGCACGCTCGAGCGCTGCGGCGTCAGGCTAGGAAAGTCGTGCTCAGTGGCCCGAGAGGCCACCTCCGCCGCCTTACCGTCGCCTGCCTGCATCGCTAGAGCGTACTCGGCCTCGCGACGTGACTTTCACAACGGACTGCTAGCCAGGAGTGTTCGCTCGCCGGTGTTTTCCACCGGTAACGTACCCTTTGCTTAACGAGGCTTTGCACCGATGACCGCTGAGGTCAGGTCGTGAGCGGAATGCCGGGAAGTCAGGTCACTGGCCGGCGCTTCGGGTGCGATTCGAGTCTCGACCCTTGAACCACTTGTCGACTTCATCGTGGGCGACTTCTTGCGTCCGACCGTAGCGCTCCTGGATCCGGCCGACGAGCTTGTCGCGCGCGCCGGCTGCCTGGTCCAGGTCGTCGTCGGTGAGCTTGCCCCATTGCTGCTTCACCTCGCCGCGGACCTGCTTCCACTGACCTTTCCAGATGTCTTCGTTCATGAGCGATTCCTTCGAGAGCGTTGGTGTGGGGACGCGCGAGCGCGCGTCTGGGATGCAAATGCAAGTGGCGTGCCTCGGGCACGAAACGCTGCCGGATGCGCTGCATGGCCTGCTCGACGCACCCGCGTGCAAATTCGCCTTACAGCAGGCAGTTGAACGGTTCGTGCGTCGCACTTGCGCGAAGCCCGATCTTGCCTCCCGCAGAGACCCGCGAGGGGCGCGACAGGGTCACGAGCGTGCGGGTCTCGCGCTTCCACGCTCGATCTTGCGAGGCGCAACGCTGACGAAGCGCAGCGCGGCAGGGGCGAAGAGAAGCAAGTGCAACGGTCACCGGCGCCGGATGACTTTCGCCCGAACGCCTCACGACGAAACCTCGATCTCGACTGGAGGATCGCGCGGACGTTCGCCGTGTGCACGAAGACAACCGGTGAGCGCTCACGATTTGGCGTCGAGAAGAACTACAGCGCGACCAACTACAGCGCGACAAGGCACCCGCGAGTTGACACCTCTACGAGTTGTGAGCGCAAGCTTCAGCGGCCGTCTGGGACCTGAACGGTCCAACACTGCCATGCGAATGCGCGAGTGGTCCTTATCCTACTTGGTCAGTGATCGCGCTTTACAAAGCCTTCCTCTCCCGACCGGTAGGACAAGCGCAGACCGCAGAGACCACAGAGCCGATGCATTCGAGACACCGGCCCTCGAGCTTTCACTACAGCATGTCGACTCGGGCGTTTTTGGCCTTTTCAGCTCCGATCGCCGTCTTCACGTCCTTCTTCTCCTCCGGCGGAGGTAGGACAGCCTTCATTCCAAGACGTTGAATCCACAGCTCCCGAGCCCAGCCGGTCGTGTGGTACAGGTGTTCGTTTTCCTGCTCGTGGACCTCTTCGTAGGCTTCGCGAACCGCAGCACCGCCGGCTCCCTTCATCTTCTTTCCGAGTTCGCCTACGAGCTCCCAGTTGAGATGGCACTTCGATTCGGCACTGACAATGCACTCGGCCGCCACGATTTGCGCGGCGTCAGGATCACCGGACGCCTGTGCGGTTCTCATGAGGTCCAAGAGCGAGGCCGCGGTCTTCTGCACGATCACCACGGCCGGGAAGCCCATGTTTTCGGGGTCCATACCGTTGGCTTGGATGACCTTCGTGTAGAGCGCGATGTGCTCTTCCGTCTCCTCGAGGTACTTTTCCCACTCCTCGCGCAGCTCTTCATTCTGCGCGCACTCGATCGCGGCCTTGTAGATCTCAGCTCCCCCGATCTCCGTCGCGAGAGCTTGGGCGAAGAACTCCTCGACAGAGGCATGAATGGAGCTGCTCAGGTTCGGTTGACGATTGGACATGTGAGGCGCCTGGTGCGTAAGAGGTCTGGAATTGTTGACTGAGTCCGCGAGCGGAAAGCGAGGCAAATAAGGTGCCACCAAGCAAGCTGCTTGGCGCCGACCGGAAGTCGTCCTGGAAGGGCCGTTGGAAGCGGTCCTCAACTCAAATCGGCGATGCGGCTGGCCGCGGCCTTGCGGCGGACCTTCTCGGCTTCCTCGGGCGCGCGCGCGTGAAGTGCAGCAAGCTCTTCAGCTCGAATGCCGATGATGTCACCGGCTTGGGTGATGGATTCCGGCGGAGCGCCTCGTGGGTTCGCTCGTAGCCAGCGCTGGATCTCGACATCCGCCGCCTGGATTCGCCCGGAGTAGTGGTTGATCACGGCCACCTCCAAAGTGTCCGCTTCAGTCGACCAGAGGTCGGCCTTCACGAGTGATTCCGCGCTCGACACCTGGGTCCGGAATGTCTGGAGACCCAGCGAATCGTCGAGGAATGTCGACACAGTGGTCGTACCGATGGTCTCCGTGAGAGGCACACTGTGTTCGTTCTCGTTCTTCATGGCGCGGTACTCATGCGGTTGGTGTTGTGCGAACCCGGGACCGTTGACTGCTCGGTGATTCCGGGCCGACACGTGGGTGCGCACGAGGGTCTTCCAGACGAAAGGAGTGGCAAACCGCGACCTGCGGAGAGAGCTAAATCCGGCTTGTAGAAACGACAGTTGCCGAGGGTCCGCAGCTCGCCGATGGCAGGGCGCCTCATCCACAGAGGCCCTTGCCGAACTCGTCCTGACGTCCGATTGTTCAATTCTATCGGTCGGAGCGCAGCGCGGTCGACTCCCGATATTGGGTCGGTCCGATCACCAACCACCACTGTTCGTTGTGCCCTGGTCGACACGCGTCTCCGAGTGCTGGACCCGAGATCGAAGGTGGCGTCGAATTCAGGGCTCACGCGCGGCTCATCAGGTCTGTTGGGACTGACTGCTAGGGGACCTTTTCCCTTCAGCGAGTCCCATGCCGCCGGCAGGGGCGGCGATCACCCCCGATGACCGACAAGCGCACTCACGCGCGGCGACTCCAGCGCGGTCACTCACGCATCGTCGCGCGCGGTGCGACCAGCTGCCTTCAAGTCCTTCTGCTGCATCGGGACCGCGGGCGTCTTGCCAGCGAGGTTGCGCGGATCGCTCCCTGCCGGTGCACTGCCTCGGAGGGGAGCACCCTCGCCGTTGTGCTCGTCGCCTTCCATGTCCAGACGGTGCGATTGCTCGCTCGGATCGAGCTGTGCGTTGCCGGCCGGGACGTTCGAGAGGATGTGATCGCTCCCGCCGTGTTGGGCGTCCTTGCGTGTGTCGTTCTTCTCTTGGGCCATGGCTGGTGTACTCGCGCTGAGGTTTGAAAGTGAGGTCGACATGATGGTCCGGACATCGGACCGGGTCGACGCAGGTCGCGAGGCAAGAGGCACGCCAAGTCCCGCGCGTGGTGCATAACGCGTCGACTCGGCTCAGACTCCCACGCGCGAGGCTGAATCTACAAACGAGGCAGCAGCGTTACCCCTCGTGGGTGGTCTAGCGGGAAGCGGGCGAGCGGGCCAAATCCTCGGCGCAAAGCTCCCGGTGAAGCGCGACGGCGGCCCGAACGCCCTCCGCCGCGGCGACCACGACGAACTGTTCCCCGCGCGTCGCATCTCCCGCCACGTACACCCCACGAACCGTGCTGCATTCGCTCGCATTCACGATCAAGGTGCCCGCGCGGTGCGCTCGGCAGCCGAGTGCAGCCGCGATGGTCGAGCGCTGGCGCTGGGTCGAGGCGAAGAACAGCGCGTCCCGCGCGACGGTCACCCCCGACGCCAAGTTCACCGAACGCAGGAGACCGTCCTCGCCGACCAGCCGATCGATCGGGCATTTCTCGAGCACGATTCCTTGGCGTTCCAGCTCACGGACTCGCGCGCGTGAAGGTCCTCTCGAGCCGTCGGTGAATAGGATGATATCGGCGCTCCACGTGAGCAGCGAGAGCGCGAGACCCGTTCCATCCACCTGCTTCGCATACACGGCCAGGGCGCGGTCCCGCACTTCGAAGCCGTCGCAGAAGGGGCAATGAAAGACGCTCTTGCCGTATAGCGCTGCCAGTCCCTCGACCTCTGGCAGTTCGTCTTGGACGCCGGTGGCGAGGATCAGCTTACGAGCGCGCAGTTCGCTACCGGATGAGAGGACGAGGACGAAGTGATCGTCGACACGCGAGGCGCTTCGGACTTCAGCGTCGATCACGTCCACCGTTGCGTACCTAGTGAGTTCCGCTCGGCCGATCTGCGCCCATTCCTTGGGCGAAATGCCATCGCGCGTCGGGTAGCCGTGAAGAGCGACGGCGGCCGCGTTGCGAGGCGCGCCGAAACTGCACACCAGCACATCGCGCCGGCAGCGGCCCAGCATCAGCGCCGCAGAGAGCCCGGCGGCGCCGCATCCCACGACGATCACATCGCGCACACGATCGTTGCCGGAACTCGCTGCCATGATGAAGTCGGGGCGTCCGTTTCAGAGACCGGGTTCAGCTCTTGAGACGTTCAGCGTGGGAGCCGTAGCCGACGCGAGTCACGACTTCGGGTGCCTTGCCGTAGACGACGTGCTCAACGAGCGCGGTCATGGCCAGCTCGCGGCCTCGATCGATCGCTTCGATGGGCGTCTCGTGCGCCGTGAGTTCCTCGGCTCGTCCGGATCGGATGTTTACCCAGAGGGGGTCGCGCCAAACGGTCTGGATGCCGGGACTAGAACGTGACATGGGTGGAGGGTCCATCGGCTGGAGGCTCGTCGAAACCACGCGCGCCGGTAGCAACGAGTGGACCGAAGGCTGGCGGTGTTGATCGCAGCGGAGCATTTTCGGTCTGGCAGACTCTGCACAACCGCCCCCGACTCTCCGTCCAAGCCCCGCCGCGACCCCGCAGGCGCCACTGCTCGGACACGTATCTCTTCATGCGTCTCGTCCCCCTCGACGCCCTCCACGCCGACCCGCGAACGCCCGCACCCGCGGCGACCGCAACCTCGACGCGATCCGCGCGTCGTTCGTCGTGCTGCTCGCGGGCGCTTCGATCCATCTCGTCGACATGGGCCCGCTGTACATCGTGAAAGCGTGCCGCGTTCGAAGAACGCGATCCCCGCGGGCCTCTCCTCGTTGCACCATCAGCCGTTCGACCTCGCACGTCACCCCGAGAAGGCCAAGGCGACGTACGCGCAGATTCGCCCGATAGATCGCCCGCTTGCGAAAGATTTCATCGATGCGGCCGAGTTCGATCTTTTGCTGCGCGCGTGGTTCGGCAACACGTCACGCGTGCCGCTGCCGGGGCGCGTCTTCTACATCTGGGGCGGCTCCGCGATCGCCCCACCTGTGCTTGCCGGCTCCGCTTCCGCGGCCGGTGATGCGTTTGGCGTTGACGTGTTCGATGCCGCGAAGCCAGAGCCGATGCGATGAGCTTTCGAGCAGTAGCCGACATCGGCATAGAGCGCACTCGGACGTCGGTGTGGTCGGCCAAGGCCTCCTCGCAGCGGCGGGATCGCGTCGTTCAACGCGTAGAGTTCGCTGTCGTCGGGCACGTTTCCCGGGTCGAGGCGGCAGACCCGCGTGTCTGGCGCGAACCGCCGCTAGGCCTCGTTCACGTTCGCAACGAGAGGTCGGCCCCCGAAACGGCGATGCAGGGGCCCGCTCATCCCCGGAGGCGCTGCGACTCAGTCGTTCCTGGCCCCTGCCTCGCGCTGAGATAGGGTCATGATGACTCTCGTCTAATTCGAGCTGGATGGCAGGTGCGACATGACCTCGTTCCAGCGATGAATGGCCTTCTGTCGCGCCTCCACGTAGCGCTGAATCGCCAGTGCGTGCACGGCGATCCGGCCATTCGGGTCGAAGGACAGCCCGATCAAGGCCTCTCTCTTCAATGTCTGAATGAACGCGATCTTGCCCTTGCAAACGAGCGGCAGGATCGTGCCGGGGACTGCGAACTTCGACTCGACGCGCAGCCCCTGGGTCAGCAGGGTGGCGCCGCGCGCCGTGACTGCGATGCCCAGGCCGCCCAAGGAGATGTCGTGGATGCGGCCCGAGAGTTCGCCCTTGTCCCAGCGCAGTACCACGCAAATGCGCGCACCGAGTTCGGGGACGACCCGATCGTGCCGGCGGCGGTTCAACAAGCGTCGGTAGAAGGGGTCCATCGCGCACCACCTCGGGAATCCGAAGGTACGTGAACGTATAGACGGAACGCCCGGGCTCGAGTTGCACCGAGGAGACTTCGGCCTCCGAGCGGATGCCCCTCTCGCGCGAGGGGTACCGGATCGTCAACGCGCCGTGCAGGTTCAGCGGGAGGAGTGCCTGCTTCGCGTCGATGACGCACGCCGTCACGAAGGCCGCGGAAGCTTCCAAGCAGCGCGCTTCGACGACGCTGCCGTCGGCTAGCTCGAATGTGACGAGCATCGCGGTGACGATTTGCTTGCGGATGCGCGCCTCCCGCCGCTGATGCTCCGGAATCCCCGCGATCTCGGGCGGCACGCTGGGGAGTTGCTTGATGTCGTCGTCGGGAGTGTTCATGAGAATGGTTCGGTGCGAGTGGTGTCGTGGATAAATCGGTGGCGAGCGGACGGCTTGCCTATTCTCGAATCGAAGCCGGACGTGAAAGCGGATGGGGCGCGACGGTCGTGCGAGTCGAATCAGCACGTTCGAGCACACACTCGACGCGACGCTGCAGCGCGAGCGCGTGCACTGCTTCGAGCAGCGTTGCGCGGCCGACGGCTTCCGCCGCGGACTGCCGAAGGTGGAAGGAACACGAATGGATCGCCTCCCGACCGGACTGCGAGACGATCAGCTCGATGCGGGTGGATGGGGCGTCGCCTTGGGCCAGGATCAGCGCGAGCTCGACGGGATCCTCACGCGGCAGCGCGCTATTACAACCCGTGCTCGCTGAGCCGGCGTCGCGACGGCGATAGATCTCGTTCTCGGCCAAGTAGGTGACGAAGGCATGGAACTCGGGCGCGTGTCCGCTCTTCGCGCGCCGACCTGTGACCTCGGGATCGATCGCCGAGAAGGAGGCCGCCGCGCGGGTCGCGCTATAGGCGTGTCGCACGACAGATGCCGACTCTTGCGTCACGAAGGAACTGACGGGGGACGTGGAGTCGCATTCGAACTCGCTCATGTGCATGCTCATGCGAGCCGTGGGGTAGGGCAATGCGCTACTCGCGCCGTGCCTTCACCCATCGGTGTGCGACGGCGACTTCCCGCACAGGGACATGTCCCAGGTTGTGCCGACGAGCGCCGAGGACATGGCGCGAATCGCGACGTACGTCTCACCCCGGTCGTCGAGAAGGATGGTCGGCCAGATGTCCTGCCTCAGCGCTGACAGAAATGTTTCGTCGGGGCGGATCGGCGGCCGGACGCGCGAAGCCTGTGAGAGCCGAGAAGGTGTCAACGCCGTCGGCGTCGCGCGCGCCCAAGAGACTCGAGGTCGTGATCGGCGCGCTCGAGGCGCTCGTACTCCTGGAGCAGGGCCGCCGGCACGACGAAGTTGAGCCAAACGCGCAGCAACCGACGACCGTTCACGCGTGCTGGGATGTAGGGCGCTCGACGACGCCGTAGAGAGCAATGTGGGCGATCTGCAGGATCCGCGCCCTCGAGGCCGGAGCCTCGCCGATCAGGTCGCCGAACGCAGCGGTCCCCGAGTTTGGCCGATCGACAAGTCGGTCAAGCGACCGGCCGCCGATGACAGCGCCGGCACGTTGATGGTCAGCGACCTCTCGATCGACGCAGCCATGGTTTGCGTTCGGGCGGTTTCGTGCGCGATCGGCGCTCCGGCATCCTTCGAAAACAGGTATGCGAGCGGAAGGTCGTACTTTTCCGAGGTGCGCGAAAAACCGCGGCATGCAGTGGAACGACGTCACGTGACGCCGACGCGAATGCGAACGGGGTCGGACACAGTGCTCGATGTCCCTCGCTCCATCTTCACCCAAGGGCTCCCGGCGTCGCCCCGCGCGGGCCTCAGCGCGTCCGCTCGGGACCTGAGAGCCCGTGAAGACATCGAGTCACGGGCTCTCCGATTCATGTAGCGACGCTTCGCGTCGCGAGAACGTGCGATTTCTTCACACGCTCTGAGATCCCACGACCTGGGTGTCCGGATCCGGCGAGTTCGGATACCGTTCGGAGGGTCCCTCCCGGCCTCCCTCTCTCTCATTCGGCCGACTCGTTGGGGCACGCGTCATTCCCTCAGGAGCACCTCATGACTTTCAGTTTCCCTCTCCTTTCACTCTCCTGCATCGCGGCGATGCCGCTCGCGGCGCAAGATGCCGTGCAAACCGGGCTGCAAACGGGGGCCGCGCCGAGCGTGGCGCCCTCGACGCGGGTTGCCCAGACCAGCGGCGGCATCCTCGCCGCGACGTCGGCGCCGGGCAGAGTCTCGACGCTGTTCACGAACATCGCGACGAGCTCGACTTCGGACGTTCCCGGACTCCCGGGCACGAAGTTCAACCCCGGCAGCGGCTCGACGAACTTCGACCGTCCCTGGGTCAGCCCGAACGGATCCCACTGGGCCATCCGTGCCGACACGCCGCTCGCGACGACCATGGACTCGGTCCTGCTCATCGACGGGACGCTCGCGAATCAGGAGGGCACGCCCGCCCCGTTCGCGGTCACGCCCGGCAATTACGGCCAAGTCGACATCCGCGTTCCGATCCAGGACAACGGCGACTACGTCTTCTTCACGAACACGACGGAAGCAGCGGACGACGACTACGTCATCAAGGTCACCGCGGGTCCGACGTACACGATAATCGCGCAGGAATCGATGGCGATTCCCGCGTTGCCGAGCGAGTTCTACGACTTCGACCTCGACAGCACGTCGTTGCTCAATGACGGCCGCGTCGCGCTGCGCGCGATCGGTATCGACGGAACCGTCCCGCTGACGATGGATCAGATCTTCGTGATCGGCAACACGCTGGTCGCTCAGGAAGGCGTGACGATCCCCGCCGGTCAGGACGCGGGCGGCACGTTGTTCTGGGAGACGTTCGACTTCGAGAACCAGTGGGTCTCGCTCGACGGCTTGCACACGCTCTTGATGGGTGACCTGACCGGATCGTTCAACGACGACATCCTCGTCTACGATGGCACGGTCGTGCTCCAAGAGGGCGTGATCATCGCGGGCTCCGGCTTCGTCAGTCCGGTCATCTCGGGCGGCGCCGACGAGAACGGCATGGACAACGCCGGGCGCTGGTACGCGCGCGGCAACAACGCGGACGGGTCGGACTGGGTCCTGCGTCAGGGCACGGTCATCGCGCGCACGGACAACGTCATCGGCATCACCGGTGAGCAGATCGTTCTCACGGGAACGCTCAGCGAAGCCCAAGAAGTGCCGCCGTCGGGTTCCGCGGGATCGGGAACGGCCTCGATCCTGATCGACACGTCGGCGAACACGCTCACGTACGACATCGTTTTCACCGGCCTCGCCGGCATCGAGACGGCGGCGCACATCCACGGCCCCGCCGCGGCGGGTGTGAATGCGGGCGTGCTCTACGCGCTCCCCCTCGGCGCCACGAAGCGCGGCACGCTCACCTACGCCGAGTCGGAAGAGGACTGGTTCCTCCAAGGTCTGACGTACGTGAACGTCCATACGGACTTGGTCCAGACCGGAGCGATCCGCGCGCAACTGGACCCGACGCCGGAAAGGTGGGACGACGCGGACTTCACCGATCTCTTCTTCGGCATGGCCGGCAACGCGGCCGGTGATTACGTGGTCGGGGGCCTGACGAACGGGCCGTTCGACCGGAACGGTGTCGTCGTGTTGAACGGCACGAACGTCATCCTCCGCGAAGGCGACCCGGTCGACGTCGACGGCAACGGCCTCTTCGACGACAACGCCTTCTACAACACGTTCGGCAACGACGACTTCGTCCTGCTGGAAGACGGCAGCCTGTACTTCACGGCGACGCTCCGCGACTCAGCGGGTACGGCTTTCGGACAGGGCGTCTTCGTCCGCGACGGCGGCAACCTGCAGAATACGCTGTGCTACGGAGACGGTTCCGGCACGGCTTGCCCCTGCGGGAACAACAGCGCCGTGGCCTCGAACTCCGGTTGCCTCAGCTCGCTGGGAGTCGGCGGCAAGCTGGACTCGACGGGGGTCGCCAGCATCGGCGCGGACAGCCTCTCGCTGACCGGCACGAACATGCCGAGCAGCTCGGCGCTCTACTTCCAAGGCACAGGCGCGCAGACCGGCGGTGCGGGAGCGGTCTTCGGTGACGGCCTGCGCTGCGTCTCCGGCACGGTGATCCGCCTGAAGACGATCACGAATGTCTCGGGCGCTTCGCAGTACCCTCAACCGGGCGATCCGAGCATCTCCGTGCGCGGCTCGGTCACGACGCCGGGCACGCGCTACTACCAGATCTGGTACCGCAACGCGGCGGCGTTCTGCAGCGTCAGCACGTTCAACTTGTCGAACGCAGTGCGCGCCACCTGGGGCTTCTGATCCCGCAGCGACTCGCCGGTTCGTCCGGCGTTTCGTGATTGGACACGACGAGCCGGCCGCGAGGAGCGATCCTCGCGGCCGGCTCCGTTCGTGCGGGGAGCGTCCGCGAGTGCATGCAAGCGCTGCATGGCGCGCGGGCGAAACGAACGCTCGGCGCGTGGTGTCCGCCGAATCCGATGCCTGCTCCATCCGTCTCGCTCTACCGGGCGACGTCGACGTGTTCACTGAACACCGCATCGAACAGTTCTGGTCCAGCGGACAACCCGTCGCCACCACCCGGGAGCTGAGCTTCCGCGATGGAGCGGTTGTCGTGGATTCGGGATGAACTCACCCGGAAGGAGTGGTCAAGGAGTGCGCCATGTTTCGCCAGCAACACTTGACGTCACTACCACCTCGAGTGCACAGTCGAGGAGTTGAATGCGTACTTTCAATGGTCTCTATTTTCATTTGATGAACGGCGCGCTCAGCTCGAGCAGCTTGTGTCGTTCAAGGCCCGTCGAACGTGTCTGGTTCGCGGACTGCACAGATGTATGTCGGAAGCGCCTACGTTGAGGGTGGGCTCTGGCGGAGGTGAACCAGCTATTCCGAGTGCGGCCACGGTGGGAACGTCGAGCTTCGAGCGCTCCTGGCCAGCTGAGGTCGCGAGAGCACGGCTCAATTCGAACTGAGCCTGACGGAGCAGCACGCGATTGGCCCGAGCACGTGTGCGGCGATTCGATCAACGCATGCGATACTCAGTCACCTGCGCAAAGTCGACCCATGTTTGGCTTGCACTCAGGACGAGCAGGGCACGCGATCCACTGACCTCCGTTACGCGAAAGCTGCCCATCTCGGGTGTTTGCCCTCGAACCGTGTACGAACGCAGGCTGACACCGACAGAAACGCCTGGAGCGGCTTCGGGGGGCGCCGTAGCCGGCACCAAAGACTGTACACCTGGCGGGCGTGGGCCAGCGACGTCCAACCATCATGTCGGCACTACATCACCTCGCTCAATGCCCACGCTGGACGGCACTTCAAGGGGATAGCATCTGCACAAGGGCGATTGCTCGCGGCAGGTCGCACGAGAGTGGCTGTTGGTGGTGAGTACGGCACCGCCATCCCGGCCAGGACCAAGCGCGAGAACAAACTTGTGCCGATTACTCCGATACACTCTAATTCAATTATGCCCACCGACATCCGCGCACTCGTCACCGACTTCACCACCCAGCTCGAGCAAATGATCCGCCGCACGGCGCTCGAGCAAGTCCAGCAAGCGCTAGGCGGCGCTCCACAGCGTCGCGGCCCCGGCCGTCCCGCAAATTCCGCCGGCACCGTCCGACGCGCCGCGAAGGGCGGCAAGCGCGACGCCGGTTCGCTCGACGAGATGGGCGCGACGCTGCTCGCGCACGTGAAGTCGAACCCGGGTCAGGGTGCCATCGAGATTGCCGATGCGGTCAAGACCGATGTGGGGACGATGCGCCTCCCGATGCAGAAGCTCCTCGCTCAGGGCAAGGTGCGCACGCAGGGGCAGCGTCGGGGGACGAAGTACTTCGCGGGAGGCGCTGGTGGCGGTGCGCCGAAGAAGGCCACGCCGGCCGCACGCGTCGGCAAGAAGGCGGACAACCGCGGTCCGAAGAAGGCCAAGGTTGCCGGTTCCAGGGCCCAAGTCGTCGAGGTCGCGGCGGCGGCGTAGCTCGCACTGGCGAGCCTTAGCGCATGACGCAGTTGCGAATGCTGCTGCACGCGATCAGCGGACTTGGCCAGCCGGAACGAGGCGCCATGCTGGGACGCGGGAGTAGTACTGAAATGCGTCGACGTCGAACATCAGAGACGTAGACGGCACTTCAAGCGTCCACTCCGGCCCGGGTCCGCGTGAGTAAGAGAACGTCTGTACCGCCCGGTAGCGTGTGGCCGGGAGATGGTCGAGGTACCTCGGTACGAGTTCGTTCAGGGTTGCCGGCGGATAGCCCGTGTCGGTCTGGAAGGCGCGGATGGCTTCCACCAGTGGAGCCGCGCTCGTCCCCAGGCGTGAGAGGTGGCGCTCGCGGTTGATGTGGGGTTCGACAACGAACGCGATCACGCCAATCACGGCGAACCCTGCGATCCACCAACTCGCGCGGGCACGGCCGTTCACCGTCTGCAGCGGCACCACCGCTCGATTATCCGATGGTCTTGTGCACGCGGGACGGATCGTGCTGCTGGGGGATTCGATGCGTCTCGTTTCGTTGGAAAGTTTCGCGGTGTCATCTCGCTCGAAGCGCTCTCGTGGTGAGTCTCACCTCGCCAGCGGTGGAGGCACTGGGAAGCACACGGCCGATTCTCTCGGGCCGGTGAGGGTGACTGAGCCGGTCGCCTCTACGGACGCCTCATGGGTCGGAAGACTTGCTGGCCTCGATCGATCGCGATGTCCTGTCGAATCGCCGCTGCATTTATGTTTCGAAAGGCACCGTCGGGCAGTTGCTCGATGTGCGCCTCGAGTTGGTCGAGTTCAGCCGCGGTGAGGCTCCCGCAGTTGGGTGAATGAGTGTCACCCGGGCTTCGAGCTGAGCGCGAGCAGCAGGGGCGACGCCGGTCTTCGCGTCGAGCATCGCGTCCGTTGCCTCGAGGAGTGCCGCGCCGCGCACTCCTATGCGTCCCGTGTCGAGCTCCCGCCGCACGCCTCCGGTTCGCTACGCTCCCGGCCGGATTCCTAGCAGCACACGGCCACACTTCCATGCCCAGTGAGTTCCATGAACAGCCACCATCCTTATCACCCCATCGTGTACGTCCGCGGCTTCGCGGCCACCCAGGGGGAGATCGAAGAGACAGTCGCTGATCCTTATATGGGCTTCAACGTGGGCTCCACCAAGTCGCGAATGGCGTGGACAGGTGAGCTGCGACGGTCGTTCTTCGAGTCCCCGATCGTGCGGCTGATGAGCGACGAGAAGTATGACGACGTCTTCGTCGAGGGCGAAGATCTCGTAATGGGGGAGCACCCCAAGCACGCGATCCCATATCAGAGCATCGTCATCTATCGCTACTACGACGAAGCCAGCAAAGACTTTGGAACGGGAGAGACCCAGCCGATCGAGCACTTCGCCCAGGGACTGAGCAAGCTGATCCTGCGACTGCGCGAGCGAATCTGTGCGAACCCGAAGAACGCGGTGACGCCCGAGAACTTCCGGGTGTATCTGGTGGCGCACTCGATGGGGGGTCTGATCTGCCGCGCCTTCCTCCAGAATCCGCGCCTTGGGGACAAGGATGCACGCAATGCCGTCGACAAGGTGTTCACGTACGCCACACCCCACAACGGCATCGACATGCGCATCGTGCGCAACGTGCCGGGCTGGCTGACGTTCGGTGACATCAACAACTTCAATCGCAAGCGCATGGCCGAATACTTGAACGTGCCTGCGGGCGACGACGTGTCGGTCGTCGAGGGCTTCCCGCCCGAGCGCATCTTCAACCTCGTCGGCACGAACCCGCGCGATTACCTCGTTGCTGGAGGCCTGTCTTCGTGGGCCGCGGGCGATTCGAGCGACGGCTTGGTTCGTCTCGAGAACGCCACGACTCACGGGCCGGGAGCGGGCGGCGGCGACATCAGCTCCCCACGCGCATTCGTGCACCGCAGCCACTCCGGTCATTACGGCATCGTGAACTCAGAAGAGGGGTATCAAAATCTGACGCGCTTCCTCTTCGGCAAGCTGCGTGTCGACGGGATTCTCGACGTCGACGACATCAGCCTGCCCTTGGAGGTTCACAAGGCGATGGACGCAGGCAAGTCCATCAAGGCCTCCTACCAGTTCGAGATCGCAGTCTCGATCCGCGGTTGTCACTGGCAGATGACGCGGCGCGAGGTGCGTGAGTGCTCCGCGATCTTCCGGACCTACGACGACCTCTTCCCCGGTCGTTCCCGAACACACCGTGCCCCAGATCGGCGCAAGAGCCCTCACCTGTTCTCCGTATTCCTCGACCCCGAGAAGAGCGTCAAGGCTTCTGGATCCGTGAGCTTCGCCCTCGACCTCAAGGTCCTTGTCCCGGACTACGTGATCGACGGCCTGCTGTGGATGAACCGGCACTTCGAGGGCGGCTACGTCCTACGCGAGCAGATCATCGTCGAGGCCTTCCCGGATCCGCAAGCGGAAGGCGGTTGGCGCATCAAATACGGATTTCAGGAGGTCAATCCTGGCAGACCAGGGAAGCTCGCGGCGACCCATGGACTCGCAACGATCGCTGGCTCGCAGGACGAAGTTGGCGAGAGTGCGAGCTTTACGGGCGTAGGTTTCGAGATCCCTCTTGAGCAGAGCACTCGGCCCGGGTTCAAGGGGCGGCTGCGGATCGAAGCGCGCGATTGGAGCTGACGTAGCGCGAATCTTGCATCATGTGGAGAGCGGAGCGTCAGCGCTGAAGCACAAGAGAGCGCCGGCGATCCCGGCGGCCGTCACTTGCATGAACAACGAGGTGCTCTTCCATCTCACCATCAACGCTAGCGCTTCTACGAGCATCGGCTACCTGAGCTGTTGCGGCTGCTCGTGGAGCTGAATGCGGGCTTGGAGAGGGTGGCGAAGGCGGCGGAGAGTTCTTCCCGCGACGAGTGAGTGTGGCAGCTCGCGGGCCGCGCTACTCCCCGCCGATATGAACGACGATGGTGCGCGTGTGAGCTGCAAGCCGGTGCTCGACCAGGAAGATGCCCTGCCATGTCCCGAGCGCCAGCTCACCCCGGGTCACGGGGATCGTCTCGCTTGTCCGCGTGATCGCGCTCCGCTGATGCGCCGGGCTGTCGTCGGGCCCCTCGGCATCGTGCGCATTTCGAGGATCACCGTCAGGCGCGAGGCGAGCCAGCCACGCCAAGACATCGCGCCGAGCCGACGGGTCGGCGTTCTCGGTGATCAGCAGGCTCGCGGACGTGTGGCGGCAGAAGACGAGGCAGGTGCCTGTCGTGATGTCTGAGGCACGGACGATCGCTGTCACCCGGTCTGTCAGATCCGTAAGGCCACGGCCGGGAGTCCGTACTTCGAGCTCGCGTTGGTGCACATGCATCGCCGTCTCATCTTCATGGGTGAACTGACTGTTCGCCAGTGGCCGTATCCATGTGCACGCGAAGCGGCAAAGTCGAGCCGCTAAGTTGAAAGCTCAGCCGACAGAATCCACTCAAGGTCCAGCAGAGAACCAAGGTGTACCCGGCATCCGAGCGCGGCGGCCAGCCACTTCTGCTGTGCTGGTCGAATCCGGTCTCGTCTTGCACGCTTCGATCCGACGAACCGAGTCTGCTCACCGCGCCAATCGAATCATCCCAGGTTCCATCGAGCCCTCCGCCCGACTGCAGCCGTATCGAGTTCCTGTTGGGCGACCAGACAGGTCGTCAGGGCGCCCTACGCGAAGCTGTGGCCGTCGGCTTGGCGCCGACGCGCTATCAAGGCCGGCAAGCGTGGCGCGAAGAAGGCCGCGTCCGGGGGCGCAAAGGCCGAGGTGGCACCGATGGCGGTCGCGGCGTAGCGTTACTTCGCTGACGAGAGCCGGGCCAGAGCGCGGTGAAGGGACTGCTTTTCCGCGTTCTTCGGAAGAGATGCCACCCCGCGCTCGCACAGCCCCTTGACCGTCTCCACGCTTCCCGCGCGAGATGCTGCTTCCATCAGTGAGACGAACGTTGCCGCTGCCGGCGCGAAGCTGAAGAGTAGCTCCGCAACCTCTGCCGCCTTCTCCTTGCGCTCGATGCCAACGAGCGACTCGTACAGCGGCGAGCATCGCTGGACGACCCCGGCCTTGAGCATGTCGTCCAGCATCGGATCGCTCGGATTGTTGTCACCCGCTCGCAGGCCTTCGGGCATCCCTCCTTGCCAACGTGAGCGAGACACTTTCTTCCATCCGGTTTAGTGTCGAGGGCTGAAGGTTGCCTGCCGTTGTCCATCGATCCCACAGACGCCGCGCGCTTGCCCCTCTCGGGGCGCCGATTCCAATCCTGAAGTGGTCGCACGCCCCACACGCCGGCGGTTCACCGCTGAGTTCAAGGCCGGCATCGTCCGCGAGGCCGACGCGTGCACGAAGCCTGGAAAGATCGGAGCGCTGCTTCGTCGCGAAGGGCTGCACTCGTCGCATCTCGCCGTCTGGCGACGCGATCTACGCGAGCACGGCGTCCAGGCTCTCGCGGCCAGGCGTCGCGGTCCCGCTCCAGCTCCAGTGGTGGTACGCCCGAGTGGATTCGAACCACTGGCCTGCGGCTTCGGAGGCCGCCGCTCTATCCAGCTGAGCTACGGGCGCCCAAGAGGGGCGGGGAGTCTAGCACCGCAGAGTCCGACGTGCCCTGACGCCCCGACGAGCCCCCGACCGAACAACTCGGGCACCCCCGCGAACTTCCCAGAGCCTTCCGACTTCCAACCCTCGCCACTCGGTCGACACTCCACTCGCCCAACGCGCTCCACCCAACCCATCCAGAAACCCGGTTACTTGACCCCATCCCCCAGCTTGTGCGTACGCTGGGAACAGGGGCGCGGACCGTCCGCTCTCCAACTTTCAGGATTCGGGTCGATCGCAGGGGAGGCCACCATGCGTCGATTCCTCGCGGAAAATGCACGCCGGTTTGCCGGCACTGGTACTCCGCTCTTCGGAGCGGCTGTCGCGGTCTTCGCTGTCGCGCTCGTCGCGGGCGGGGATCGTCGTTTGTCAGCGACGGTCGGTTCGGGGCCTGACCCCGACGGCGATCTGCTCATCTCGGCGCAGGAGCAGGTTCTGGGTACTTCGCCGACGTTGGCCGACTCGGATCACGACGGCTTCAGCGATCTCGAGGAGCTGGCTCGAGGGAGCTCCCCGCTCGATGCGTTGCACGTGCCGACGGGGACGGTGTCGACGAGCGTCGGCATGTCGGCTCACGGCGGTGCGGACGGCAACATCCATGTCATCACAGCGGTGTATTCGACGTTGGCGAATCCGCGTCAATTGCGCGTGAGCTTTGGAGTTCAGGTCGATCGGGGCCTGGTCATGCTTTCGAACGATTGGGTGGCGGCTCACAGCACTCTGCAGGTCACGACGGGAGCGGATGGCCAGTCCCTCGTGCACTTGGTGGACCTCGCGTTCGATCCGGCGATGATCCTCGCCATCGGGCACATGACTGTCTTCTCGACGGTCGGCGTCGCGGGATCGGTGATGGTTCAGTCCGCGGATACGGTTCAGCTCTTGGGCGTCGATGGCATGGTCGTTTTGATCGGACCTCCGCCGCGACCCATCGCTCAGATGCAGGGTGGCGGGACTGGCCCGACACTGGCGGGCGGCATCTACACACCCCTTCCGCACGGGGGAGCGGGTGGTGACATTCCCTCGTCGTGGTCGCAAGGCGAGGTCTGCTTCCAACGCTCGTTACCGGTTGCGGTGAATGGGCCGCTCGTCACGCAGGAGATCGTCTCGGCGAACTGCGTGAATGGTTTCGAAGGGTTCTGTCCGCCGAGCTGCTCGGGCTCCGTGGGTTCGACGTATGCGACGGTCGATCCGGTCACCCTGATCGGCGGCTAGGCCCGATGCGTGCCTGTTGGGGTCGTCCTGGCGGGCCTGACGAGCGGGATGCGAATGCGTTCCCGACGTGCGCCTCGTAATGCGCGCGGGCGGGCAGGCCTCGTGAGCCGTTTTTTTTCGACGGGCTCGAGCCGCTGTGGAGTTCCCGCTCTGTCACGGTTGGGAAGGATTGCGCAAGTCGCGCGGGACCAGGGAACCGTAGGCCCTCGCGCTCCGTCGATATCTTCGGGAAACGCCATGAAGCTCGATCCGGATCGCGAACTCGTCGAAGCCTGTCAGGCGACCACGCCGACAGGGCTCGAAGGCGCCTTCCGGCGGCTGTACGACCAGTACAAGGACCGGGTCTACAACGTCTGCTACCGGATCACCGGTAACGCGACCGACGCCCTCGACGCGAGCCAGGAAACGTTCGGGATCATGTTCCGGAAGATCTCCGAGTTCCGGTTCGAGTCGAAATTCTCGAGCTGGGTCTATCGAATCGGCGTCAACGCTTCGATCGACCACAAGCGGCGTTCGGCGTCGCGTTGGTTGCCTTCCCTCGAGCTGCACGGGGACGAGTCGCGCGGGTCGGCGCGCGCCGAGCTGCGTGATGAGCGGACCGAAGCGCCGCTGTCGGCCGCGACGCGTCACGAACTCGAGGCCGAGGTGCAGGCCGCGATCTCGCGTCTCTCGCCCAAGTTGCGCGCGATCGTCGTGCTGCGTTACGTCGAGAACCTCTCGTACGAAGAGATCTCCGAAGCGCTCCAGATCTCTCTCGGCACCGTCAAATCCCGGCTGTCGCGCGCCCACGAGGCGCTCGATCGCGAGCTCACGCCGGTCCTCGACCGCCACTATCTCCGGTGAGGGCATGAGCAAAGAACGTCACTTCGACTGCGAGTCCGTTCGCTTC